>OJQH01000180.1_pt1 | contig 38524 bp, 28 predicted proteins | sample 1601421 | NCBI WGS metagenome assembly OJQH01 (sample SAMN03922503, study PRJEB24848) | human gut metagenome | isolation source: stool sample | host: Homo sapiens | place: Germany | collected 2011-11 | reverse complement strand
CACACTGAAAGGCAATGACCGTGTTATTCCCATCAACTATCTGTGATAGACTTATGTGATTAAATTATTATCCCACCGCCTTTCGCACCTAATACTGCCACACCCACATCAACAGCCGATAAAAGAGCGCCGGTCGGGTTTCCGACCGGCGCTGCTGCGTAGATAGTTGCTCATTTCGCTCCTTCGTAGCTGCTCTGAATGTCCAGAACGATTTTTTTCATTATTCATCATTGCCTTTCCGAATTAAAACAATTGCCAAAACACCCCCACCAATCACCGCTGCGGCAATAACGGCGACGATCCACCACGGAAAAGAAAACCTCTCGCTCTCCACGGGAGAATTATGCTCTGTATTTTTTTCGTGGTCATCTTTTAGATCGGTACTCATGTCTTTTTCCGGCTCAACGCTGCTTTTTTCATCATTGTCGCCTTCAAGACTTCCGCTGTATTTTACCGGCTCTGTCATAGTTGCCTTACAGACAAGGCAGCTATAGGTCTTTTCACCATCGGCTTTTGGAGTAGGTTCCCTGGTTATTGTTCCCGCATCCCAATTATGTCCCACCGCAGGCACCTCTGCCCGTTCGGTAACGCCGCAGTCGCATTCCCGGGTCTTAATACCAGACTCCTCGCAGGTTGGCTCCGTAGTTACCATCCACTGGCCAAAGCTGTGGATATGGACAGGGTTGTTTTCATAGAATTCCACCCGGATCAGGCGGCTGTATGTCGGCTCGCTCTCTGCACCTCCCGCCACATTCCACGCAGCATAGCAGTACCATTTCACGCCCAATTCCTCCGGCACCTGATAGCTTTCTCCCTCTGCGTAGTCAATGGCGCGAATCATCGCCATGTTTTCTATATCCGTGACATACCACTGATATTTCAGCGTACCGCCGTCGGACGCACTGGCATTGGTATACAAAGTGATCCCACTGCCGCCGATATAGCTATAGCAATCCGGCATTTCCGCCTCAATCACAGGCTTCGCCGGGCCCGCCGCCCAGGCTGCGGTGACCGTTACTCCCACAAGCATCCATGTAATAAAAGCAATTATCAGTCTTTTCATACTCTTTCTCCTCTCGGGAACCGTTATCGCAAATCCTGCCGTTTGGCGGCAATTACATCAGGATAAAACGCATACCCGTTTACACCCCGGAGGCTTTTCACGATAGAAAGCTTATCGCTTTCATAATTTTTCCAAAGCTCCAGCGCCTCCTCCGAAACCTCAGCCGCATAGGAGGCAATGGCGTAATGATCCCGGGCCGTAATAAACCGCACATCCTCCCCGGATATAAGCCGGCCGACCTCTATTCGTCCCTTATAAGAATCCGAAGAGTAACCATATTTATCGTTGTCAATTATAAAGAAGGTAAGCTCGCCGCCGTCGTTTTTTTCTACAAAGAAGGCAACACGACCTTCCGAAAATTCTGCCGTAACCGTTCCGATCCAGCTTTCCGGCAGTGTGATCTCATAGGCCCCGTCGGTAAAATTCACCGAGGTTATTTTTTCTGTTGTTATAAGCTTACGAAGCTCTTGAATAAATGTTGAAAAATTTTTCGGGAAGCTGTTGGTACCTTCGGCATTCACCTCCGTACCGTCCGCCAGAACAGCGTTAAAACTCATACCGGTACCGTCAAGCACCTGAGAATCGTAACCGTGAAAATCCGCCCATTTCTCAATTCTGCAATCACCGAATAATTCACACAGCTTTTGGAAAAGCTTTTCGTCTCCGTCAATTATGCGGATGGTATCACGGCATTCCGCATAATCCGAAATGGTATCATCCCACTCATCCGTGCTTATGTAATACTCTAAATGAACGCCGTTCTCCGTTTTGTATCCCTCGTAAACACGACGCTGCGCCGTCATATCGCTTTGCACCAGCTTAAAGCTTTTGAAATCCATGGGATCCCCTCCGTAATAATTATTACTACAATTATTATGTTTTGAAGCGCAAGCGGAAACGGATATTAAGAAGTTGCATACCAACATAAAACATAAAAGTAGCTTTTTCATTTATTCTTCCTTTCCGAAAGGCGCCGAATCACATTCGGTGCCTTTCGGAAAGAAGCTTGCCGCAGCAAGCCTCTCCCGTTTATGAATTGTACATAGGGATCATCCGTATTCGACTCAGGCCCTTTCCAGAAGGATCATTCCCAGCCCATACAGCAGGCATCCGTCCTCTGTGACCGGAATCTCCGCAAAGGAATCGGCCTTTTCCCCGAGGACTTCACCCTCGATCTTCGTGTCATAGTAGATCTTTCCGTTCTCTTCCTTCCATACCGTGCTTTCAACAGCGGCGTAGCCGTCCTCCCGGACCTCCACCCCTTGCTTGGCAGCCTCCTGGCGCATCTCCTCCGGCACGAACATAAGTGTGTTGAGCACACCGTCCTCGGCAAACTCCGTCCGATAGCCCATCAGCTCGGCGCTGCCCTCAAACCGCTCCTCCTGCGGCGGGTTGTCAGGGGTGAAGACCTTCACTCCGTCCGGTGTAGGCACACGGATCTCCTTGACCTTCCAAATTCCCCGAATATCCATATTTTCCCTCCTTGTCAAGCCATCATGCCCACGGATCGGCAGCCTTCGGCGTGCGCACACCCGTCAGCAGATACTGCTCCCACAAGAACCACTTGCCGTCGCTGCCCCGCTGGCGCATCTTGATAGGACGGGGATCGTCTGCTCCGCCGCAGGGGATAAACAGCTTCATATACCCCTGCTCCTCGCCGGACACATGGTTGCTCTCAACGGTGATCGTATACGGCTGGGTGGGTGTGTAGTTGTTGTCCGGTGTGGAGCCGGCGAAATAGGTGAACGGCAGGTAGGTCTTGCCATCGCGGAAGCGGTCATTCAGGAAAGAAATTTCCTGTCCGTTCAGCGGACGGGGTCCGCGCAGCCAATTCAGCATCTCCGTTCCGATGCTCTTGTCTGCCGCATATGCACACAAAGCGAGAACTGTAAGTGCCGCCGTCTTGAAGGGCGTGTCGAGGCTTGCCTCGGGAAGTGCCTGCATTTCGGCAAGGCTCTCCGGCAGTGCCGCAAAGGTAAATCTCTCCCGCTTACTGCCCAGGGATTGTGCGGCGGCATTCACCGCCTGCCCGGCTGTGCTTTTCAGCTTATCAAAGATACTCACGGGTTATCTCTCCTTTATAAAGTATTTTTTGCAGGGGGAAAGCTGCATCAGAATTTACCGCCCCCGCCGCCGTGGGTCGTGCCGGAGGAAGATGTGTGGGTGCTGCTCCCGCCTCCGGAATCATCGTTCTTGGGCTTTTCTGTGCGTGTGACAGTGTTATACAGGAACAGATCACGTCTCTCGTTAATGTTCAGGCTGTTATCCTTTATGTAGTTGCTCGCAGCCGCCTGGAAGCGGACCGTTTTCAGCTTTGCTTTCATATTGCCCACTATGATGAGGGATAGGACGAAGCCCACAACGATGGCAATAGGGATCCAGATAAGGGAAAGTGGCTCCTTGGGCAGATTCTTTACATCGTAAGGCTCGCCGGTTCTTGCCTGTGTGATGAAGTCATCGCAAAGATCGGCGAATTTATCAAAGGCGCCCGCAAAATTACCGTCGGACAGATCTCCCTTTATCTGCTTGCCGATATACTCAATGCCCGCGTCCGTAAAGACCGTAATGCCGTAGCCGCAGGTGGATATGTACCAGTCGTTGTCCTCGATGCTGATAAGGAGCAGCGCGCCGTCCCTGCTTTCGCCGTAGCCGAAGTTGCCGTAATCATAAATATCATCGGCATAGTCCCGCGGAGTTTTCCCGTCCAGCGTGTCAGTGGTCAGCACGACAATGTCCATTTTCTGACGCTCGCTGAGCTCATTAAGCTTTGTCACAAGCGACGATTCCTCGTTGCCGGAGAGCAGCCCCGCCAAGTCCTGCACGCGCTCATATTCGCTTGCGAAGCCATCCGTCTGCGCTGCAAAGGCGGGAGTCACTATACAAAGGCACAGAATAAGCGAGAACAACAGTGTCAGTATTTTCTTTTTCATTCCGTCCCCTCCTTAAATCAGCCCTATCAGGTGCAGGCCCCACGCAACGCCGTAGGAAGCCACTGAGAATATCGCCGCCAGCAAAAACGTCCAGCGCTTGGCCGCAGCCTTATCCACCGGCAGGTCACCGACGAATTTCCCGGTCTGACCGTTCATGGCAAAGACATATTGATTGCCGTTCCATGTGGTGTTCAAAAGCCACACCGGATAAAGCGCATACCGGGCCTTTCCGCCATGGAACTGCACATTGGTGTTTTCCGGTGTAACGGTGGTATACCCTTCTACCGTCTCGGCAAATACCTCCTCGGTAGACCGCTTGACCCGCTGGTTTGCCCGGTCAACGCTTTCCTCGGCGGTCACATCATACTTATCCGCCACATAGCCGGCAAGATAAGCTGTCTGGAAATGGACTGCATCCGAAATATTGTACGGCTCAATGGATTCCATCAGGTCATCCGCCATTTTAGAGGAGCCGTCCACCGGAACATGCTCAAAGCCGACGCTGCCGCCCCGATGCACCATAAAGTGGCTGGTTTCGGTGTAATCGTAGTCACTGTCGCTCCATGTGCGGACCTTTGTGGCACGATAACGCACCTGTGCGTCCACATCGGTGTCGAAAAGCCAGAAGGGTACATAGACCCCCTTGATCTCGTCGATATGGTTCTGATCCTTGAAAATCTTTGGCAACAGCCGCTTCCCGGTCAGATGCTTCATCAGCCCCGCCTTTGCCGCCTTTTTATCCAGCTTGAACGGGATCACAAGATCCGGCTTGAGCGCACCTGAGAACTGGCCCATCATCACCACGGGATTGCCACAGAAGGGGCAGGCAGTAGCCGCTGTGTTGGCATCGCCTACGATCTCGCCGCCGCAGGACTTGCACACATACGAGCGCAGGCCGTCGGTTTCTCCCTCCTGCCAGTCTCCACCGGCCGTGGTTTCCCATTCCATATTGTCTGATTTTTCGCTCTGCAGCTCGGCGTCGTAGCCCTCCAGCGCCTCCATTTCAAACTCCGTGTCGCAATAAGGGCACTTCATTTTCTGGAGTGTGCTGTCAAAGGCTATCGCGCCGCCGCAGCAGGGGCATTTATATTCCTGCAAGGTTTGCATGAATAGATCTCCTCTCTTAAAGAAATTCACCCATTAAATGCCGCAAGGGCCGCATCTGCTTTCTGAATCCACTCGGTGCGGTCGCCGTAGATTGCGGCATCCAGGGAGTCGATTGCCTGCGCCGCCTTGTCGCCGGCATCGGCCTCTCCCTTTACCGTGGCAGAAAATCCTGCCGCGATATCCTTAACTGCGGTCATCTGCTGCTTCCAAACGTTCGAGGCGTTGCCGAGTGTATTCTGTACGCCGAACAGCGTATCGAAGTATTTTTTGAGCGCTTCAAAATCCTTTCTGTTGTTCATGGGGAGAACGAATTCGTAAAGGCCCTGCGTATTGGTAAAGCTGAGTCTTGCAAAAGGCTTCTTCTCGCTCTTATCGCCGTTTTTAACGAGCTGCTCCTCATACTTATAGCTGCGCAGGTCGGCAATGCGGTACACGCAGGCGCGGGTGGTCTTGCCGAACATCATAAACTTGTAATCGTTCTGCACATACGCCATCAGCCCGATATCCGCTGCCACATAGAGATAGGTGCCTAAGCGCTTCAGCTTTTTGCTCTTATCCTTTGCTTTCTCCCTCGGAACGAAATAGTGCTCCCACAGCTTGGTGCCGCGCTCCACCTGTGCAAGATGCGCCTTGACACCCGGAAGATTGCTATGCACATAGTCAAACACCTTGAAGCCCTTTTTCCTGCAGTTCTTGCGGCAAATGCAGTTGCCGTCCGACAGCTTTTGCGTTTGGATCAGATTGATGTCCGCACCACAGATAGCACATTGATTAGCCATAATTTTCCTCCTTTTTCTGACAACGTCGGTTTGTTTTTAGCTTTTCTTGCTTTTGCATAATGATATTCAGCTCGTTGCTGTATCTGGTGGAGTCTCTGCTGAGCCTTCAGCCGCCTTATAATATCTGTCGGCAAGCACATAGAGATAATTAAGCGCCCTGTCGCCGAGTATTGCTTCCTTCTCCATCGTGCTTCCGTCAGAGAAAGTCATTCCCAGGCTGCATGCCGGTGCGTCAGATATGTGAAAAAAACGTATTGGATTGCGATGCCTGTAAAGCTTCTTTATCTCGCCATCCTCGCTAATAATCTGAAGGAATCCCGCTGCATCCTCCGCCGGTACCGGAAACGATTCGAAGGAGGCATAGTGCTCCTTCTGCTCTCCCACAAGGCAATCCGCAGAGAATAACCAGCCATTTTCTTCCTTTTTTAAAGCAAAGCAATACACCGGGTTCCTTTCCGTTCCGTAATAAACGGTATGGATCAAAACAAGATCATCAGCAGTAAACTTTTCACTTTCGCCGCAGCCCAAAAGCCCGAAAATCGGCAGGAATGCAAGCACAACCGCTGCAGCAATGCGCGCCTTGCGCTTCATGATTTACCGAAGCGGCCTGCCGCACTCCGGGCAGAATTTCGGCATACCCTGTCCCGCCGAGGATCTCCACCCGCAGTTTGTACAGCCGGAGCTGACTACAGGCTTGGGGGTGCCGCAGTTTGCGCAGAATTTTCCGCTGCTTTGTGCGCCGCAGGACGGGCATACCCATGTCTCGCTGCCCATAGCATTGGGCGCGGAAGCAGGTCTTTCCTGACGGATGCCCGTGCTATCCACCCGATTCATCGTACTGCCGCCGTCCCAAACCCGGTTTCTGTTATCCCGGCGCATCAGAATGTCTGCAAGCTCGTGCATTCTCTGCTCATATTGGCGGTACAGGTCCGTATAGGGGCTGTCGGGTCGGTTGCCGTCGCTCAGCTCCAGTTCGATCTCACTAAACCATGGAGAATCCACCCGAATCGTCACATTGAACTCATAGTCGCAGGCATAGCGGGGCGGCACATAGCTCTTCTCATTTCCCTCAGAGTCCTTGTAAAAGATCTCCTCCTTATTCTCCCGGATATCCGTGTTCACTCCCAGCACCTGAGAAAATGCAATGAGGTCAGGATTGCTGCTGCGCCAGTTAGAGGTCCCGGTAACGATGAACCGCTCCCCTATAGGATCGATGTATACCTTTTTGCTCCCGTCAAAGGTGATCGACGGGGCAAAGCCGGCAAGCTTCTTTTCGTTTTCCGCACGGTAAGCAAGCTGGCGCTTGATGTCCTCCACCGTCGAGCTCCGCCGTTCGCTGAAAAACGGCGAGAGCTTTCTTGCGCAATCCTTACAGAGATTCCCGTCCTCCAGCTTGCGGTTTCCGAGAAGTCCGATTTTCTCACCGCAGATGTCGCAGTATTTTTTGTCAAACAGTCCCATAATGTGATCCTCCGCTTATTAATTTTTTTGTACAATCCATTTTGCGTTGTTGACCTGTAAGCCGTACCCGCAGAACGAACAGCAGTTGTTTTCATCAGGCATGAAATTGGCGCCGCAGGACGGGCAATCCTTTTCGGTAAAGAACTCGCCGTCCGTTTTTCGCTTTTCGGGATATCTTGCCCTTTGCATGAGCAACCTCTTTTTAAATCTTTCTGTATACGGCTTCTGATTTTCGGGAAGAAAGGTTTTTGTTCCGAAAATGTCAGCCGTAACGGTTGTTGTTTCTTCTGTGTGGGCAACTTTTAAAAGCTTAATTGTACCAACGCTGAAATCAAGCAGGTCTTCGTCGTTTTCATTCTCCCAAAAGTGTTCGTTTAAGCAGGCTCTGAGATAATTCTCGGAATACCTTACAATTTTTCCGGCAAGCTTTTCTTGCCTGATTTTCCCGCAGATGATCGGTGTAACGATTCCCCCGAAAGTCAGAACCGCTGCACCAACGCCGGCGGCAAGGGAAATCTCGGTGTCCTTGATCAGATATAAGCACAGAAAGACACATAAGAAAAGTATGGAGCCGGACACAAGAAGCTGTAAAAAACTTTTCAGGTTTGTACTGATGGATTCATAAATCTCAAACGACTCGGTCTGCCAATCGTAAAACTCGTTTTTTATAACGGCGCCGCAGTATTCACAGGTAACCTGCTGACTGTCAAGCTTGACTCTTGCACCGCAGGACGGGCAGGTTATGCTCAGCATATCGTTATAATAGCTTTTCTTATTTTCTTTTTGATCGGTGCGGCGAACGTGTCTTGACTGAAGGATTCTGAGATATGAATTCTTACGGTATATCTCGCTCTGAACCATGTTGCCTTCGGTTGACTCAAAACGCTCCAGTGTGCTGCACATTAAAACCGATTCCCGCCATTCTCTGCCGTCATCGCTCCATGTTTCAAAGTTGTTTTTAGGAATGGGAACAACATCTGTGACGTAAATTTTGCGGCAAAGCTTATTCCTATGAAGTCTGTTGATTTGACTGACGATTTTTTTCCGGAATGCCATATCCATTCTTGCCGGAAGAAGGTCTTGATCCGCATTCCCCAGCGGTATCAGAATTCTTTCAAAGGCGTTTCTCATATCTCTTCGGATTTTTGAATTCTGAAGGGGTGTTTCCTTTTTCGCAAGCAATCTTTCCAGTTTGGCTTTTTTAGAGTTTTTGGAGCTGTATTCCGAAAAATCTATGGTAAGTATCCTTTTACCGATATAGAATGTACATAAAATAGCAAAGGAAGCCGCAATAATCAGCGCTACTGATAAATCCATAAAAGTACCTCTGATTTATTCCTTGCTGATCATTTCGTTTTCGCTTTTCTTTTTTCGGTTGTCTTTTACAACGTCGCATATCATTATGACAACAAAGAACAAGCCGACGGGGATTGCCGCACAATAGAGCAGAAAATCAACGGGACTTCCCTCAGGAGAAAGCTTGTAATCACCTTTTGAGGTTTTATAAACCTCGACGTCTATTGTGTCGCCTTTTCTCAATTTATCATAGGCATATTTTTTTGAGTAGTCGCTTGACCAGACACGCTCTTCACATTTTCCCTTATAGGTTTTTCCGTCAATAACATATGAAACCTTAAATTTATATGTTCTATAACGAACATCACCGGAATCATCCTTATCGTCCTTGGTCGAAAAGTCAACAATGACAGCTGGAATTTTCCGTATATCGGTTGAGCTTTTATATTCCCTGCTGTCGATTCTGCTTGTAACAATTCCGATTACACCCGCAATTATCAAGCCGATGCCGGCGACCATGATAAATATGGTCATTTTAATGTCTTTATTTCTTTTACTCATAACAGGATCTCCTTTTGCAAGCAAATGCAAAACCACTCTTTAACAAATCACACAAAAATTCTTTGCCGTCTTGCCGGCAGGGAAGCTTATCCTGCTGCGCAAAAGCCTTTCGGCGGTATGAACGGCTTTTTGTCTAAGCCGTTCATACCTGGCCGAAACAACACTTCCGTTAATACGGTTCCCGCCAAGCAGCAGTTTTATTTTTTATCGTTATCGTCGAATATATCTCCGCATTCGGGGCAGAACTTCGGCGGATTCGTCGGATCCTCCGGCTCCCAGCCGCATTTATCGCAGCGGTAGAGCGGTGCGCCCTCGGGTTTTCTGGCGCCGCAACTTTGGCAGAATTTACCCTTATTCAAAGTGCCGCAGGTGCAGGTCCAGCCCTCGGAATCCGCCGGCTTGGGAGAGCCGCATTCGGGGCAGAATTTGCCGGTGGCCGTAGCGCCGCACTTGCATTTCCATGCGCCGGCCTGTACGGGCTCCGGTTTCTTGGCACCGCACTCCGGGCAGAACTTACCCGTGGCGGTTGCGCCGCAGGCACATTTCCAGCCGCCCGCTGCCGGGGCTGCCGGTGCCGCCGGAGCCTGCTGCTGCGCCTGCTGCTGTTGCTGCTGTCCCATGGCAAACAGGTTCTGTGCGTTCATGCCGCCGCCGGCATTCATGGCCATGCCCATGCCCATAAAGCCGGTCATAGCGCCTGCCTGGTTGCCTGCCGCCGTCTTCATGGCATCCGCCTGTGCGCCCACCAGCGTGGCTGCCGCCATGGTGGGATCCCGCATGATGGCCGTGCGCTGGGCCTGCTTGATCATCTCCGCATCCTCTTCCGGCAGCGTGACCGAACCCAGGGCAATGCTGACTACCTTCAGACCGCGCAGCTCGCCCCACTTGGCAGAGAGCGCCACATTCATGGCATCCTCCAGGTCGGTATTGTGGCTGACGATCTGATTCGGGCGCAGCTCCAGGTCGGACAGCTTACCGAAGGCCGGCTGCAAAGCGCTGACAAACTCGGTTTTCAGCTGGCTATCCAGCTCGTCCCGGGTATACTCCTTCTCCACATTTCCGCAGACATTGGTGTAAAAGAGCAGAGGGTCTGCGATCTTATACGAATAAACACCGGAGCAGCGCACCGAAACGTCCACATCCAAACCGATCTTGGAATCCACCACACGGAAGGGGATGGGATTCGGCGTGCCGAATTTGTTGTCAATAAGCTCCTTGGTGTTGAAATAGTACACCCGCTGGTCCTTGCCGGTGTCGCCGCCGTAGGTAAAGCGCTTGCCGATGGTCTGGAAGGTGGCGCGGACGCTGTCCCCCAGATTGCCGGAGAAGATGGAGGGCTCCGTGGAGGTGTCGTATGTAAATTCGCCGGGCTCGGCGCAGATCTCCACCACCTTCCCCTGCTCCACAATGATCATGCACTGCCCGTCGGCCACGGCAATACCGGAGCCGTTGGAAATAATGTTGTCGCTCCCCTTCGTATTGGAGGACCTGCCGCTGACGCGCTTTTGTCCCTTGGTGACCAGCACCTCCTTGGGCATAGACTCGCAGTAGAAAAATTCCTTCCACTGGTCGGCAAGAGTGCCACCCAATGCACCGATACCCGCTTTAATAAGTCCCATAATAAAAGCTCCTTTCCAATTGTGAGAATGATCCATATACTTTTCCGACCGGAGCCGGCAGATCACTTCTTTTTTCCGTGGACCCCCACGGAATATGAATGATTGTTCTCCCCTTGTTTTTATTGCCGCCCGACAGTAGACCACGTATCGCTTATGGCATCGTAGCTATAGACGAGATTGTCGCACACGCCGTAATAACGTTCTCTGACAAACTGCTCCTCGCTGTCGGTTCCCAGGGCAAACAGCAGGCAGGGGCGCCCCTCAATCCACTGGGTATTTCCGGTATACATAACCTTCATTCCCTGCATGACCGCCTGCTTTACCTCGTCCGTTTCCAGAAGAAGCTCTGTTGCGATTTGAATGGATCGCTCATCGGGCACTTCCTCGTATGTTGAGAAATCGTACACCCCTGCGATCTCCTGCAGGTGCCCGTTTTCCATGGACAGCGACGGGCGGAAGTCCATGGCCCCGCCGCCGTCAGTAGCGGCAATCAGCACATTGGAGTATATCTCGCTGAGGTTGCACCGCAGCAACAGCGGTTCGCCGGGCTCCCCCACGTGGAGGGGATTGCTCTTGTCGTCGGCATACTCGCCGTCTTCGGTCATCATGGATGGGTACACGATTATCGTTCCCTTGTCATTCGGCGGTATAATTGCATACAGCTCCTGTCCCTCAGCCATGTAAAGCGGCGCACGGGATAGGCTGGGATATTCCTTTCCCGTTTCGCTGCCCGCAACATAGGCGCGCAGGTCCGCCTCAGAGCTCTCGCTATCCACATAGCCGATAAAGGCGACGGCGACTGCGCTGCCGCTCTGTGCGATTTTCTTTTGCAGCGCCGCAAAAGCGGCCTCCTCTGTGGTTTTATCATCCGGATCCTTCGCGGTGTTGCCCCCGGGGATCGTGCTCCCGCCTGGGATAGAAGGGTTTTTTTCGGGTGAAGCCGAACATCCGCACAAAGAGCAAATGAATAACATTACTATGCAAAACAGCAGCACAATTCTTTTCATATGGACCTCCTCTTTCTTATTCCGAAGTATTCCTGTGGCACAATGCATCCCTGCCTGGTTTCCATAGATACGCTCTGAATGAAAATTCTCACCCTTCCGAAAGACGATGCGTTTTTTATCTGTTCATCGCCTTTCGGAAAGGGGCTTTTACAAGCCCTTTCCAAATAGTAAGGTGCGGTGGTACAGATAGCTTTATCTTCTTAAGCCTCGGTCCCTGCCCTATGCAGACATAGGGCAGGAGCTGAGGTGTTGAAGCAAACTCAATCAGACTACCAAAGCAAAGACTTTCCTTTCATATGAAGGTTCGCTCTGTTGACATCGCTGATCGTGACCTTGCCGTCTCCGTTGATGTCTGCGCAGGCAAATTCATACAGAGTCAATGTGCTCTTTCCCTTTGCATGAAGGTTTGCTCTGTTGACATCGCCGATCGTGACCTTGCCGTCGCCGTTGATGTCCCCCTTCAGGTGTATTTTCACATTCTGCGTCACCGCTTCTCCGCTCACCGTCACGGTATACTCCCGGGTGACATGATTTTTCTTCATCACCCGCATGGTATAGGTACCGGAAGCGATCCCGGAAATCGTGTAGGAGGCGGTATATTGATTCCCCTCCTTCGTTCCGCCGGAGACCGTGGTTTCATACGCAGGCTCTGCGTATCCCTGCTGAATGAGCTGAATGGTCACCTTATCGGAAGCGGAATTAAAGCTCTTCACCGTGCCGCTGACGGAGCCGCTGGCGTTGGGGTCAACCACCTTATAGGATTCATACACCTGCCAGACATGCCCGTCTGTATTGTCGTCATATTCCATCCATGCGTTTACGCTCTTACCGTTCACCTTGAAATCTTTCCAATTTTCCGGGTATACATAGCCCATTTCTTCGCCGCCCTCAAATCCGATACGAAGATCGAGGAAATACGATTTTCCAACCTCAAATTTGTCAAATTTCCTCATTGGTTTTTGATCGGGTCCCAGCCATTGCATCGACAGCACCTTCATATTATACGGCAGGCTTGTTGGTTTTTCATAGTCGGCAAAGGCAGCGGGGCGGTCCCCCGCCTTAGGCTCCTGTACGCGGATATCGGTCCCGTATTTCACTCCCTCGCTGTTCGGCTCCAACAGTTGAGAGACCCGGTATTTCCGTCCTATCGGTGTATAGTCGTACCAATCGCCCTTATAGACTGTGCTGTATGTTTCCGCAGAGTCGAATATCCCGTTGGCTCTGTAGCCTGCGGGCTGGATCACCTTTACCGAAGCATTCTCGGGGAGATAATAGCCAACCCCCGGCTTTACGTCGAAGTAGACATAACACGTATCGCCTTCACGCAATTGACCGGCCTCTACGCCGTAAGAGCCATAGGCGACATCGTATACCACCGTATTTTTGAAGGTATACTTTTTCGGTTCATTCGATACGATCTCCGTAAACCCGGCGTCAATGCCGAGACGGAAATTCCTGAGCGTACCGCGCACATCCGTCAGCTTCCGCTTTGCCACAAGGTTGACAGTGAGGTTTTTTTCATAGTTGGTGAATGACCTCCTTGTAACCTTTGTATGCTGCACATTCAGAGTAACTCCGTTGTCTGCCGTCGCAGTCGAATCGGCAAGCTCGTATCCGTGCCGCGGTCTTACCCAGAAGTACATAATATACGCATCCTCATCGGCCAGATATCTCCACTCGGAGGGGATACCAGTTGAATATGACTCGTCGGTATAGCATTTCGCCAATGTAGCCGGATCCAGGGAGATCTTGTGGGTGGCGTTGGTTGCTTCGGTAAATTCGCCCCCCGCCTGCAGAAGATGAACATTATATATGTATTGTTTGCCGCTGACCGATTCGTTCATCTGCACATCAAATTCGATGTGTGTCTGATAAAGGACACTCGCTTCTGTCATCGGTCTGACATAGTTACTATCTGCCGACGGCCTGCAGGCCCAGTAGAACTCTACACTGTGTTTTCCGGTGCGGTCCACATAAAAATCATACGTATACGCATAGGGGTCTTCTTCATAGCCCTCTTCCTGACCCGGCTTGCACAGGAGGCCGTAGAAATAGAACCTGACTCTGCCTGCATCCCTCAGCTTTTGCATCCACTGGGGCATATACACAATATCCGCAGACATCTCATAGCCCAGGCCGGCCTTCAGGCCCCACACCGTCTGACCCCCCTTCACCTCCTGGAAGTTGAGGTTGAAGCGGATCTGCGGCATATAGTCTCTGCGATCCATGGTAAGATTATAGCAACCGCTGCTGTCGGTTCTTCCGGCTATATACCATTCCCCGCCGATCTTACCGATGCTCCTGTAATTCTTAAACACCTTCGCCGGGTCGGTTTCGCCGTTGCTGCCGAATAAGGTCCATCCGCCGGAGCCCCGCTGCACATAGACATTCAGGCTCTTTGCGTTGACGAGCTTGAAGTTGTTCATATGGCAGCTCCATGCGGCGGCGTTGGTCCGGGGATTTTTGATAGAAAGGGAAACATCCCTGGTGGTGTCGATGGTGAGTGAGATCGTCTGGATCAGGGAGCTCACATCTCTGTGGCTGTTGCCGCAGACAATATTCAGTGCGGCATCCTCCAGAACCGATGTGTTTTTCGCCACGATGGCATAGTCGGGGCTGGTTTTCCTGGGGGCACTCGTCGTAACGATACCCAGTTCCCCGTTTCCGCACAGCTCAAAGGTACCGCAGCCGCTCAGGCTTCCCTCCGACTGCGCCAGATCGATCACCGCGCCGGTTGCACCGTTTTGGGGGCAGTAGGCGGTCTTGTTCTTATACCGGGTGCTGTGGTTGAAGGTGACCTGGACGCCGTCGGTCACCATCAGCTTCAGATCGACGCCGGGGGCATACAGGGCGGATAGCTTCAGATTGTCGAACAGAACCAGCATCAGAGACCTTCCCTCAAGCCCCGAAAGATCCAGGAAATCATTCTCATAACGTGTCCAATACATAAGAATGCCGTTATCGTATGACACGACCCGCTGAAGATTTGTATCGCTCTTATAGCCTTCGAGTAATCTCTCGTTATATATGCAATCCTCCGGGTCTATAATGACCGAACGGCTCACCACCCTGCCGTTTTTATAGAAAAAATAGACGTGACCGTAGATTATCTCCGTTCCCTCGACCAAATTGGTCAGCGCGGGATACGACGAAGAAGAGGCCCGCGCTGCGCCCCGACTGGCACCGGTCGTCTCCTCGCCGCCGCTTTCAGCGCCCACCGACAGCACAGAAAGCGGCAGCAAGCCCACCAGCATGATCAGCGCCAGCAAAAAGTTGAGCCATCGATTTCGTTTACTTGTTTTCATCTCTTTTCCTCCTTTACAAAGTCCAGATGGTTTTTGAAGCCGAGCACCTTAGCGGATTGCTGTATAACATTACCTTTCCAAAGAAAACCAACTGCTTGATTTTCTTTGGAAAAGCGAAAGGGCGGAGGCGGATGGCTTCCGTCCCGCCCTTTGCTTCAATCCTTTAGCACGGTTTTTCGGTTAGGTGGTTTATCTGCTCCTTCTGCGGGAATACAGGGATGCTCCCATCAGAGCCGCACCGGATACGATCGCCATCGCGATGCTGAAAGCGATCATGCTGCCGTCGCCGGTCTTGGGGGTTTCCGGCGCAGGAGGCGTCACCGGCTTCTTGGCGCTATAGCTGTTGGTGAAGCCGATTTCCTCCATGGGATTGTTGTATTCCAGCTCGCCCTTCTCGTCGAACTTGAAGAAGGCCCAGCCCCGAACGCTGTCATAGCTGTCGACAAACAGAGGCATGGCGTAGAAGATGCTCTCATCGTAAGTCCAACCCGCAGCATTGCCCTTGACCTGGTGGATAACGAAGCCCTCGGACAGATTGCCGGCCTGATCCTTACTGATGGTGAAAATGAACTTACCCTCATAGGTCTTTTCGCCATTGGTCTCCACGGTATCCTGCACCAGCGTATAGACGGTGGGGGCGCCGAATCTGTCAATAGCGAACTTGAAGGTCTCCTGGCCGGGATCCATTTCGCCGGTCTTCTTCACGGTGAGCTTGAAGGGGACCTCGATGCGAATGCTGCCGTTCTCCCGCTGCGGCTCAAGCACACGGCCGCAGCCGGTGCACTTCACAGCGTAATCGTAGGTCGCTCCGCCCTCATGATCGGGCGTATGGGGCTGCACTGCATCATAGGCATCGTGATACTGGCACTTGTGGGCATGACCGGTCTCCCCGCAATCGACCCACTCACTGCCGTAAACATGAGCGCCCTGCTTGCCGTTATAGAACTTATCCGCAGCGGCGGCATCATCCTTGGCGCTGTGGGTTGCGTCATTGGCGCAGGTGTACCAATAGGTGTCAAACTCGCGGCAATCTGCAGCGGTGGATCTTCTGTGAGCTTCATCGCTGTTTTGCACGGTGTAGCTATGACCCGTCTTGGGAAGCACCACACTGCTGTGGTCGGTAATTTCCGTGGCGGCGGCAGCATCCTCGAAGAGCTTGCCGCAGGTGCACCGGTAGTACTCCTTGTTGCCGTCAGTGGTGCAGGTAGCGTCCACCTTCTCCACCTTGGTCAGATGGTTGGCATGGACATGGCCCGTTGCAGCCTGCATCACAAATCCGCATTCTGTGCAGGTCTGCGGTGTGGTTTCCGTTGCGGCAGGGCCTGCCGTGTGAGGCATTACGGTATCATGGTGCGCCGCGTTGCGGCTGCAGACATGGGCGTGGCCGTCGGCCTCCTTGTATCCCCACTCAGAAGTGTTGAAATCATGATCGTCGTTGGTGGCCCTGTACGGGATCCCGGTAAGGGGATTATCGCTCATGTCAAACAGCTTGCCGCAGAGATCGCACTTCTTATAAGCGTCCCAGCCCTTCTCGGTGCAGTTCGATTCCTTCTCCGGGAAGAGGGTGAAGGAGCCGTGACCACAGTTTACCGTCACCTTGCAGGTGGCCGTTTTTGTTCCTGCCGTTGCGGTAATGATCGCTTCACCGGGGGCTACGGCGGTCACCTTGCCCGTGGCGGGATCAACGGTAGCAACAGCGGGCTTGTCAGAAGACCATACCACCGTGTCGGTAGAATCGGCCGGCGTGACCGTCGCTTTCAGGCTGTCATCCACTGCACCGGCAACCAGTGTCAATTCACTCTTGTTAAGAGTGATACCCGTTGCCGGCTTCGGGGCGGCAGGGACAGTGATGGTCGCAGGGATGCATGTGGGATTTTTGGTTTCGTAGTTCTCAGTAGAACCGCCGTCCGCTTCAAGTTCAAGCAGAGTTACCTCATAATTTCCTGCAGCAGTATCGTTATCCACTGTGCACTGAAATGTCATCACTGCGATCTTATCTGTCCCGGTGAAATCCTCTGCGCCAAATGCACTCAAGAGCTTATAGGGATCCTGGGTCCAGGCAACTTCGTCCCGGCCAAGTTTCTCCTGGATCCCCTCCGTAAGAGCACCGCTATCCACAACGTATGTTAAGCCGGACGGGATGCCAAGTTTGCCCGCGAAACAAGTCATCGTACCTGTTTGCTGTATATAAACGGTAAACGTGACAGTATCTCCGGGGCCTGCTGTTGTTTTGTCAGCTTCGACCGTGAAGGTAAATGTCGATGTCGCAGGCTCTGCTGATACCGGTGCCGCAGTTGCAAACATCGCAAAAATCATGACGAAACTGAGCAGTAGGGATGTGATTCGCTTGTTCATGACCAAGCTCCTCCTTTGAAAATAGATTTGCGGGACATTTCTTACGCACCGCTTCCGAAGTCTCGCTTAGTTCCGAAGAGCGGCGGTGCAGATTGCTCTGCATTTTTTATTCTTAAACCGCAGCCCCTACCCTATATGGCGTATAGGGCAGGCGCATTGGCATTAAGACAAGCCGGTTGGGCTACCACAGAAGGGACTTTCCCTTATTGTGAAGATTCAGCTTGTTAATATCACTGATCGTCACTCTGCCGTCGCCGTTGATGTCTGCACAGGCGAGTTCATACCCAAGCAATATCTTTTTTCCCTTTGCGTGAAGGTTTGCTTTATTGACATCACCGATACTGATTCTGCCGTCGCCGTTGATATCGCCCATCAGATGTATCTTCACATCCTGCGTCTTCACATCGCCGCTCACCGTCACGGTGTACTCCCGGGTGACATGATTCTTCTTCGACACCCGCATGGTATAGGTGCCGGGAGCAACCTCGGGAATGTCGTAGGTGGTGGTGTATTGTCCGGAGCTGTCTTTTGTTCCCCCCGGCACCGATACGGTGTACTTGGGCTCTGCGCTGCCATCGGCAAACAGGGAAACGGTCACATCGCTGCCATCGCGGAAGCTCACCGCCTGTCCGTGTACACCCGAAGCAACGGGAACGGAGTATCCTACGGTAAGAGTTGTTCTGTCCCCGTCCTGCGCGCTTATATACGCTTTTGCCCCGTTCACATAAGCATCCAGCTCCTCGTCGTCAGCTATGTAATAGCCCTCTTCGCACTGTAAAATCACGTTTACGTGATATCTTCTGCCTGCGATAAAGGTCATATCAGCCTGAATCCGCTCCCCCGTAGCGGAAGCATACCATGTATAGTTTACAACCGAAACGCCGCCCGGCAGCCCCGCAACCAGATTATTGTTATATATCGGTCTTTCGCCCGCCCACGGAAGTGGCACGCCCAAAGACAGATAGTCATAATGAATCACATCCGGTTCCGGTACCAAATCTATTACGTATGCCTGGGCGGATGCATCATACGGCACTTCAAGATAATTTTCTGCAATGTTGAGATCACTGTACATCCGCAGCTTGACATTCGTGTTGACATAATAGCCAAATGTGATATCGTACTGCTCCGGACCGTTGTGGAATGTCATTCCTTGTTTGCCCGTGCCCACCAGCTTGATCCGATAGGTATAGTCTGGATCGATCATCTCGTCGGGGCTGGTGCTGTAAACAACTCCGTTTTTGATTCGCTGGATCTCCTTAATCTCAAAATCAAAATGGCTGTCCTTCGGCCTGATGTTCACTCCGCCGACCAGGCTTCCCGCCCGCAGTCCGGCAACGGTACCCCAGGCGCTTTGAATCAGCTCGGAGGGATGGGAGGCCAGGGACACCCCCAGGGACCTTTCATCACTGGCGACCGAAACAGATATACTGTCGCATTCCCGGTTGAGGCCCCGGATCTTGACCTTCGGCGGGTTGTTCTTATCGAATTTATACCCCTCATAGCCGTCCTTGAGGTACACACGGATGAAGCGATAATACTGATCCCCCAATATCGCGGGAACACTGCCGTTTCCGGTCAGGTCCCAAATATCCTCATGTTCCCAGTAGCCCCGCCTGTCCTCGATGGTGTAGGGAGCACTCCCATCCACAGTGAAGGCACCGCTGGTATAATCCCCCTGCACCAGAGGCTGGCTGATATCCAGATAAATGGTGTCGATAGCCTTCGTCCGATCCACCCACCGTGCCACCTTTGCGCCCTTGTAGCCGGTCGTAACCTGCTTCTTTACGCCGTTGGTCTCCAGCATCAGGTCATACTGCAGCTCCATGGTGGTCAGTGTGTCCACATTGGATTCATTAATGTAGTAAGTCACCGAAAACGGCTCTTTACCTGATTCCGGAACATCGGGATAATGAACCATGCCATACCCTATTTCGTCATCAACGAGTATCCGAATATACCCGGTCGAATAATCATTGGAATAGCTGTACCCCAGCACACGCAGCATGGGGGAAATCGGATACATCACAAAAGTCACCCGATGCTCGCTCTCCGCGGTGGTATCCACCTGGGGTGCGCTGAAGCCTCGCTCGCCGCAGGCCATGGGCTCGCCGTCCAGCAGAACCTCCTTCACGCCGTAGGCGTTGGAGATCACCTTGGCTATGCCGCCCTGAATACCCAGCGACGTACCCTGGAAAGCCATGGTCGGCCCGCCGTTTTCAACCGACCGGCGCATATTGCCCCGCACATACCAGTTTCCGTCGTGCACATCGGTGAAGACCGCGCCGTTTTCGCTGATAAGGTGCGGCACCAGGCCCCACATCATAGTCTTCGCATCATCCAGGGTCGCGCCCGGAATATCGTTATAAAATAACCGGTAATCCCAGTTATTGTCATAAAAACTTTGCATCTTCCCGCCTAACACCAGACGGCACTGGTCCAGCTTATCGGTGGTACGCATGAAATATGCATCGTTGATCTGCATGGGCAGATGATCGAAATTGCTGGCATAGACATCCCCGGTCAATATCAGAGCGATGGACTGCCGGAAAAAGCCGCCGTTTACCACCAGCTCATACTTTCCCCGGTTCTCCGGTGTGGGGGCGCTGTGCAGAACCACCCGGTCGAAGGTACCGCCGTTGATGGTGACGCTGCCGCCTGCTTCTCCCCGAATGGCTTGCAGCCGGCGGGAAAGATACCGCTCCTCCTTCTCGCCCCCGGGACTGGTCACCTGCGTCAGTACCTCGCCGCCGTTAAAGATCGCCGTACCGGATACACCGATGGCGCACTTCGTATACTGATTATCATTGGAGGGACACAGCATCTTGACCGTACCGCTCTCCATAACCAGCGTACCTTTACTCACATTGATAAACTCATAGTAGAATTCCTGATTAAACTCGCCGATCAGGGCGCCGCCCCCCACGCTGTCGCGGATGGTCAGCCGGGCATCCTTATGACTTATATTGATCAGATACCCCTGCGCAACCTCCGAATAGTATTTCGCATACGCATTGACGGTGTGTCCGTTCAGATCCAGCACCTTGTCCATGGCCATCGTCATGAAGATGATGTTGTCCTGATGCAGACCGGTGTGCCCGTTCAGAGACTTTGTTTCGATGTCCTTAACCACCTTCACCACCGAGCAATTTGTCGTGTAGTCCAGCGCCTTTTTCAGCTCCGCCCAGGTAGAAACCTCCACCGTGCCATCTGCTGCATCGGCCGTCACCGGGAAGAAGGGCACTGCTGATACGAGCATCATCACTGCCAGCAGAAGGCTAAGCCATTTTCTTTTTTTCATTGTGCTTCACCCTACCTTTCTTATGTCGTCCTTACATCGCGTAAATCTGATCCATCAGGTATTCAGCGGTCATCGAGCCGTAGAAAAACTGGTCGATGATACCATTTTTCTTGGCCTCCCGGATGTCCTTCGCCGCCTGTTTTTCGGTGTTGGAATCCACGATGAGGGCAATTTTGCAATCCGGGCACACCGTCTTTGCCTCATCCCGCAGCTTCAGCCTCTCGCAAAGCAGCCATGGAGTATAGGCAGTAACCTCCATTAAAAGGACAAACGGTTTGAACACCCGGCACAGTTCAATGGTATCTCGCGGGGACTCCGCACGAACCACAGCAATGTCGTAATCCGAACTCTTGAAAGCAGTCGCTATGGAATCGGCAAACAGAAAATTCTGCATATCGACCACGATTTTCTTCATCGAACCGTTCCTCCTTTTTTCTGATACATACACCGAATCTGTTCCGTCTTACTTTATGGCTTTATTGTAGCAAGGAACGCCGGCTCTGTCTGTCCTCAAAAGTGAGGACAAACGCCCCTTTAATTGTAAACAAATTGTGAACGAGCGTCTGTTTTTCGCAAAAAAATACCCAGCTTTTTGAAAGCTGGGTATTTTCGTGTCAAAAATGGTTTTTTCAGCGCGACGCTTTATTCAATTTGCTCCTACCTGGTTTCTTCCTGCTCCTCGATCCAGCATCCGGGCACGACCATCCGTTTGCCCACAGCTGCGATCATCAGTCGATTGCGGTTTGTGTAGCCGGTTTTTTCCAGCATACGGTTAATATAGGTCCGCACCGAGGACTCGCCCACATTCAGCTTTACGGCAATCTCGGCATTTGTTTTTCCCTCACAGAGCAGGCGCAGAGTCTCTATCTCACGGTCAGACAGGTCGCAGGAGAGCGTGTTGCCGAGCCGGACACTGGGCACGCCGTCCGGCCAAAAGTGCTTTCCGGAAAGGGTTCCCTCGATCACACCCACAAGGTCGCCGGAGGGGGAGTCCTTATACCAAAAGCTGTCTGCACCGATCCTTCTGGCCCGATCAAGAAACCGTCCCTCCAGCATAGAGGTCACCATAACGATTTTTATCTGCGGGTAGATCTTCTTGATGGCTTCGGCTGCGGCCAGTCCGTCCGAGTCGTTTTCGGTGCATATGTCCATGAGAATCAGATCGATAGGCCCCTCATCGCAGCGCTGAAGCGCCGCGTCGGCCCGGAACAGCGTACCCGCCACCTGGCAGTCCGTGCATTTTTCCACGCAGGCGCACAGATAGGTTCTCGCCAGCGCCTGATCCTCCACGATCAGTATTTTTCTCATAGTCACAGGTTATTCACCCCCGAATTCCCGGATTTTGGTATCTCAATTGCCAGAGAAAACCTCGGCAAGCTCTGCACCGTCATCTTACCGCCCGAATTTTCGATCCGGTGGCGCAGGTTGGTAAGTCCGCCGCCCTCGGTGATCTCCTTTTCCGGCGGCTTACCGTTATTGCGTATCACCACCGTATAGCTGTCCTGGTTTTCCCAAATATTTGCGGAAATCTCCGTGGCCTTGGCATACTGAATGGCGTTGTTCAGGCAAACCTGCATGGCCGTGTACAGCAGCTCCGCCTCACCGTCCGTGGGCTCCTGACCTCTTATCCGCACGGTCACGCCGCTGGCCCTGGCGCTGTCCAGCAGTCTTTTTCTGGCCGGCAGGCGGATCGTATCCCGGAAGGCAATGACCTTCTCCCATTCATGGCATACAACGCCCGGATCCATACCGTCAAATTCCCCTGTTATGTACTGCTTCGTCAGTGTAATGCAGGCGGCAAGGCCGTCGTGCATGGCGGATTTCGCGTCCAGCAGCTCCTTCTCCCGGGCCAGAGCCCCGGCATTATTGGAAAGCTGCTTCAGTTTTTCCGCGTCCTCCTGCAGCTTCTTGCTGTCTGCGGTAAGCTGTACCAAGGCGCGCTGCAGGTCGGTAACATCGGCGGCGGTAAGCTGTATATACCTCGTCCCGTACCGATCGGTGACCTCCGTTTTTTCAAACCTCCACACGGTGTTGTCCGGAAACCGATAGGTGTTGTCTATATCCGGGATCCGCACAATGCCCCCTCCCGGGGCAGACAGCGCCTCCTGGACCTCGCCCAGATACTGCATATCGCTGTCAAGCAGGTATCGGCTCAGCTGATACATCTGCCGGTTGCACAGGACGATGCTGCCCGTTCGGTCAAAAAAACACACGCCTGTGGGAAGCCGGTCAAAGCTTTCCTTGATGGCATTAAAGCCCAGTTGTTTTATTCTATGCACCGCTCCCACCTCCTATCCTTGTGCGCACAAGCCACAAGCCGTCCTCCTGCTGAACCGTCACATCCGGAGAAGCCAAAAAGGACAGCTCGGCAGCACACTCCACCGACAGATCCATCTCGCCGTCGGACACGGAAATAAACAGGGAATACAGCCCGCCTATCGCCGCTTCCGTCACGACCTTCAAAAGGTCAAGCAGCCGCGCCACCTCTGTCGCGCGCATAGGCCCGGTCGTGTGGTAGACCACGCTGCATTCCGTGCCGCAAACGGTTATCACCCGCACCGCCTCGTCTATGGTCAGCCGAAGCTCCTGCTGCGGCAGAAGCTCATATTCCTGGCTGAGAAAGTACAGGTTGGCGCTGCGCTTAATGTAAGTGCCCAGCAGCAGGATCCTTTTCAGTGCGCTTTGTATTTCCTCGGGTGCGGCCCCCTGGCATTGCCGCAGCAGCTGCCCGACTCTGGTGATCTGATCTCCGTACCTTGCCTCCATCTCGTCGTAAATACGGTTTTTTTCCGTCAGCTCAAGCAGCTTTTTCTGTATGATATAGGCCTCCCGTAATTTCTCTTTGTTGCTGTTGATTTTGGCCTTGTTTTCGCTCAGTCTTGCGCGCAGCTCCGTCAGCGGCCGCACATTATCCTGCCATACGGCATAGCCGCCGCTGATGGGCGCCGAGGAGATGCGTATTCCGTTGGGCCGGATGAGCGGAACGCCCTCCCTCGGGCAAACCATCCCCTCCCCTGCGGCCCGGGAACGGAGAACGATATTCCCGCTGCGATCCGCAATGCACGCCGCCAGCGTTGTCGCCTCGAACAGCTCCACATAGCCTGTATTGGACGGTATCATCCGGCAGCGTATACAGCTTTCATAAATCGCCGCATATAAAAGGCAAAACATCACATTCATATCCCCGAACCACCGGCGTATAGCCGGCAGACCCGACAGATACAAAATCCCGTACAGAACCGTTGCGCAGCCTATAACAAACGGTGCAAGCCTCTTTTTTTTGCTGCACGGGACACGGCTTTTCTTCAAAAGGAGGATAAGTGAAAAAAACATGCAGGTCACCGTCCAACCGAGGTAGCAGAAGTAAACGGGACCGTAGGAATAGGAATAATTGTCTGGTCCTCCCGGCACACCGCTGCTGAATGCAAACACCTGCTGGTGCAGATCGTTGGTGATCACCAGCAAAAACAGCACAGCCGGAATGATTGCCAAAGCGCCGATCCTTCCGGTCAGGCGGAATTTCTCCGATTTTCCTAGAGACAGCGCAATATACACTCCCAGCAGCGGTATAAAAAGCATTGGCAGATAGTAAAGATACCAAATGTACCGCGCCACTGTCAGGTCGGTGACAAACTCATATTTCAGCGTGCGCAAAATAAGCCATACCAGCATCAGCGCCGCGGTCAGACGCAGCCAGTGCAGAGTCTGCGGCTGTATAATGCGTCGGTCAAGGGAATAACCCCAAAGGGAAAACAGAAGTAAATAAAGCGCGGCGCGGATATAGTTCACATAAACCCCGCAGATGTCGAACATGGCCAGCATCCGGCAGGAATAGCCCGCCGCAATGATTGTAAAAACCAGGATCATGGGGATCAGCTGTTTCGTATTCCGTTTCATAGGGGAAATCTCTCGCTTTCTCTCTCAGACAAAGATCAATCCCTTGTCAATTTTATGTGTTTTTCAGCAGGGCAATTCCAAAAGTACATTTACCAAAGACAGTATACTAAAGCATCATCAGTTCTCACTGTTGGACACAAATTCCATCATATCATTCAGCGTACACCTCAGTGCTTTGCAGATCTTTCCCACGGTTTCAACCGTGATGTTTTCATTTCCGGTCATTTAGAAAATGACTTAGTTGCTGATACCCTTGGCCTTTTCAAGATCTTTCTTTTTCATATCCCTGTCGATCAGCAATTTCCGAAGCTTTTTATAGCTTATATCTATACCGTCAGCCTCAATTCAATCAGGATTTACTCAAAAAACAGGAACAGCTGGTCTTGGCTGTTGAGAATATAATATCATATTTCTTGCAAAAATGCAAAATAAAGCAAATGATTTTCGCACCCATAAATCCGTCAAAAATACAGATTTGAATATGTATTTCAAGGAAAATCACCACACAGCGATTATCAAAAAAGAGGATTGGATCAAGGTACAAAAGCTGCTGTCAGAGCGGCACAGCACAGCAAAACGAGCTACATTGCGCCGTTTGAGCAATCACTTCGTCGCATACCGCGTAAAGGATGGTCTTTTCAAGGGCTAAGTGTCCATTTTCTATCCCGAAAACGCACAGTTGCCACGACGAACAGAGGGCAGCGTGTCAATATGGCAAAGAAAAGCAAACGGCACACAGGCGGTTTTATCCTCCAAAAAAGCCCCGAAGCACGACAAAAAATAAGCCCAGCACCACGCCATTGACGTGATGCTGGTTTTTTAGCCGTAAACTCACTCTGAGATTAAGCCAAAGTGCCGCAGCGCATCCTTGATTGCCTCGACCTTCTCAGGCGGGCAGGGATGATACTCATGTTTTCTCTGTTCAACAGCATTCGGTGCTTTGTGCATATCCAGCCCGACCATACGCTTGACCTCTGCAATATATGCCGTATGGACTTTGAAGCCGTACTTTTCCTGCACATACTCCTGAATGCGTTTATAGGTCGGATGCTCCTTGACCTCTCCGGTTTCCACTTCCATTCTGACCTCGACCGTCAGTGGATTTGTTTCCCGTGACAAGAGGACCACCGTCTCCACGTTCGCCGTGCCGGGGAACAGGTCCACGGCACAGGCGCGAACGGGGCGGTAGCCCAGGGGGGCGAAGCGGGCCACATCCCGGGCCAGGGTGGCCGGGTCGCAGGAGACATAGACGATGCGCTCCGGCTCCATGGAGGCCGCCGCCTCCACCACGTCGGGGGCCAGCCCCTTCCTGGGCGGGTCCACGCAGATCACGTCGGGCCGCAGGCCCCGCTGCCGCAGCTCCGCCGCCAGCCGGGAGGCGTCGCCGCACAGGAACTCCACGTTGTCCACGCCGTTGCGGCGGGCGCTGTCCTCCGCGTCCCGGATGGCCTCCGGGACGATCTCGCCGCCGATGACGTGCCGGGCCCGGCGGGCCAGCACCTGGGTGATGGTCCCGGCACCGCAGTACAGGTCCACCGCCAGCTCCCGGCCCGTCAGCCCCGCGTATTCCAGGGCCTTTTCATACAGGCGCTGGGCCTGGTCGTGGTTCACCTGATAAAACGACGGCACCGACAGCCGCAGCTCCAGGCCGCACAGGGTGTCCGTCAGATAGTCCCGGCCCCAGAGGGTCCGGTACCGGTCCCCCAGGATGGCGTTTCCCCGGCGGGTATTTTCCCCCAGCACCACGCCGCAGGTTTTCGGCGCGGCAGCCCGGAGCATGGCCACCAGCTCCTCCTCATGGGGCAGGCGGGAGCCGTTGACCAGCAGGCACGCCAGGGACTCCCCGGTGCTGCCAGTGCGGACGTACAGGTGCCGCAGCAGCCCCCGGCCGGTGGCCTCGTTGTAGGGGGCCACCTGGAACCGGGCGATATAGTCCCGCAGGGCCTGAGCCAGAGCATCGGCCTCCGGCTTCTGGATGAGACAGTGCTCCACATTCACCACCTGGTGGCTGCGGGCCCGGTAAAAACCTACCTCCCCCGCCGGGGAAATGGGGTAAATGCTCTTGTTGCGGTAGTGCAGGGGCTGCTCTGCACCCAGAATTTCCTCCACCGTCACCTCCGCGCCGCCGATACGGGTCAGGGCGTCCTGGACCCGGGTACGCTTGGCCCACAGCTCCTCGTCATAGGACATATGCCGGAAGTCGCAGCCGCCGCAGCGGCCGTAATAGGGGCAGTCCGGTACCCGGCGGGCAGGGGAGGGCTCTGCCAGGGCGGCGATCTTGCCGAAGGCGGCGTTTTTCAGCACCTTCATCACCAGAACGTCGCAGATCTCGCCCCTGACGGCCCCGTGGACGAACACCACCTGGCCGTCTATCCGGGCGATGCCCAGGCCCTCGCTGGAATAGCCGACGATATGGGCGCGGTAAATGCGGTTTTTCTCCAATCCGGGCATAAGCGCCCTCCTTTCCGGTAAAGCACAGGGGCGGGGCACACGGGTCCCGCCCCTGCAAGCGATGGAATATCACATCCCGTCCGCTTAGAATTCGAACTTGTCCAGCACCTTGCGCAGGGCCTCGGCAAAGGCGGCCAGGGTCTTGTTGTCCCGGCCCTTGCTGCGGCGGATAAGGCCCACCAGGGAATCGCCCAGCTGCACCAGCTTCTGATACGCCGCGGTGACCCGGGGCGCGCCGTCGAAGGTACGGGTCTTGCGCTGGGGCAGATAGCCCGCCGCCAGCTGGGTGCAGGTCAGCAGGTCATACTCCTCGGTATACTGGGGAGCGTGGGCCGTGAAGCCCAGCTGGCTCACCGTCTGGGCAAACACCGGCGCCACCTCCCGGTCGCCGTGGACCACGAACACGTGCTGGGGCTTGGGCTCCTTGAAATGGCCGATCCAGTCCAGCAGATGGTCGTGGTCGGCGTGGGAGCTGAGGCCCTGGAAATTCACCACCTTGGCCCGGACCGCCACGTCCTCGCCGAACAGCTTCACGGAGGGAGTCCCGTCCAGCAGGGTGCGGCCCAGGGTGCCCGGAGACTGGAAGCCCACGAACACCACGGCGCTGTCCGCCCGCCACAGGTTATACTTCAGGTGATGGCGGATGCGGCCCGCGTCACACATACCGGAGGCGGAGATGATAACCTTAGGGGTATGGTCCTCGTTCAGGGCCTTGGACTCGTCCACGGTCTCCGTCAGGTGCAGGCCCGGGAAGTTGAACATATGGGTGCCGTCCTTTACCAGCTCCAGAGCGTCCTGGTCCAGATAGCCCCGCAGATCGCCGCAGAAAATGGTGGTGGCGCTTTTGGCCAGGGGACTGTCCACGTACACGGGGAAATTCGGCACGGAGGTCACCAGGCCCTGATCCTTGATCTCCCGGATGAAATACAGCAGCTCCTGGGTGCGGCCCACGGCAAAGGAGGGAATCACCACGTTGCCGCCCTTGCCCAGAGTCTCGTCGATGATCTGGGCCAGCTGGCCGGTATAGCTCCACACCTCGGTGTGGTTGCGGTCGCCATAGGTGCTCTCCATGACCACATAGTCCGCCCCGGTGAAGAACTGGGGGTCCCGGATGATGGGCTGGTCCACGTTGCCGATATCGCCGGAGAACACGATGGTTTTCGTCTGGCCTCCCTCGGTGAGGGTCAGGCGGATGGAGGCGGAGCCCAGCAGATGGCCTGCGTCGATAAACACCGCGTCCACCCCATCGCACAGGTGAACGGGCTGGCCATACTCGCAGGTGTCGATGAATTCCGGCACCCGCTGGGCATCGGCCACGGTATACAGAGGCTCCTCCTCCGGCCGGCCGGCCCGGCGGTTCTTGCGGTTTTTATACTCGGCATCGCTCTCCTGAATGTGGGCGGAGTCCTGGAGCATGATGCTCATGAGCTGGGCGGTGAGCCGGGTGGTGAGAATGCGGCCCTGAAAGCCGTTTTTGATGAGCATGGGCACCCGGCCGGAGTGGTCGATGTGGGCGTGGGTGATGAGCACATAGTCGATGCTGCCCGGGGCAAAGGGCAGGGTGCGGTTGTCCACCTCGTCCCGGCCCTGCTGCAGGCCGCAGTCGATGAGGATGCGCTTGCCGCCTACCTCCAGACAATGGCAGCTGCCGGTGACGCACTGGTCAGCGCCGAAAAAACTCAGCTTCATGGCGTTCGTCCTTTCCTCTCAAAAATTGGGGTGCCTTTATTGTAACACTTTTTCTTCCCGGCGGCAACAGGAATTGCATTTTGCCGGGATATCCGGTATAATAGACGATGAACATCCGATACATCTCCCCAAGGAGGAAACCATACATGTTTGAACAATCCCATATTCGCAATTTTTCCATCATCGCCCACATCGACCATGGCAAGTCCCATTCCCAGTTTGCCTGACGGCAAACCGGGAGCCCTTTTCATTTAATGTCCTTCGGCGGAAATGAATTCCGCCTGCGGCAAGGTTTTGCTGCGCAAAACGCTTGTTACGCGCCGCCCGGCGCGTCAGCGTGGACTTACCTACAGGAGGAACGCAAATGTTTGAACAATCCCATATTCGCAACTTTTCCATCATTGCCCATATTGACCATGGCAAGTCCACGCTGGCGGACCGGCTGCTGGAGCTGTGCGACGCCGTGCCGGAGCGGGAGATGGAGAACCAGATTCTGGACAACATGGACCTGGAGCGGGAGCGGGGCATCACCATCAAGTCCCGGGCCGTGCACCTGTTCTACAAGGCCAAGGACGGCGAGATCTACGCCCTGAACCTCATCGACACCCCGGGCCATGTGGACTTCAACTATGAGGTGTCCCGGTCCCTGGCCGCCTGCGAGGGGGCGGTGCTGGTGGTGGACGCCACCCAGGGGGTGGAGGCCCAGACTCTGGCCAACACCTATCTTGCCATGGAGCACGACCTGGAGATTCTGCCGGTATTCAACAAGATCGACCTGCCCGCCGCCGACCCCATGAAGGCCAAGCAGGAGGTGGAGGACATCATCGGCCTGCCCGCCATGGACGCGCCGGAAATTTCCGCCAAGCTGGGCCTGAACGTGGAGTCGGTGCTGGAGGACGTGGTGCACAATGTCCCCGCCCCCGACGGCGACCCCAACGCCCCCCTGCAGGCGCTGATCTTCGACAGTCAGTACGACCCCTATGTGGGGGTGGTGGTGCTGTTTCGCATCAAGCAGGGCACCATCCGCCGGGGGCAGACGGTGCGCATGATGGCCACCGGAGGCCAGTATACCATTCTGGAGTGCGGATATCTCAAGCCCCTGGGCAACGAGCCTACGGACGCCCTCCAGGCCGGTGAGGTGGGCTATTTCACCGCCTCCATCAAAAATGTCAAGGACACCCAGGTGGGCGACACCATCACCGACGCCGAAAACCCCGCCGCCCAGCCTCTGCCCGGCTATCGCCCGGCCCAGTCCATGGTCTACTGCGGCATTTACACCGAGGACGGCAGCAAGTACCCCGACCTGCGGGACGCCCTGGAAAAGCTTCAGCTCAACGACGCCTCCCTGACCTTCGAGCCGGAAAGCTCCGTGGCCCTGGGCTTCGGCTTCCGGTGCGGCTTTTTGGGGATGCTGCATATGGAGATCATCCAGGAGCGGCTGGAGCGGGAGTTCAACCTGGACCTGGTGACCACCCTGCCCAGCGTCATCTATCATGTATACAAATCCGACGGCACCATGGTGAAGGTGGACAATCCCCACAACTACCCGGACCCCACGGTCATCGAGCACGCGGAGGAGCCCTATGTAAGGGTGTCCATCATCAGTCCCAACGAGTATGTGGGCAACATCATGCCCATGTGCCAGGACCGCCGGGGCGAGTTCAAGGACATGCAGTATCTGGACACCCACCTGGTGGAGCTGCACTATCAGATGCCCCTCAACGAGATCATCTATGACTTCTTCGACACGCTGAAGGCCAACACCAAGGGCTATGCCTCCCTGGACTATGAGCTGTCCGGCTACCGGCCCAGCGAGCTGGTGAAGGTGGACCTGCTGTTAAACGGCGACGGCGTGGACGCCCTGAGCTTCATCGCCCACAGGGACAAGGCCTATCCTCGGGCCCGGCGGCTGTGCGAAAAGCTCAAGGAGAACATCCCCCGCCAGCTGTTCGAGGTGCCCATCCAGGCGGCCATCGGCGGGCGCATCATCGCCCGGGAGACGGTAAAGGCCATGCGCAAGGACGTGCTGGCCAAGTGCTACGGCGGCGACATCACCCGGAAGAAGAAGCTGCTGGAAAAGCAGAAGGAGGGCAAGAAGAAGATGCGGAATCTGGGTACGGTCCAGGTGCCCACCGAAGCCTTCATGGCCGTTCTCAAGCTGGACAGCGATTGATAACAGGAGGAACGCACATGGAACAGGCCACGTTTGATGATTTTATGAAGCTGGACATCCGGGTGGGCACCATTGTGGAGGCCCGGCCCTTTGAAAAGGCCCGGAAGCCCGCCTATCAGCTGCTGGTGGACCTTGGCCCGGAGCTGGGCCAGAAGCGCTCCAGCGCCCAGATCACCCAGCAGTATACCCCGGAGGAGCTGGTGGGCAAGCAGGTGCTGGCGGTGGTGAATTTTCCGCCCCGCCAGATCGCCAATTTCTTCTCCCAGGTGCTGGTGCTGGGAACCTATTCCCAGGGCGGCGTGGTGCTGATCACGCCGGACAAGCCCGTGGAAAACGGGGACCGGCTGGGCTGACCCCCGGCAGGACCCGTCCCGCATATATAACCCCAAAATTGCTCAAAAGAAAGTTGAGGATCACCTATGAACAACATCACGAAAACAGCCATGATCACCATCTGCGGACGGCCCAACGTGGGCAAGTCCAGCCTCACCAACGCCCTGGTGGGGGAGAAGATCGCCATTGTCTCCGACAAGCCCCAGACCACCCGTAACCGGATTTACGGCGTGGTGAACCGGGGGGACACCCAGTATGTGCTGCTGGACACCCCGGGCCTGCACAAGCCCCGTTCCCGGCTGGGGGACTATATGGTGAAGGTGGTGCGGGAGAGCCTGGAGCAGGTGGAGGCCGCCCTGCTGCTGGTGGAGCCCATCGCCCATGTGGGGGAGCCGGAGAAGATCCTGCTCCAGCGCATCCAGGAGGAGCACCTGCCCTGCGTGCTGTGCATCAACAAGATCGACACCGTGGAGAAAAAGGACGACCTGCTGGAGGTTATTGCCGCCTACAGTGCCGTGTATCCCGGGTTTGACGCCATTATCCCCATCTCCGCCCGCACCGGCGACGGTTTGGACGACCTGATGGCCCAGCTGCAGACCTATGCCGCGGAAGGCCCCCAGCTGTTCCCCGACGGCATGACCACCGACCAGCCCGACGCCCAGGTCTGCGCCGAGATTGTCCGGGAGAAAATGCTGCTGTGCCTGGACAAGGAGATCCCCCACGGCACGGCGGTGGAGGTAACCCGCTTCACCGAGCGGGAGGACACCGGCATCATCGACCTGGACGTGACCATCTACTGCGAAAAAGCCAGCCACAAGGGCATCATCATCGGCAAGCACGGGGATATGCTCAAGCGCATCAGCTCCCTGGCCCGCCGGGACATCGAGAAGTTCATGGGCGCCAAGGTGTACATGGAAACCTGGGTCAAGGTCAAAGAAAACTGGCGGGATAATGTGAATTTCATCCGCGCCAGGGGATATGACGAGCAGTAATCCCCCCTCCAAAAGCTTCCACTCATGACGCCGCCGGAAAAGCGGCAAGCTATGGGCGGAGGTGAAAAGCCATGGAGGAGCGCTGGGCCCTGTTCTGGGCCACCGGAGCGCCGGAGGCGTACTTGCTGTATAAGGAGGCGGCTGAATGCAGCCGGAACGATTCGTAACGTGCGGCCTGGTGCTGCGGGAAACGGTGACCCGGGACGCGGACAAAATCCTCACCGTGCTGACCCCGGACCGGGGCAGGCTCTCCGTGATTGCCCGGGGGGCCCGGCGCAAGGGCAGCCGCGTGGCCGCGGCCTGCCAGCTGCTGGCCTATTCGGAGATGACCCTCTATGAAAAGGGCCGGTGGACCATGCTGGACGCGGCGGACACCATCGAGCTGTTCGACGGCCTGCGGCAGGACCTGACGGCCCTGAGCCTGGCGGCCTACTTCGCCGAGCTGACGGAGGCGGTGTCCGACGGCTGCGGCGGCGACGTGCTGCCCCTGCTGCTCAACGCCCTGTATGCCCTCAGCGCCCTGAAAAAGCCGCCTCAGCTGGTGAAGCCCGCGTTCCAGTTCCGGCTGATGGCCCTGGCGGGCTATGAACCCATGGCCGATGGCTGCGCCCTGTGCGGCGCGCCCCAGCCGGAAAATCCCATGCTGGACGTGGTCCACGGGGTGGTCCACTGCGGCAAATGCCGGGAAAAGGGGGGACTGTCCCTGCCGCTGACGGCGTCGGGGCTGGCGGCCCTGCGATACGTGCTCTACGGCGACCCCCGGCGGCTGTACAGCTTTTCCCTGCCGCCGGAGGGACTGCGTGCCCTGAACCACGCGGCGGACGCCTACGTTTCCGCCCAGCTGGAGCGCAGCTTCCGGACCCTGGACTATTACAAGACCATTCTTCCGCAAGAGGAAACGAAATATGAGTGAATTATTTGAAAAATCCATCCGCACCCTGGAGCTTCCGGCGGTGCTGGAAAAGCTGGCGGCCAAGGCCGTCAGCCAGGCGGCCAAGGACCGGTGCCTGAAGCTGACCCCCTCCACGGACGTGGAGGAGGTGCTGCGGCTGCTGGACGAGACCGACGCCGCCAAGGAGCGGCTGGGGCTCCACGGCAGTCCGTCCTTCTCCGGCGTGAAGGACGTATCCGCCGCCCTGACCCGGGCGGACCACGGCGGTATGCTGAACACCCGGGAGCTGCTGGACATCGCCGGCGTCCTTACCGCCAGCCGCCGGGTGTCGGATTACGACGCCCAGCGCCAGGGGGAGGAGACGGTGCTGGACCGCCTGTTCGCCTCCCTGCACACCAATAAATACTTAGAGGAGCAGATCCGCTCCGCCATTCTGGACGAGGAGACCATCGCCGACACCGCCAGCAGCGAGCTGGCGGACATCCGCCGGAAAATGCGGCTGGCCGCCTCCAAGGGCCGCCAGATTCTCCAGCGCATCATCTCCTCGCCGTCCTATGCCAAGGTGCTGCAGGAGGCCCTGATCACCCAGCGGGACGGCCGGTTCGTGGTGCCGGTGAAGGCCGAGTGCAAGGGCAGTATGCCCGGCCTGGTCCACGACATCTCCTCCTCCGGGGCCACGTTGTTTGTGGAGCCCATGGGCGTGGTGCAGGCCAACAACGAGCTGAAGGAGCTGGAGGCCCGGGAGCAGAAGGAGATCGACCGCATCCTGCGGCAGCTGTCCGCTGCCTGCGCTGCCCAGATGGAGAACATCCTCTGGGACTATGACATTCTGGTGCACCTGGACGTGATCTTCGCCCGGGCCCAGCTGAGCTATCAGCTCAACGCCAGCCGTCCGGAGGTCCGCCGCCGGGGCGGCGTGACCCTGCGCCGGGCCCGGCACCCCCTGCTGGACCAGGCCAAGGCCGTGCCCATCACCGTGGAGCTGGGCCAGCAGTTCGACACCCTGGTGATCACCGGCCCCAACACCGGCGGCAAGACCGTGACCCTGAAAACCATCGGCCTGCTGTGCCTGATGGCCCAGTGCGGCCTGCACATCCCCGCCGACAGCGGCAGCGCCGTCCGGGTGTTCCACCGGGTGCTGGCGGACGTAGGCGACGAGCAGAGCATCGAACAGAGCCTGTCCACCTTCTCCGCCCATATGTCCAACATCGTGCAGATTCTGCGGGAGGTGGACGACCAGAGCCTGCTGCTGTTTGACGAGCTGGGAGCCGGTACGGACCCCATCGAGGGCGCGGCCCTGGCCATTGCCATCATCGAAAGCGCACGCAGTCAGGGGGCGCTGATCGCCGCCACCACCCACTATGCCGAGCTGAAAACCTTCGCCATGACCACGGCGGGGGTGGAAAACGCCAGCTGTGAGTTCGACGTGCAGACCCTGCGCCCCACCTACCGCCTGCTGATCGGCATCCCCGGCAAGTCCAACGCCTTCGCCATCTCCCGGCGGCTGGGGCTGGACGAGTCCGTGATCCAGGCCGCCCAGCAGCAGATGGACAGCGACTCCGTCCGCTTCGAGGACGTGCTGACCCAGTTGGAGGAGAAGCGCCAGCGGCTGGAGAAGGCCCAGGCCGAGGCGGACCGCCTGTGGCGTCAGCGGGAGGAGGACGCCCGAAAGGCCCGGACCTTCCGGGAGCAGATGGAGAAGGCCAAGGAAAACGCCCGCACCAAGGGCGAGGCCGAGGCCAAGCGCATCGTGCGCCAGGCCCAGGCCCAGGCCGACGAAATTTTCGCCCAGCTGGACCAGCTGCGCCGCCAGCAGCAAAAGCAGATCAATTTCCAGGAGCTCAACGACGCCAAGGCCGCCGTGCGGCACAGTCTGAACCAGGCCCAGGAGGCCCTGCACCTGCGCAGCGAGCCCCAGGAGCCTGCCTACGCCCCCAGCCGCCCCATCGAGGTAGGGGACCTGGTGGAGCTTCCCGGGGTGAAAATGGCCGCCTCGGTGCTGGCCGTCAACAACGACGGCACATTGCTCCTGCAGGCGGGCAAGATGAAGATGACCGTCAAGGCCCAGCAGGTGCGCCTGCCGGAGGGCCAGCCCAAAAAGAAGCCCGCCGCGCCGTCCTCCGGCGGCAGTCCCAAACTGAATCTCCAGTCCCGGGCTTCGTCGGAGCTGGATATCCGGGGCTATGAGACCCTGGAGGCCGAAAGCGTGGTGGAGAATTACATCGACAGCGCCGTGATGGCAAAGCTGGGCACCGTGACCATCATCCACGGCAAGGGCACCGGCGCCCTGCGCAAGGCGGTCCACGAGATGCTCAAGCGGAACAAGGCCGTCAAGAGCTTCCGCCTGGGCCGCTATGGCGAGGGAGAGGCCGGCGTAACGGTGGTGGAGCTGAAATAACAGACGGAGTTTGTGGATTCTGCCAAAAGGGCCAAACTTTTTTTCAGGCCCCGCTTCAAGAATTTGTAGCTTTGGATATTGCTTTCTCTTTTTATTTCAGTATAATATTATAGTGTGAGAGAAGTATGTCCCCGCATTTTGCGAAAATGCTTCATAAAAGGAGTGCAATGGAATGTTTACACAGGAAGTTACCGTGAACAATGAGGTGGGCCTGCACGCCCGGCCTGCTACCTATTTTATCCAGAAGGCCAACGAGTTCAAAAGCGGCATCTGGGTGGAGAAGGAGGAGCGCCGGGTCAACGCCAAGAGCCTGCTGGGCGTTCTGTCCCTGGGCATCGTGAAGGGCACCACCATCACCCTGATCGCCGACGGCCCCGACGCCAAGGAGGCCGTGGAGGCCCTGGCGCAGCTGGTCAACGGCCAGCTGGGTGAGTAAAGAAGTCAGAAGATAATAACCGGAAAACGCCGCCCGGCCCCGCCGGACGGCGTTTTCTCGATTTAGAAGACGTCATTTTCAGGAAAAGAATCCTATTCTGCCGCACATAAAATCATGCCGGGAACCCCTCCCCGGCATGACCTGATATTATTTTTTGGATCAGCTTGTCAAAAAAGTCTTTTTTGACAAGCTGTGTGCGTTTTTCATACCAAAACCTGTTAAAAAGCTTGAAAAGCTTTTTACAGCACCGAAGGTGCGTCAGGTTTTGTATGAGACGTCACAGCGTGTTTTCACACGCTGTTCGTGCGCGCAGCGCACGGGATTCTTGATTATATTTTTTAATCAAGAATCAGTATCAGAACTTAAAAAGTTCAGAAAAACCTGTGATTGCAAACGAAAGACACCCCTGATGGGTTATCTCCGCGCTAAGAGCCGCCTGCGGCGGCTGCGCTACGAAACGCGCCTGCGGGCGCAGTCTTTCGTAACGATCTTCCTTTCCGGTGGCGGAAGATTTCCGAGTTTTTCGACAGTCTCTTTATTGGATACGCTCCAGCCTCTGCTGGCGGTCCATATCCCGCAGGACCCCCAGAACCAGGGGCACCGTCAGGGCGAAGGCGCACACGTCCGACACCGGCTGGGCCAGCTGCACCCCCAGCTCCCCCCAGATATGGGGCAGGGCCAGCACCGCCGGGATGAAGAACAGCCCCTGCCGGGCTACCGCCAGCACCGAGGCCTGCCAGACCTTGTTGATGGTCTGGGTCAGCATGCTGGAGATGACGATGACGCCGCACAGCGGGAAGGCCAGGCACTGCAGGCGCAGGGCCCGGGCTCCGAAGGCGATGACCTCCGGGTCGTTGCGGAACACGGCGATGATCTGGGGGGCCAGGATCAGACCCAGCACCGAAACCGCCGTCAGGAACACCGTGGACCACTTGACGCAGAAGCGGAAGCCCTCCTTCACCCGGTGATACAGCCCCGCGCCATAGTTGAAGCCGCACACCGGCTGGAATCCCTGGCCGAAGCCGATCAGGGCGGACTGGGCCAGCATCATGGCCCGGCTTACCACGCTCATGGCGGCAATGGCCGCGTCGCCATACAGCCCGGCGCTGCGGTTGAGGCAGATGGTAGCGATGCTGGCCAGCCCCTGGCGGCACAGGGAGGGCAGACCGCCCTTGCCGATCTCCAGGAACAGGTCCCGGCGGAAGCACACGTTTTTCAGCCGGATCCGCAGGTTGCCGCCCCGGGCGCAGCCCAGAAGCAGCATGCAGAAGGAGGCCAGCTGGCTGAGGATGGTGGCCAGAGCCGCTCCGGCCACCCCCATGTTCAGCCCGAAGATCAAGAGCGGGTCCAGCCCCACGTTCAGCACCGCCCCGGCGGCGATGCCCACCATGCCGTAGGCGGCGCTGCCCTGGAAGCGCAGCTGGTTGTTCAGCACGAAGGACGCCGTCATATACGGGGCCCCCAGCAGGATGATCCGCAGATAGCTGCGGGCGTAGGGGAGGATGGTGTCCGTGGAGCCCAGCAGCCGGGCCAGAGGCGTCAGGAAGATCTGGCCCAGCACCAGGATGACGCACCCGGCCAGAAAGGCCAGGGTCACGCCGGTGGCGGCCATTTTTTCAGCGTCGGCGGTTTCATGGCGGCCCAGCTGGCGGGAGATATAGTTGCCGGAGCCGTGGCCGAAGAAGAAGCCCACCGCCTGGATCACCGCCATCAGGGAGAACACCACGCCCACCGCGCCGGTGGCGCTGTTGCTGTGGAGCTGGCCCACGAAATAGGTGTCCACCATGTTGTAGCAGGCGGTGACCATCATGCTGATGATGGTGGGGACCGCCATTTTGCACACCAGATGACCCACCGGCCGGCCGGTAAGCTCCTGGAATTTGGCTTCCTGTTTGTCGTTCACGTTTTACCTCCGTTTGCGGGTACGCGTTCTTAAAAATGCCGCAAAAAACCGCCTCCGGGACGAGCAGCGGTTTGCGGCGCGGGATTATTATAGGCTTCCCGTGCCGCCGTGTCAACCCCGGCTTCCCGGCGGCGGCCCGGGGCTTCGCTGCCGAAAAAGGCAGAATATACAGCTGTCATGCATCCTTCCGGGCGGCGGACGGCAGGGCGGGGGAGGGAGGCCCGGCGGGCATCCTTCCGGGCGGGAGACGAAATATAGCTAATTTTTTGCGCCCCTCCTCAGGAGCGAGCGCAAAAAAACCCGGTTTTCGGCGTTAAAATCCCGTTAAGAGAATTTGAAAAATTAACACGTTTTTTATATATTTTATATTAAAAATCGGCTTAAAGATATAAAGAATGTGAGAACGATTGGAATATTTGACGGAACGAACAAATTGCAAGTTCATAATTTGTTCAAATTCCCATTCAGAATCCCGTTGCTGAAATCTTGACAATTTGGCTCAAAAACGGTAACATAAAAGAACCAAATCTGAGGAGGTAAATCACCCTAATGGAAAAGAAAGGTACCAAAATAGCG
>OJQH01000172.1_pt1 | contig 39735 bp, 25 predicted proteins | sample 1601421 | NCBI WGS metagenome assembly OJQH01 (sample SAMN03922503, study PRJEB24848) | human gut metagenome | isolation source: stool sample | host: Homo sapiens | place: Germany | collected 2011-11 | reverse complement strand
TTTACTTTATGCTTGCAATTTACTTTGGTCTGCTATGCTCATTCCTCATTCCTCACTCCTCACTCCTCACTTAAACTCCTCACTCTTCACTTAAACTCCGCTCCTCACTTAAAAACTTACCCTTGATTATTCCCCAAAAAAGTGCTATACTATTGATAAGTAAAATTGCATGAAATCCTAACCCTAAGGAGGTAAATTTCTATGAATTGTACTCATTTCAAAAGCTACTATCCGTCCGCTGACGGACTTCATAAGATCGCGTATTACGTTCGTTTCCCTATCGGCACAGTAAGAGGTGTCGTTCAGATATCCCACGGTATGTGCGAATATTTCAGACGTTATGACGACCTCGCTGAGTTTCTCACAGGCTTAGGCTTCGCAGTATGCGGAAACGACCACCTCGGTCATGGCGACAGTGTGAACGACAGCTCCGAGCTTGGCTACTTCTCCCCTGAACATGGCTGGGAAAACGCTGTCGAGGATATGTATACTCTCACAAAAATGATGAAACACAACTACCCTGACAAGCCGTATTTTCTTCTCGGTCACAGCATGGGAAGCTTCCTTGCAAGAGCTTTTGTCACCAAGCATGGCAGAAACCTCACAGCGGCTATCTTCTGTGGAACAAGCGGCGGCATGGAGGGTATCCCTGCTTTGCTCACCCTTGTTGACAGCCTCAAAATACTCCATGGTGATAAATATAGGAGCAACGCCGTAAATAAGCTTGCTTTCGGTGCTTATACAAGAAAAATTACCGATAAGGTCAGCGAATATGATTGGATATCCCGTGACCCTGAAATAGTTTCCACCTACGAAAAAGACCCTAAATGCAACTTTATTTTCACCCTAAACGGCTTTGAAAATCTTGCAAAGCTTTTGTGGTATGTTTCAAACGAAAAGTGGTTCTCCACCTATCCGAAAACTTTGCCTACCTATCTTATAGCAGGCAGTGGCGACCCTGTGGGAAACTACGGAAAAGGCGTACTAAGCGTGTTCAACAGGCTGTCCCTCAACGGCTGTGACGTTGAGATGAAGATATACGAAAATGCACATCACGAGCTTGTGAACGAAACCAACCGCCGTGAGGTGTATAATGATATTGCAGATTTTCTGCTCGATATCATAAGCTCTGAAATGTGTTCAGATTAAGCCGTAAGGGAGAGAAGTCAACGTGTTTGCTTTAATAAACAGTGTAGGTCTGCTGGGGCTTAATGCCTTTGCGGTCAAGGTGGAGATAGAAGCTTCAAAGGGTCTGCCCTCTTTCGATATCGTGGGACTTGCAGACGCATCTGTAAAAGAAAGCCGTGAACGTGTGCGTTCTGCACTGCGTTCAAGCGAGATAACATTGCCTCTGAGAAAAATAATCATAAATCTTGCACCTGCCGATGTGAGAAAAACAGGCTCAGTCTATGACTTGGCCGTGGCAGTTGCACTCTTGCGAATGGCTGACCTTGTTGATGACAGTATGCTTTCCACCTCCGCTTTTATCGGCGAGCTTTCTCTCAGCGGAGAAGTAAGACCTGTTCAGGGCGTTTTGCCTATGACCATAATGGCGCAGAAAATGGGACTTTCTGAGATATATGTTCCTGCCGACAATGTTCGTGAAGCGTCTGTTGTGGAGGGTATAAAAGCCTATGGCGTAAGGTCTTTACGGGAGCTTGTTTTTCACTTTGAGAAAAAGGCGGCAATAGTTCCTGCGGCACATTATAAGCCCACCGCTGAAAGCTATTTCGGAAGTCTTGATTTTGCCGACGTAAAAGGACAATCAGCGGCAAAAAAAGCATTGGAAGTCGCAGCGGCAGGCGGTCACAACGTTCTTATGATAGGTTCGCCTGGCTCAGGAAAATCAATGCTTGCAAAACGTATGCCGTCGATACTTCCTGCCATGACCTTTGAGGAGTCCATAGAAACCACAAATATCCATTCTGTGGCAGGACTTTTGGACAGCAACAGTCCTCTTATCACCACCAGACCTTTCCGTTCACCGCATCATACAGTTTCACCGGCAGGACTTTCAGGCGGCGGCTCTGTGCCAAAGCCCGGTGAGATATCCCTTGCACATAACGGCTTGCTTTTTCTTGACGAGCTTGCAGAGTTTTCACGTCCTGCTCTTGAGATCTTACGTCAGCCTTTGGAGGACAGGCAGGTGACCATATCCAGAGTGTCAGGGTCGATAACATACCCATGTTCGTTCATGCTTATCGCTGCAATGAATCCTTGTCCATGCGGATATTTTGGTCACCCTACAAGAAAGTGCATATGCTCTCCGAAACAAGTTTCAAGCTATCTTTCCAAAGTCAGCGGACCACTTCTCGACCGTTTCGACATTCATTTGGAGGTCGCACCTGTTGAGTTTGCAGATCTTTCTTCCACTGCCAAAGAGGAGTCATCAGCGTCCATAAGAGAACGTGTTCAAAAAGCCCGTGACATACAAAACGAGCGTTTCAAAGGCACTAGCATAACCTGCAACGCACGAATAACCTCTGATATTCTTCACGAGGTCTGCCCTGTGACAGATGAGGCTTCAAAGCTTTTGGAGAACGTTTTTGACAGGCTGGGACTTTCAGCAAGAGCCTATGACCGCATACTTAAAGTCGCACGAACTGTTGCGGATATGGACGGTGCAAAGGTCATAGACAAAAAGCATATCGCAATGGCTGTTCAGTATCGAAGCCTTGACAGAAAATATTGGAATGGGTGATATGTGCGACACATAAAAGCTGACAAGAAACGGGCGAACACTGTTCGCCCCTACTATGGTGTATTCAAATACATATGATAATTGCAGACGGTTTTTATTCCGTCTGTTTTTTTGTGCAAAAAAGTACGGGAACGCCCGAAACATTCCCGTACTGTCCTTATCACAATTCTATAATTATCCCTTAAAAATTCTATTCCAAAAAAATCAATCTGCCACTGCGTTCTTTGCAATAACGTCTGCAACAAGATTTGCAGGAAGCGGCTCGTAACGTGCTTTTTCAAAGGTGAACACGCCCTGACCCTGTGTCATTTGTCTCAGAAGCAGTGTGAAGTCTGCCATTTCAGCCATTGGAACCTCGGCAACTATCTCGGTCATACCCTTCTTTTCAGCAGGATTCATGCCCAGAACTCTGCCTCTTCTCTTATTAAGCTCGCCCATCATGTCGCCGGTGTTGTCATCAGGAACGAACACGCTCAGTGAGCCGATAGGTTCAAGAAGAACCGGTTCAGCTTGACGCATACCCTCTTTGTATGCGATAGAAGCTGCCATTTTGAATGCCATTTCTGAGCTGTCAACAGGGTGATATGAGCCGTCCACAAGGATAGCTTTCAGACCAACTACAGGGAAACCTGCGAGAACGCCTTTCTTTACGCTTTCCTGCAAGCCCTTTTCTACGGCTGGGAAGAAGTTCTTTGGAACTGCTCCGCCAAACACCTTTTCTTCAAATACAAGGTCGTCAGATACGCATGGCTCAAATTCTATCCAAACGTCACCATACTGACCGTGACCGCCTGACTGCTTCTTATGTCTGCCCTGCACCTTGACTTTCTTTCTGATAGTTTCACGATAGGAGATCTTAGGCACAGAAGTTTCTACTTCAACGCCGAATGTTCCTGCAAGTCTGCCCACAACTGAATCAAGGTGAAGTCCGCCCAAGGTGCTGAGTATCATTTCGTTTGTTGACGGGTCAAGCTTGTAATCTATGGTAAGGTCTTCCTCCATAAGTCTTGTCATTGCGGCGGATATCTTGCTTTCATCGCCCTGCTTTTTAGCTCTTACTGCCATTTTGTAGCATGGCTTAGGGAAGGTCATAGGTGCAAACTTAACAACTCTTGCGGAGTCACAGATAGTATCGTTGGTGTTCACGTTCATCTTCATTGCAACAACGATATCTCCACAGCCTGCTTCGGCAACGTCTATCTGCTTTTTGCCCTGAAGTGTAACAAGCTTTCCGACCTTTTCGGTGCTTCCTGTGGTAGCGTTCACAACCTCCTTGTTAGGTGTAAGCTTTCCTGAAAATACCTTCATGTATGACATCTTGCCAACAAATGGGTCAGCAACTGTCTTGAATACAAATGCGCTCATAGGGTCGCTTTCAACGCAAGCGACCTCAACAGCTTCGCCGTCTGCTGTTTCGCCTATCATAGCGTCCTTTTCTGACGGAGGAGGGAGCAGCAGGTCTATCTCCTTAAGGAGCATATCAACACCTGAGAGGTCTGTGGAAGAAACGCAGGTAACAGGAGTTATAATGCCTGAGTTCATGCCGCTATGTATTCCGTCGGTAAGCTCTTTCTGTGTGAATGCTTCGCCTGAGAAGAACTTTTCAAAAAGCGCCTCGTCAGTTTCTGCAACGGCTTCGGACACGGCTTCAATAAGTCCATCGATACGATAACCCATTTTCTCTGATACATCAGCTGTAGGCATATCGGTTTCAACTGCCTTGCCGTCTTCATACTTATATGCTTTCATCTCAATGAGATTTACATAAGAAACTATCTTTCTGTCTGCGATAACAGGCACAACAACAGGGCAAACTGTAGGTCCGAACTCTGCTTTGAGCTGAGTAAGAACGTTATTGAAGTTTGCGTTATCGTCATCAAGTTTTGTTACAACGAACATTGTAGGCTTGCCCATTTTCTTTGCAAGGTCATAAGCCTTGTGAGTACCTACACGAACGCCCGATTTACCTGATACAGTGATGAGTACGCAACCGCTTGCGGCAATGCCCTCAACAGCTTCGCCCTCATAATCGAACATACCGGGAGTATCAAGAAGATTTACCTTGAACTCGCCAGTTTCCAAAGAAGAAAGAGATGTGTAAACAGAACATTTTCTCTTTATCTCATCAGGGGTATAATCAGAAACAGTGTTTCCGTCAGTTATCTTGCCGAGCCTGTCAGTAGCTCCGCTTTTATATAGCAATGCCTCAGTCAGAGAGGTCTTTCCAGAACCTGCCTGACCTGCAATAGCAATATTTTTTATTTTTGTGCTGTCGTATTTTTTCAAGTTGATCGCTCCAATCTATGCCGTTGGACGGCTTAATGTGATATGCAGTATAATTATATGTATCATTTACACAAAATATATCAACCGCATAAGATAATTATATACTATTTTCACATAAATAGCAAGAGTGGAAAGAAAATTTTCTTTCGTGAATGTGAACAAAGTTTAGACTTGTTATAAAGCAGATTGCACAAGGGGGGGAAGAAGTGAGGAGTGAGGAATTAGGAATGAGGAAGGAGCAAAGCTGCCCCCAAGCGCCGAGCGAAGCGAGAGATAACGCGCACGGTCAAGCCCGGCGCTGGAGGGCTTGCAGGGTCAAGGGACAGAGTCCCTTGTGGAGTTTGAGGCAAAGCCTCAATCGGCGACAGCCGACCAAGCGGTGCAGAACAAAGTAAAAAAGCATACAGAAGTTAGATATCTGATAAAAGTGATATCGGAGAATTAAATCTGCACCGCTTTTCTATCCCATAGCAAAACGTAGATACGCAAAGAGCGAAGCGATTTTGCGGCGGCAGGACTTGCCCGAATATCTGTAGGGGTGCGGTTATCAGAGATGTGTGAATGCAAAAAAAGCTCCCCGAGCGTTTCGGAGAGCTTTGCGTTATTTTACCCTTATGATAGGCTGAAGCTGTATCCCTTCAAGAGCCGACTGAATAGTTTCGGGTATGAGTTCAAATTCAGCCACTATGGAGTTTGGCTTCTTTTCGCAGTTGTCTTGCGCATATGGTACGAAATAGTAGTTTCTCAGATTTTGCAGATAACCTATGTTTTTAGCACACCCTGCCAGTGCGTCATTTGTCGATATGGCGATGACCACGGGACGAGCATTTCTCAGGTGACTTTTTACCGCCATGGTGGCTGGAGTGTCCGTCAAGCCAAGAGCAAGCTTTGCTGCCGTGTTTGAGGTGCAGGGTGCTACTACCATGATATCACACATCTTTTTCGGTCCGATCGGCTCGGCTTCTTCTATGGTGCGTATGACCTTGCGACCTGCTATGGTTTCAAGGCGTTTGATGTTTTCTTCCGCTGTGCCAAAACGTGTAGATATAGATGCGGCGTTGAAAGACATTATTGGCACAAGCTTTGCGCCCTGCTGCACAAGCCGTTCTGCGGCGGCAAATGCCTTTTCAAAGGTGCAGAAGGAGCCGGTCATGCAAAAGCCTATTCGTATGCCGTCAAGTGACATTCTTTGTTCCCCTTTCATTCAAAATGTCCGTGACTGTTCGGGCGATTATCTCTCCTGCAGTCATAGGTGCGGCTTTGGCTGGAAGTCCCAATGCCCATACCACACGCCTGTTCAGCTTTGCGGCAGTTTCATGATCCACTCCGCCAGGTCGGGAGGCAAGGTCTATGATAAGAGAGTTTTTATCCATTACGCCCAAAAGCTTTTCATCAAGTATCATGGCAGGGACGGTGTTTATTATTATAGTATACCCCGAAATGTTTTCCGCAAGAGCTGTGATAAGTTCTGCTTTATAGCCTGCGCCCTCAGCTTCTGCAAGCGCAGAAAGCTTTCTTGCGGATATAGTCACATCTGCGCCGACAGCCCGAAAAAGCTTAGCGCAGGCTTTTGCTACTCTGCCATAGCCAATAACCAGGACGGTGGAACCGTTCACGGTGACAGCAAGCTCCTGCATGGCTATTTGCAAAGCGCCCTCCGCCGTGGGGATACAATTTCTTATAACAAGCTCCTCTCGCTTATAATAATCCTTAACATCGAAGCCGAGAGAGGAGAAATATTCTATTTGATCACGGCGGAGCAGACCGCCTGCCACGAGTGCATTTTTCTTTAAATGCGTTGAAACGTCACTGCATGATACCTTTACATTACGGCTAGAAGAGATATCCAGCCCGTCAGCTTTCATGAGAGGAAGTACGAGAACGTCCGCCTTTTCGGTGAGCTGATCGAGATGAGCGAGGGGGATAGTGTCCTCGCCTTTATCGTCCATGCCGTAAGTATAGACCCTGCCGATTTTAGTGAGAGCCTGAGCTGTATATGTTTGTCTTGCGTCACCGCCGACGCAGAGGAAAACTGTTTTTTTCATATGGATACCTCCTGTGGGACTATGCCTGATAGAGTTATATATAATTATATGTATCGGTGGGCTAAATGTTACCGGAAAAACAAAACGCCCTATCCCTGCAAAGCAAGAATTGCGGCGCTTTGATATGATATCATATTTCTATCTTGATAAACTTCGGCTCGTGCTTTTTGAAATAGGTCAGATACTTAAAGCCTGCCGCCTGCGCCATTTCTACGCCTGCGGAAATATCTCTGCCGATATCTGCGGTGCAGTGGGCGTCTGAGCCTATGGTCAATATCTCGCCGCCGAGGGCTTTGTAGAGCTTCACAAAGTCAAAGTCTGGGAGGGGCTTGCCGTATTTTTGCCTTAGTCCCGACACATTTATCTCTATGCCCTTGCCTTTTTGAATAAGTGTACAAAAAATTTCTCTGATAATATCTTCATATGGAGAAAGATCTATTTGTATACCGCAATCTCCTTGGATATATCGCAGAGGATAGGTGAGGTGTCCTAAAACGTCTAACTTGCCCCATTTGCACATTTCAAGCATTTCTTTGAAATAGTCGTCAAGGAGAGCATAGATTTGCGACAAGTCCATATTTTTGTACTCTATCCAATAGAAATCGTCCTTGCCTTTATTCTGATGATGTGAGCCGATGATAAAATCAAGTCGTTTGTCGGAGGCTATCTTCTCGGCAAATTCTATATCCTGCAAAGGCTGACCAAGCTCTATTCCGCAGAGAAAATTTAAACCCTCCAGATGCTGGGAAGCTTCATACTGGGCGACTATGCTTGCGGGGGCATACTCCCCCGAGCCGTACATCATGCCGTCTTTCAGGGCTTCAGGGTCACCATAATGGTCAGCTTTATAGCGGAAATTGCAATCGCAATGGTCAGTTATGGCAAATGCCGCCAAGCCAAGCTCTTTGGCTTTTGCTAAAGACTGTTCTACAGTTCCCTCACCATCTGGGGAAAAGCCTGTGTGGGTGTGCATATCTATAAGAGTTTTCATAGGTTCTCCTATCTGTACAGAAATTTGTACTTATATAGAATCGTAAAGCTTTTCAAGCTGTTTAGCCGCTTCTGCCGCACGTCTTATAAAGCTGTCAGGTGCAGCATTTCGGTACATGGTGGACTTTGACATATAAAGCTCTAATGACAATGGTAGCTGGTGGTCGAGGTTTTTGAGCTTTCTGAGAAAATTCTCAAAGTTCAGGTTGCCGTCAAACGGTATCATGTGTCCGTCGGTGTTGCCGTCGTTATCGTGGATATGCAGGCAGGCAAGCTTGCTTCCAAACTTCGTCAGGCAATCGGTATTCTTTGAGAAACAATTCTCATGACCTGTGTCATAGCAAAATTTCACGTTATCATGGTTTCCAAACCGGTCAAAAAGCACGTCAAGAAACTGCGGGAGCTGGATATTCTCAAAGGCGATATCGACGCCGTTTTCTTCTCCGCACTGTATTATCTTGGCGAAATTCTCTATACCGAAACGAGATACTTCTGGCGGAACAAGCCCGTCAGTGGGGTGGCATATCATGGTTTTTATGCCGTTTTCACCGCACACTCTTACACATTCAAGTGTTCGTTGGAGGATATATTCGCTCTCTGGGCATATTGTCCAAAGGGCGTTCATGCGGTCAAACTGTGAATGGACGTTTTCTATTTCCAGTCCAAAATTTCGTACAATATCATACTGTGTGTATTTTAGTCCGTCAGAAAAGCCAAGCATTACACCGTCAAAGCCGTTCTCTTTTATAAGTCTTATGCGCTCCTCAAAGGGTATTTTGAAGGTGAAGTCTGCAAACATACAGCGTTTCAATCTGTTTTCCTCCTTACCAAAAACAGCGGCAGAATTGCTCTGCCGCCGTGAAAATTTAGTTTTTGAGAGAATGGAGTGGTGCAGGGATCTGTCCGCCACGATTGATGAACTTGGAAGGCGACTCTTTTTTGAGCGGCATAACAGGTCCGCAGCCAAAAAGTCCGCCCCAATCAAGTTCTTCGCCAACGCCCTTGCCAATAGCAGGGATAACTCTTACGGCGGTGGTCTTGTTGTTTACCATACCGATAGCAGCTTCGTCTGCGATGATAGCGGAAATAGTATCGGCTGGGGTATCGCCCGGAATACATATCATATCAAGACCAACTGAGCATACAGCGGTCATAGCTTCAAGTTTTTCAATGCAGAGCGCACCGCTCTTTGCGGCATCGATCATACCTGCGTCCTCAGAAACAGGGATAAATGCACCTGAAAGTCCGCCAATTCTTGAGCAAGCCATTACGCCGCCTTTTTTAACTGCGTCATTGAGCAGGGCGAGGGCTGCTGTTGTGCCATGTGTACCGCACTTTTCAAGTCCTATTTCCTCGAGGATATGGGCAACAGAGTCGCCTACGGCTGGAGTTGGTGCGAGTGAAAGGTCAACGATACCGAATGGAACGCCAAGACGCTTGGAAGCGATAGTTCCAACGAGCTGACCTACTCTTGTTATCTTATATGAGATCTCCTTGATAACGTCGGATATCTTTGTGATATCGGCGTCAGGATATTTTCTCAAAGCGGCTCTTACAACACCAGGACCTGATACGCCCACGTTTATCATGCAATCAGGCTCGCCAACGCCGTGGAAAGCACCTGCCATGAACGGGTTATCCTCAACTGCGTTACAGAAAACAACGAGTTTTGCTGCGCCAAAGCAGGCAGAGTCAACTGTTCTTTCTGCACACTCTCTTACAACGCCACCCATCATTTTGCAGGCGTCCAGATTGATACCTGTTTTTGTTGAACCGATATTTACAGAGGAACATACTCTCTCAGTAGTAGCGAGTGCCTCTGGGATAGACTTAATAAGCTCGATATCACCTGCGGAAAAGCCCTTTGGAACGAGTGCGGTATATCCGCCGATAAGGTTTACGCCGACGTCCTTTGCGGCTCTGTCCATAGCGTGTGCAAATGGGACAGGTGAACACTTGCAGGCAGCGGACACGATAGCGATAGGGGTAACGGAAATTCTCTTATCTATGATCGGGATTCCAAGCTCCTTTTCTATCTGCTCGCCCACCTCAACAAGTCTTGCGGCTTTTGCGGTTATCTTCTTATAGACATTCTCGCAGGCAACGTTTATATCGCTGTCGATACAATCAAGCAGAGAAATGCCCATTGTGATAGTACGAATATCAAGACAATCGTCCTGTATCATTCGTATCGTTTCCAACACGTCATATGTATTAATCATTTTACAGAAATCTCCTCTTTAGATATGGTGCATACAGTTAAAAATATCCTCGTGCATCGTATGGATCTTTACACCCATTGTCTGACCAAGCTCTGTAAGTCCGTCTGCCATGGTAGCAAAATCGGAGTTGAGCTTTGTGATGTCAACAAGCATTATCATAGCAAAGAGGTCCTGCAAAACTGACTGAGTGACCTCGATAACATTCGCATTATATTCTGCACACTTTGTGCTTACCTTTGCAAGGATACCTACAGCGTCCTTACCTATAACCGTAACAACAGCTCTCATTAATAAGACCAGCCTTTCCAAATTCATTTATATATCTTCTATTATACCACACAGCGGAGATTTTGCCAAGAGTTTTAATTGTAAATATTTTATTAACGTTGGGAATGCGTTTTATGGGGCGACGGTCAAGGCAGGTGGTTTGCGGTGAACGAAACGGGCGAACATTGTTCGTTCCTAAAATTCGTAAAAAAATCAAAAACGTTGAAGTGCAAAAAAAGCGGGGTGTCAGATTTCTGCAAAACAAAAAAAAGTTTGATGAGCGGGACGTCGAGGGCGCCGTCCCCTACATGATTTGTGTGGTATTTATACAATGTAATATACAGCAAGTTTGTGGCTTCGACGGGCGAACGATGTTCGCCCCTACAGGTGTGGTTTTGACACCTACAGAAAAAGCCCTCGGGGTGAGGGCTTCTGGGATTATTTTTCTGTTCTGAATGGTGCGAGCGGTATGTCTGTTTCGTTGAAGATAGTTACCTCGCAATAGTTGAACCAGTTATATCTTGCATAGAGAGGTTTTTCAACGGCGTCTGACTTGATGAAAATTTTGCTGCCGTTTATAGTGATATCGGCTTTTACGAACTCTTCGTCCTTGCCTGCTATCTCAAAGCCCTGTGCTTCGCCCTTTACTACAAAGCCGTTTTCGGCATGGTCAAAGCTAAGCTCTATACCGCCGTTTTTATACTCCAGCGACTTATAGATAGGTCCGAATGCTTTTACGTCCATACCGTAGAAAAGCTTTTCTGCCTGCAAACAAAGTCTTTCGCCAACGGGTACTTTATTCTTTGGGTGGATCTCGTTGAACTCGCCGCAATCTGAGATAACAGCTATTCCTGTATTTTTCACTGTCTTATATGCTCTCATCTGTGCTTCTCTTATTTTACACCAATGCTTATAATCAGGGTCGGCGGCATATTTGAACATTGGGAGCTGGACGATTATGAACGGAAGCTCATCGTCGCCCCACTTCTCTCTCCAAAACCTGATAAGAGATGTGAGGAGGGTGTAATAGCTGTCAGGCTTATGGTCGTCTGACTCACCCTGATAATAGAGGAAGCCTTTTATTGTATAAGGACAAACTCTTGACACCATGGTCTCAAAAAGTCCTGTTGGGCGGAATGGGTTTACGCAGTTTATCGGACCCGGCCAATTCTTATCGCCAAGGATCTCGTTGGCTTTCTCCCAGCTCATTGTTGGGTCTTTTTGCAGAAGCTCGCCGTATTTTTTATCCCACACACGCTCAAATTTCTGATAATCTCTGTATTCTTTTATCTGCTCCTCGACAGTTTTGCCCTCAATACGTTTTTCATACTCGTCTATGTAGCTTCTTATTTCAGCGTTGTTTTCAAGGGTCGGTCTGTCTACCCATGCGGAGGCTGATGTGCCGCCCCAGTTACAGCCGATAAGTCCTACTGTTACGCCAAGGTCTTTGGCAAGCTTTCTTCCAAAGAAGAAGCCCACTGCACTCCATGCCCTTGAATTATCCTTTGAAGCCTGCGACCATGCGGTATTGTTTTCGTCCTCATAGAACATTTCGTCAAGAGTACCACGCTTTTGAGTGTAATAAAATCTTACGTTGCAATCAGGGGTGAGGTTTTCGAGGACTTCTTTGCCGCCCTTTGCGTTTTGAAGTTCAAGCTCCATATTTGACTGACCGCCGCAGAACCACACTTCGCCTATCATGATACGGCAGAATTTTTTCTCTGTACAGCCGTCTGAAACTGTCATTTCATACTCTCCGCCTGCACTCATTGGAGGGAGGACGGCTGTCCACCTGCCGTCGCAGACCTGCGTCTGGACTGACACGCCGTTAAGAGTAACTGTGACAGTTCTTTCCTCGTCCCCAAGTCCCCAGACTGTTATGTTCTTGTCACGCTGGAGCACCATATCGTTTGAAAAAATATTTGCTACTTTTAACATACTTCTTTCTCCTACTTTCAATATCTATAAAAACTCAAAAAAATATCATCGCCTCAGGCGATACATTCATTCCTCATTCCTCACTCCTAACTCCTAACTCCTCACTAATCAAAGAGTGTGGTAGAAAAGAATGATATCCTCAAAGACGCCCTCTTTGTTTTCAAAGCCCTTCGGTACAGTGCCGAGCTTAACAAAGCCGAGGTTTTCGTAAAGCTTTACCGCCTTGACGTTTGATGCAACAACGGCATTGAACTGGAGCACCTTAAAGCCTTTCTGCTTTGCTATGAAAAGACAATGTTCGACTATGACCTTTCCTGCTCCTTTGCCACGGCAGGTGCTTTTTACGGCATAGCTTGCGTTTGCGATATGTCCGCATCTGCCAACGTTATTAGGGTGGAGGATATACATCCCTACAGTTTCGCCCTCATACTCTGCAACACCGCAGAATGTTTGTGAAGCAAAAAACTTTTTCGCACCCTCATAGTCGAGAGTTTCTTTCTGTGGGAAGGCATTGCCCTCTTTTACAACTTCGTTCCATATCTCTGCCATTGCAGGAACGTCATCAATATTGTAACCTCTTACGGTCACGTTTTTCATTTTTGCCATTTTGGATACTTCTCCATAATAAAATTACTCTATAAATGACTTCATGCCACGCTCACGTCGCCAATCAAGGAACTCCTCATATGTTCCCTGTCTGTCGATACAGCCGTCGGGGGTTATCTCGATTATTCTGTTTGCAACTGTCTGAACTATTTCGTGGTCATGAGATGCGAAAATCACGACGCCTTTGAAATCTCTAAGTCCGTTATTCACGGCTGTGATAGACTCAAGATCGAGGTGGTTGGTAGGTCTGTCAAGCATGATAACGTTTGAGCCGAAGAGCATCATACGGCTGAACATACATCTTACCTTTTCACCGCCTGAGAGAACTTTTACAGGCTTATATATCTCGTCCCCTGAGAAGAGCATTTTGCCGAGGAATCCTCTGAGGTAGGTGTCTGTTACTTCGGAAGTAGAATATTTTCTTATCCAGTCAACTATACTTTCGTCATTATCGTTGAAGTAGGCTGAATTGTCGATAGGGAAATATGAACGTGATGTGGAAACGCCCCACTTAATGCTACCCTCGTCAGGCTCTTCTTCCTCTGCAAGTATCTTGAAAAGCATTGTGATGGTCTGCTCGGACTCGCCGATGAAAGCGACCTTATCGGTACGGCTAAGGGTAAAGGAAACATTATTTAGGAGCTTTACGCCGTCAACTGTTTTGGATATGCCGTTGACTTTGAGGACGTCTTTTCCAAGCTCTCTATCCATATTAAAGCCTATGAAAGGATATTTTCTTGATGAGGCAGGCATTTCCTCGACTGTGAGCTTATCAAGAAGCTTTCTTCTTGCGGTAGCCTGCTTGGACTTTGATTTGTTTGCTGAGAAGCGGTTGATGAACTCCTGGAGTTCCTTGATCTTCTCCTCGGCTTTCTTGTTCTGGTTCTTTATCATTCTCTGCATGAGCTGTGAGGACTCATACCAGAACTCGTAGTTACCAACATACATTTTTATCTTTGTATAGTCGATATCCACGATATGGGTACAAACATTATTAAGGAAGTGTCTGTCATGAGATACAACGAGGACAGTTCCGAAATAGTCGGCAAGGAAGTCCTCAAGCCAGCTTATAGCGTCGATATCAAGGTGGTTTGTAGGCTCGTCCAGCATGATAATATCAGGATTGCCGAAAAGTGCCTGTGCAAGAAGCACCTTGACTTTCTCGTTACCCGAGAGGGTGGACATCTGTGAATAGAGGATATCCTCGGAAAGACCAAGACCCTGAATGAGCTTTGAAGCGTCAGACTCAGCTTCCCAGCCGTTTAATTCTGCGAACTCGCTTTCAAGCTGACCTGCTCTGTCGCCGTCCTCCTCGGTGAAGTCCTCCTTGGCGTAAAGCTCGTCCTTTTCTTTCATTATCTCATAAAGTCGCTTATTGCCCATTATTACAGTCTCGAGAACTGTATACTCGTCAAATGCAAAGTGATCCTGACGAAGCACTGAAAGTCTGTCCTCTTTTGAGATCACTACCTCGCCTGTGGTAGGCTCTATCTCGCCGCAGAGGATCTTCAGAAATGTTGACTTTCCTGCACCGTTTGCACCGATTATGCCATAGCAGTTGCCGTTTGTAAATTTAAGGTCAACGTCCTTGAAAAGAAGCTGACCACCGAATGAAAGGCTTACGTTTGATACTGTTATCATTTTAACTCTCCTATATCTGATAATTATACTTTGACACTTTATTATACCACACAAAGCGGCTTATGTCTACTTTTAATTATTAATTTTTCATCACTGCGCTTTTATGGTGCAAACGAGGTTTTGCTCTTGACGTTTTCAACAAAAAGTGTTATAATTGTTATGTACACATTGGCAATAGCGATAATTATTGCCCTGAAAATTCAAGAAATTAAGTCGGAAAGGATAACTTGAATATGAAAAAAGTTTTGTTTGCTTCTTCGGAGTGTGTTCCGTTTATCAAGACAGGCGGTCTTGCTGACGTTGTTGGCTCTCTGCCTAAGTGCTTTGACAAGAGGTATTATGATGTCAGAGTAATTCTTCCTAAATATTCCTGCATGAAACAGCAGTGGAAAGACATGATGCAGTACAAGACCCATTTCTACATGGACTTTGCAGGTCAGAGCCAATATGTGGGCGTACTTGAATGCGTTTATGATGGCGTTACGTTCTATTTTATCGACAACGAACATTATTTCACCGGTGACAAGCCTTACACTGAGCATCACTGGGATATAGAAAAGTTCATGTACTTTGACAGAGCTGTGCTTTCTGCTCTGCCGCTTCTTGATTTCCGTCCTGACGTTATACACTGTCACGACTGGCAGACGGGTCTTATACCTGTATATCTTCATGACAGCTTTGCAGGTGGCGATTTCTTCCGCGGCATAAAGACCGTTATGACTATACACAATCTGAAATTCCAGGGAAATGACGGAGTTGAGCAGTTCAAGAGGATATCCGGTCTGTCTGACTACTACTTCACTATTGACAAGCTGAGAACGGGCGTTGACGGAAATATGCTCAAGGGCGGTCTTGTTTATGCTGACGCTATCACAACTGTCAGCAACACATACGCAGAGGAGATAAAGACGCAGTTCTACGGTGAGGGTCTTGACGGACTTATGAGGGCAAGGGCTAACGATCTCCGCGGTATCGTAAATGGTATCGACTACGTTGATTACAACCCTGACACTGACAAGAACATTGTTGTAAGATACAATTATGACAACGTGCTTGAGAAGAAGATACACAACAAGAGAGCAATTCAGGCTGAGCTTGGTCTTGCGCAGGACGACAATCGCTTTATGATAGGCATTGTTAGCCGTTTGACAGATCAGAAGGGCTTTGACCTTATTGCATACATGATGGAAAGAATGTGCGAACAGGGCATACAGTTCGTTGTGCTTGGCACGGGTGAGCAGAAGTATGAGGATATGTTCCGCTGGTTTGCAGGCAAGTATCCTGACAGAGTTTCCGCTAACATTTACTACAGTGAGGAAATGAGCCACCGCATTTACGCTTCCGCTGACGCATTCCTTATGCCGTCACTTTTCGAGCCATGCGGACTTTCACAGCTTATGTCACTGCGTTACGGCACGTTGCCTATCGTTCGTGAAACTGGCGGTTTGAGAGATACTGTTCAGCCGTTCAATCAGTTTGAGAGGACCGGCACTGGTTTCAGCTTTGCAAACTACAATGCACACGAGATGTACAACACTGTTATGTTCGCAAAGTACATATTTGATGCCAGACGTGACGAATGGAACGGACTTATCAAATCTGCAATGGCACAGGATTTCTCATGGCAGGCTTCTGCTAACAAATATCAGGAAATGTATGACTGGCTTATAGGATAAGATAAATACAAAAAGCCCACAGGACTTTGATGTTCTGTGGGCTTTGTTTATGCCTTATGAAAATTACAATGTTTTTCTTACGTTCTTTGCGGCGGCAACAAGGTTTTCAAGGCTTGGAACTGTTTCTGCTTCGCCTCTTGTTTTAAGTCCGCAGTCAGGGTTTACCCACAATTTCTGTGCAGGTATCCTATCGAGCATTTTATGAAGAGCATTCTCTATTTCGTTCTCTGACGGAACTCTTGGAGAATGGATATCGTAAACGCCAGGGCCTACCTCTGTTCTGAAATTGTTCTCCTTAAGAACGTCAAGGATAGTCAGGTCGGAACGTGAAGCTTCAAAGGTGATAACGTCAGCGTCCATATCGTCGATATCCTTGATGATGTCGGCGAACTCGCTGTAGCACATATGGGTGTGTATCTGTGTATCAGCCTTTGCACCGCTGTGTACAAGTCTGAATGCAGGGATAGCCCAATCGAGATACTCGCTGTGCCAATCAGATCTTCTCAGAGGGAGCTTTTCACGGAGAGCGGCTTCGTCTACCTGAATTATCTTTATGCCGTTGGCTTCAAGGTCAAGGACTTCATCACGGATAGCAAGGGCTATCTGCATTGCTGACTCTTTAAGGGAGATATCCTCTCTTGGGAAAGACCAGTTAAGGATAGTTACAGGGCCTGTGAGCATTCCCTTAACAGGCTTATCTGTGAGGCTCTGTGCAAATTTTGACCACTTCACTGTTATAGGCTTTGCTCTTGAGATATCGCCCCATACGACCGGCGGCTTTACACATCTTGTGCCATAAGACTGCACCCATGCTTTTTCTGTGAAGATATAGCCGTCAAGGCACTCGCCGAAATACTCTACCATGTCATTTCTTTCAAACTCGCCATGAACGAGGACGTCAAGACCTATCTTCTCCTGAAGTCTTATGCAATCTATTATTTTCTGGCTTATGAACTTATCATAGTCAGCTTCGCAAAGCTCGCCTTTACGGAATGCCGCACGATTTTTTCTGACCTCAATAGTCTGTGGAAAAGAACCGATAGTTGTTGTTGGCAGGAGCGGCAGGCCAAATTCTTTCTTCTGTATCTTTTCACGCTCTGCAAACTCAGGAAGTCTTACAAAGTCCTTATCAGTGAGCTTTGCAACACGCTCTGTCACCGACTTATCAGCGCCGCTTCTTGGCTGTGAGAACAGTGCTTTATTTGCTTCCAGCTTATCACTGCACTCGCCCTCTGTGATGGCTTTAAGTTCTGCAAGCTCGGAGAGCTTTTCTTCTGCATAGGCAAAATACTTTTTATAGTCATCAGAAAGCTTGCTCTCGTTCTTGAGAGTATATGGAACGTGGAGCAGTGAGCAGGAAGTGCCCAGGACTATCTCGCCGCACTTATCCTTTATATCGTCAATGATAGCCAAAGTTTTTGCATAGTGGTTTTTCCAAATATTCTTACCGTTCACAACGCCTGCGAAAAGCACCTTGTCTTTCGGGAAGCCGTTCTTTTCAACAAGTTCTGCGGTTTTGATGCCCTCGATAAAGTCAAGACCTATGCCGTCAAAGGCAAGGGCGCAGATATCGTTATAGCAATCACGAACGTCGCCGAAATATGTCTGGAGGAGTATTTTTGCACTGCCCTTTTTATCCAATATCTTTGTATAGATATCCTTGAAGAATGTGATATCCTCGGCGGTCATATCCTTTACAAGGCAAGACTCGTCAAGCTGAATCCACTCTGCGCCAAGGGCTGAAAGCTTTGCAATAACGTCTGCATACACGTTCACAACGCTCTGTGCGATATCGCCGGCGTTCTTCTTGCCTGTAAATCTTGCAAGCTTAAGGAAAGTATATGCGCCTATGATAACAGGTTTTGTTTTCACGCCGTTTGCAAGGGCTTCGCTGAACAGGTCGAAAGGCTTTGTATCGGAAAGCTTTATTTCTGTATCGTCATCTACCTCGGGAACCATGTAGTGGTAGTTTGTGTTGAACCACTTTTTCATTGCAAGCGCCTTTACGTCGCCCTCGCTGCCCTGATATCCTCTTGCCATTGCAAAATATGTATCGAGTGGAGAAAGTCCAAGGGCGGTATATCTTGCAGGAACTGCACCGAGGAGTACGGCTGTATCGAGCATTCCGTCATAGTAGGAAAAATCGTTTGAGGGGATAAGGTCAAGACCGCTCTGACGCTGAACGTCAAGGTTTTCAAGGCGGAGCTTCTCTGCTGCTTTTTCAAGCTCTGCGGCGGTTATTTCTTTTCTGAAATACTTTTCTTCAGCGAATTTCAGCTCACGGAGAGAGCCTATTCTAGGATAGCCAACTATTGTTGTTTTCATATATCAAATTCCTTTCTTGGTTTTATTTCATAAGCTTATGATAATATTATATCGGTTTAATAGGAATTTGTAAAATACTAAAACTATTGTGTTTGCTATAGTTTCAGGCTATATCGGCATATACAAAAAAGCGGCACAGCATACACTGCACCGCCTGTTTACACATATTTTAGTCGCCGAATGCAACGCCCAGAGCCTTTGCGGTCTTGACGAGCTGGTGGTCGGCAGGGACGAATTTTGTTTTGCCTGCGACTTCTGAAAGTGGGTTTTCTGACACAACTTCATTTATCATTGCCACTGCATAGCCGTATTTATCGGCTGCGATAAGCTCTGCGGCATGGACACCGAACTTTGTGGCAAGCACTCTGTCATAGGCTGACGGACTGCCGCCTCTGAGCATATGACCAGGAACGCAAACTCTTGTTTCTCTGCCTGTAAGCTCTTCTATCTGCTTTGCAATTCTAGGGGTAGCAGTTGTAAGACCCTGCTCTGCACGGAGTCTTGCTCTTTCCTTCTTTTTAAGCTTTGCCTCTTCTTTATCAAAAGCACCCTCAGCTACGGCGAGGATAGAAAATCCCTTTGATTCTCTCTTTTCGCAGGCAGCGGCAAGCTTTTCGATATCATATGGTATTTCAGGAATGACTATCATATCTGCACCGCCTGCGATACCTGAATAGAGGGTGAGCCAGCCGGCTTTATTGCCCATTATTTCTGCAACGAGTATTCTTCCGTGGGAATTGGCTGTAGAATGAAGTCTGTCGATAACGTCTGTGGCTGTGTCAACAGCGGTATGGAAGCCGAATGTTACGCTTGTGCCCCAGATATCGTTGTCGATAGTTTTTGGCAGGCCGATAACGTTAAGTCCCTCGGTTGAAAGGAGGTTAGCGGTCTTATGAGTGCCGTTGCCGCCCAAGGTGAGCAGGCAATCGAGCTTCTGCTTTTTATAGGTTTCTTTCATAGCCTTTACTTTATCCACGTTATCTTCTTCGATGACCTGCATTTTCTTGAAAGGCGTTCTCTTCGTGCCGAAAATAGTTCCGCCTGTGGTAAGGATACCAGAAAAGTCAGACTGTTTCATTTCTTTGCACATATTATTGATAAGCCCATAATAGCCGTCCTCGATACCTACTATCTGAACGTCCTCGCCGAACTTTTCATAGCAAGCCTTTGCAACGCCTCTGATAGTTGCGTTAAGTCCCGGACAATCTCCTCCGCTTGTGAGTATGCCTATTCTTTTCTTCATTTTACCAAGTCCTTTCAATGAAATTCTATCATTATCAACGATATCAATACTTATCGCTTGTGCTGAAATCTTCTATATCGGCTTCGTCGGAAGGAGTGATATCCTGCTGAGTTTCCTCAGGGGTGGCCTCGCTTTCCGGCTCATCGTCAATATATGTGAACCTTGAAGTCTGATGCTCTTTCTTATCCTTTTCACTGTTCTCGCTAAGTTTGAAACGTGCTATCATATTCTTTAGTATGAGCGACTGGCTTGAAAGCTCTTCACTTGCGGAAGCTGAACCGACTGCAGTCGAGGTATTGGCTGATACAACGGCTGATATCTGGTCTACTCCCGTATTTACCTGAACGATAGCCTCTGCCTGCGCCTCAGAAGCGTCTGAGATATTCTTTACGAGATCCTTTATAGTATTTGAATTGCTTACGATATTGTTCAGTGAATCAGCAGTTTCTTCGGCTATCTTAGAGCCCTTTGAAACAGCGGCAGACTGGTTTTCGATAAGTGAAGCGGTCTGCTTTGCGGCTTCGGCTGATCTTGACGCCAGACGTCTTACCTCGTCTGCTACCACGCCAAAGCCCTTTGAACCCTCTCTTGCGGCCTCTACGGCGGCGTTAAGGGCAAGGATATTTGTTTGGAATGCGATCTCGTCAATGACCTTGATTATCTTTGAGATCTCATCAGAAGCAGTATGGATAGCATTCATGGCATTTACCATGTTGCCCATATCGCTGTTGCAGTTGTCAACGGCTTCGGTATTCTTAAGTACGATATTATAAGCGTTCTTAGAGTCCTCAGAGTTCTGAGTTATCTGCTTTGAAACATCACTGAGGGTAGCGGAAAGCTCCTCGATCGCAGAAGCCTGCTGTGTAGAACCCTGTGATACAGACTGTGCGATATTTGACACCTGAACCGCTCCTGAGTTCACCTGCTCGGCTGACATATTGATAGAAGCAAAGGTATCAGACAGTGAGTCGAGTATCTCGTTAAACGTACTCTTTATCTTATAGAAGTCGCCCTTGAAAGTACCTTCCATTCTATGGCAAAGGTTGCCCTCGGATATCTGGGTAAGAGCCACTGTGATAAGGTTGATATACTGTCTGAGGCAGACGATAGTTTCTTCCAGAGAGTTTGAAAGGACGCCAAGCTCGTCCTTTGAATACCAAACGTCAACAGGGTCGGTAAGGTTGCCCTGTGCGAGAGAACGAAGTCTGTTTGTGGTAGAAATGATAGGCTTTGTTATCCTCTTTGCAAAAAGCAGAGAGAACAGCACCGTCAGGCACATAAGCACAACGCCCATTACAATGATATTAGTAAGTGCGCTGGAGCTTGCAGTGGTGAAGTCGGCAACATTTGTAACCATGACGACAGTACCGTCAAAATATGACGAACCATAATAGCCCACGATATAATTGTTATCCTTAAATTTATACTCTGTTGTACCGCTATTATTTGCAAGTATTTTCTCAACGGCATTTGTCACTTCCGTATATTCTTCATCTTTCTTACCGATCTCAAGGGCATTTTTACCTATCTGATCGGTATCCTTATGAAGAAGGATATCTCCGTCTTTGCCAACAAGATAAACATAGCCGGATTTTCCGAAGGTATATTCATTAAGAGCATTGACAAGCATATCGCTCTGAATGGTAATACAAGCGACTTTTTGTTCTGAGTTGCCAGACTTTGTTGAAGCAAGTATAGAAAAATAATTCTTACCGCCAAAGGTATATATATCGGTTATATAAGCCGAGCTTCTTTCGCAAGCGCTTATGATGTGCTCCTTTTCAACTGATGACGATACCATTTCATTATCTGTTGCAAGCACAATGCCATTGCCGTCATAAACTGTAAAATTCAGATAAAAGCCTGTGTTGTCTGCAAAGCCACTTTTTACCGCCTTCAGTCTGTCAGCGTCAGTTTTTGCCCCTAAAAAAGAATCAGACTTTACGGTCGAAACTATATTATTCGTATAAGAGCTGATCGTCGAGTCAAAATTCTTAGCCGCCTGAACAGCCAGTGGTTCAGCGGTGCTTTTGAGCGTATCCTTTGCAGAAACGTTTATAAAATACACGGAAACCAAGCTGAGCAGCACCGTGATGATAAGTGCGATTGAAAGCATTGCCAAAAGCAGCTTTGAACGCAACGTTTTCATATACAGTTCCCCCTTATGAACTTGTTTTAAACGCAGCACACAACACTGCGATATTACGTGTTTATTATATCATAATTGCACAATTATTTCAAGTACCACAAGCATATTTTTTGTGAACTTATGATGCAATTAATGATATGGAGGTGAATAAGAATAGGTAAAAAGGGGGTAAATAAAATATGTACATAAGTTTAAGGATAAGAAAAAGGGTGATGCTTTGTGTTATAGCTGTGCTTTCTATGCTGGCGGCGGTGGCTGTTATGCCGACCTTTGCAAAAGAAGAAAAAACAGATGGGATAAAGCTTCCGATCTTAATGTATCACAGCATCGTAAAAAACGAAGATCGCAGCGGCGAGTATGTCATAACGCCTATCGAGCTTGAAAAGGATCTGCTTTATCTGAAGCAGAACGGCTACACTACTGTTTTTGTAAATGACGTTATAAGATATGTGAAGCGTGGGGGCGAGCTGCCTGAGAAGCCTATTATACTGTCCTTTGATGACGGCACTTACAACTACAGAGAATATCTTCTGCCGCTTCTTGAAAAATACGATATGAAAGCCACTGTATCTATTGTGGGAGCTTACACTGACGCTGCCTGCGAGGAGGCTGAGCCTGATCCTGCTTACTCTTATCTTGACTGGCAGGACGTTTCGGTGCTTCGTGACAGCGGTCATGTGGAGATATGCAATCACTCTTACGATATGCACAATCTTGAGGGCAGGCGTGGAGTCGGTCAGCTAGAGGGGGAAAGCTACGAGGATTACCGAAAGATATTTATTAACGACACCACGAAGCTTCAAACGCTTTGTGATGAACACTGTGGTTTTCAGCCAAACGTTTACACCTATCCTTTCGGCATAACCTGCGAAAGTGCAAGTCGGCTCGTAAAGAACATGGGGTTTGAGGCTAGTCTTGGAGTAGAGGAAAAAATCAATATAATAAAAAAAGAAGATGAGCGCTGCCTTTTTGGTCTTTACAGATACAATCGCAGCGGGATCATCTCCACAGAAGAATTCATGAAAAAAGTTTTTGGAGCATAAAAAAAGCAGCCCCTATTGGAGCCACTCTCTAAACTGAATCACCATCAGCATATTCACATTATACTCTGGCAGGTGTCGAAATTATACTTGTTTTTGTGTGATTTTTGTAAAAAAAATGTGTATTCGTGTAAGCAGAGTGAAAAATGCTGTCACAAGCAGCCAAAAGCACGTTGATACGCCACTTTTGGCTGTTTATCATCTCTTTACACAGAACTTATTTATCCTTTTTGCCGCCTTTGATCTTTCCTCTTATCCAGATAATTATTACGACAAGTGCGATAACAAGGACAATAAGGACGATAGCAAGGGCGGTATTGAGCATCTTTTTATACTGGTCCATAACATTTGCGTTTTTGGACACGGCAGATGAAGTATCTGAGCTGTCTTTCTTTTGGTCGGTCTGGGTCTGCTGTTCATCTCCGCCTGCGGCTCTTATTATGGTGACAGTATAAGTGGCGGCATTGCCGTCAACGTCTGTGACGGTTATGGTTCGTACATTTTCGCCTACCTGACACTCGCTTGTGCCTGTATACCATATATAATCAGAGGGGCTTGCTGTTGTTCCCTCTATCTCAACATTGGTAACGGAATTGTCAACGTTCACTGTATAGTTATAGACATTATAGGCAAAGGCAGGAGAAAGCTCGCCGTTATCCACTGTCAGGGCTGTAAGAACGCCTTTATCGGGTATGCCGTTTGAAGGTGCGGTCTTAGTGGCAGTGGTAGTGGTGGTGGTCTTTTCGGTGGTGGTCGTGGTTTCTGTTTCGGTCTTGGTTTCCACCTTATCGCCTCCAACTGTTATGACACAATAGGCGGTAGGCGAGCCGATAAGCTCTGAATCAGGGGAATATATCTGACAGCTTTGCAGGCTTATATTTGCATTTCCTGCTGACAGACCTTTGAACGTAAAGCTGAGATCCACTTCTGAAGAGGGGGTATCAGGAAATCCGTTTACTGTAAGAACTCCTCCGCCGCCTGAGGCGTTGTCGCTTGACACAAATTCTATAACGGAATCGTCATAGGCGATATTTGCCTGAACGCTTCCTATCTCTGAATCTGCAGAAAATGTCACGGACACTTCAAACTGCTGATCGGTCATGACGGGGTTTTTAGGCGGATAGAAGAAAGCCTCCCCTGTTGCATGGGCAGTGAGAGCCGTCATTGGAACTGCAAGTGTGGCTGTCAAGAGCGATGAGAATATTCTTTTTACAAGCTTTGTTTTTGTGATCATTGCTATCCCTCCCGATAACATGGATAATTATTTGGTATAAACTTTGGCTATATCAGACCACTGTCCGAAATAGGTCTTGTTCCCTGTGGCTGTATAGCTTCTCACACGGACGAAATATGTCTTTTGGCTTTTAAGATCTGTTACGGTCTTTTTGTCGGTCTTATTTGAGGTCACCTTAACTGTCTTTGCACCGCTGAAAGATATATTTTCAGCATAGGATATCTCATAGCCTGTAGCAGAGCCTTTCTGTGCATAGTCTATATAAAAGCCTTTTTTCACTGGCATGAGCTTTTGTATGGTCTGCCTTGCAGGGGTGATGACAAAAGACTTCGTTATCACTCCGCCATACGAGCCTTTTCCTGTTACTGCTACCTTAGCTGTGCCTATATTCTTATTGGAGGAATATTTCACTATATAGTCTGTGCCGTTTTTAAGGGTCTTGCCCGAATATGTGACCGTTATGCTTTGGGTGATGTTCTTGCCTGTGAAAGACTTGTTTTTTATGCCTGCGACCTTAGCTTTGGCAATATCATATTTTGCGGTGGTCACGCTCTTTGTATCAGACCATGCGCCGTTATAACGCTTGCCGCCGACTATTGTATACGAACGCACTCTTACATAATATTTCTTCCCTGCCGTCAGGTTTGAAACGGTCTTTTTATCCGTTTTGTTTGAGGATATGATCAAGGTTTTTGCACCTGCGAAGTCAGAGCGTGTACTGTACTGCAATTCATATCCTGTGGCTGAACCTTTCTGAGCAAAGTCGATAAAAAAGCCTTTATATCTTGTTTGCAGAAATTGTATCTCCTGTTTTGCCGGATAAATGGTAAAAGTTTTTGTTATCGTACCCTGATAGTTGCCCATGAAGCTTATGATTATTTTTCCAACGCCTATTTTTGTATTTGAGCTATAGGAAACAGTATAATCATGTTCAGGAAGAAGAAATTTTCCTCCGTCCGTTACCATAACGTCAGGTCTTATAGGCTTGCCTGTGTAGGAGAGCGTATCAACATAATAGACGCTTGTCAATTGGGCGGACTTTGGAAGAATGTCGAATGCTTTGGCTATAGCGCCGCTGTATCCGCCAATGCCTGTTATTATCATTTTGCCCTTGCCTGCGGCTATATTATCGGCATAGTCAATGGTATAGTCTTTATTATTTGTCAAAGTGGTATCGCCATAGGAAAGCGTTATACTGCTTTGAGCAAGCTCATAGCCTGTGAATGTCATATGTGTTTTAAAGCCTGATATCTCGCAGTCTTTTATAAGCTTTCTGTCGGTATAGACCGCCTGCACTGTCATATGGGCTGTGACTTTTGAAAAGTCTTTATCCCAGCCTGTAAAGCGTTTGCCTTTTATGGTCGGTGCTTTGGGCGGATCGGCACTTTTGCCGTATTCTACGGTCTGAGATGACAAAACTATGCCGTTTATATCGGTGAAATCGACCTTGCAGGTATTGGCTTTCCAGCCTGCATAAAGCGTCTTTGAGCCGTCTGAAAAGCTCACGGACGTTATAGGCTCGCTCTCAAGCTGTGAGTCGGCATACCAGCCTGTGAACTGTACGCCCTCTTTTGTGGGGGCGGAAAGCTGTGCGGTTTCGCCCTCGCCAAGCTCATCAGGGTTGAGGGGGCTGTTTTCGCCACCGTTCAAGATATAATCTATCTTTGCTTTGTCACTTGGGGTGACTTTTGCGGAAACTGTGGTGTTTTCTGTGAAAACTGTGTTGCTGTTCACAGGTTCACCTTTACGATACCAGCCGAGAGTGTAGCCCTGCTGAACGTTCACATTCGGGAACACGGCTTTGCCTGCATAGTCTGTGCAGACTTCTATGGTCTGTGCCACAGCGGAGAATGTTATCTTATGGGAAGCCTGCTCGCTATATGAGGTCTGGCGCACAAGAGTGCCGTCCATTGTCCACTTTGCGCTGTCTTTGAACTTTTCACCGTAGGTATTCATTGCATATGCCCCTTGAGAAAGTGCATTTTTTGCAGAGAGGCTTGAAACCAAGCTGTCGCTGTCATTGCTGTAACAGCCGTATGCGTTCACAACGGAAACGGCAATATCCCTGCCTCCTATAAAGGCATTTGTAATGGCGGAGCTGTTTTCCCTTAGGTTTGAAGAACACTCTGTTATGATACCGCAGGATTGTCTTCCTATGATGCCACCTGAATAGACTTCTCCTGACACTGTGCCGTCAAAGGTGCAGGCTTTTATGGCTGTTCCTTGATAAAAACCCACTATTCCACCTGCGTAATCGCCTTTCACTATACAGTTTTTCAGAGAAATGTTATTTATCTCTGCACCATTTTTTATGTATGCGAAAAGCCCTGAATACTCCCCTGAGGAGATAACTGCGTTTCTTATAAGGTGTCCGTTGCCGTCAAAATAGCCCATGAATGGGTTTTCAGAATTGCCTACGGGTGAGATAGTTTTTCCATCAAAGTCAAGGTCGCCTTCAAGGGTGACTAGCTTGCCCTCGAAGCTTTCGCCACCGCTGACACGCTTTGCAAAGCTTTCCCACTGGGCTTCTGTGGTTATAACAAGAGTTTCGTCCTGTTCTTCTGCAGCGGAGATAAGGAGCTTTTGTGCGTTTGAGATATCATTTTTAGAAGCAGTTTCATCTGCAAGCACCTTTCGGGCATTGTTTGCTTCCCTTTCACAGCCTGCAAGGGTGCCGTACTTCGCAAGGGTGGTTCCAAGTGAACTTTTATCGGGCTTTGCAGTATCGTCAGTATAAGCATAGATAAAAAGGCTTCCTATGGAGTCGGTCTTATCTGCTCCAACGTCAGACCAATATTTGCCGTTAAGAGAAACATAGCTTTGCCCTGACTGCGCCTTTGATGTTCGGTCGCTTTCTGCAAGGAGATATCCCCTGCCGCTGTCGCCGCTGAATTTTACTGAAATGGAATATTTCTCGCCCTCTTCAAGAAGGATATCCTCGGGAAAGTCAACTGTATAAAAGCCGTTTGCGGACACTGAGCCGCTTATCTGCGTTTCAAGGACGCCTATAGGGTCGCTGTCGGAAACGTCGGTATAGACGCTTAGGGTGTAATCCGCACTGCCCGTTTTGCCCACATACATAAAGCCTGCTTTATCAAGCTTTTCATCGGCTTTAGCGGTGAAAACATTTGCACCGTAAACAGAGCCGTCATTGCTGGCATTCACAACATAGCCTGTCATTTTGCTGTAGTGATATGTATTATCACAGCTTTCTTCAAAGTCATAGCAGCAAAACTGTCCGAACTCGGCTTCGTCATAGGACACCCAATAGAAGCCGTCATTGTCCTGATCTGCGCCCCACGAGCCTTTCACAAGCCATGCGCCGTTATTGGCAGGCTTATATCTGAAATTATCCTTACTGTAGTTATCGTCCCAGCCCACCACTGTGACGGAATGATTTATGATAGTGTTTTTTGAGGCGTCGGGATCATAGTAGGCAGTATTGTTATGATTCATATAGCCATTTCCTGCAAAATAGCTTGCGGAAACTGCTCCAAGCTCCATTATTTTACGCTTCACCTGCGTGGTGCTTGAAAGCTCCATGACATAATTCAGCCTGTATTCGCTGACGCTTTTCTTATTTTCGGAAACTATCATATTCTCTGTGCCGGATTCTAAAAACGGCTCGTAATCCTCATAGCATAGTCCCTGACCATTTGCAAGGGCGGAGGCCGCAAAGAGCCAGTTTCCCCCTGATGAAAAATCGTCTTTACCTGTGGCTGTGCCTGAATTTGAGGACAGCACCAAGGCAGGCACGGAAAATTCTGCGGAGGGGTTTTCAAGCCCCTTTTTTATAAGATCCTGCTCCGCACAGGCAAGGGCTGAGAATGCCCAGCAAGCACCTGTCGAAGCCTGATCTTTTACTGTTGTGATCTCTCCTGAGCTTCTTGGGTCATAGGTGGATGGGAGCTTTCGGGCGGCTAGTCTTGCAGGGGACTTTATCTGATAGTCACCGTCTGTGCTTTTGGCCACGCCCTCTATCTCATAGCTATAGCCGTTATGGGTAAAGTTTACGGGAACGACTTTTATGCCGTTATCCTCGTTGGCAAGTGCAAAAGTCTGCGCCGAAAGCTGAAAAGCCAAGAGCAAAGCTGTCAAAAGCCATGCCGCACCTTTCATTCTTCTCATTTTCCGCCCTCCTGTTTATCTCAGGTTATGGTTATCTTTCTGGCATACTCGTTTGAAATACATCTGCCATATGCCGCTGTTTCTCTAAGTCTTACTGCGTTCTTTTCAAGGAAAGCAACACGCTTTGCATGGTCGGAGATATCCTCAAGCTTTTTCAGCGAAGTATCATACTCCAAAGTTCTGTTCTCAGCCTGCGCAAGTATGCGTGTGCCTGTGCGGTTAAAGGCAAGTATCCTGCCGTATGGCACTTGTCTGATATCGTCTTTTCTGATGCCGAGAACAAGGTGCAGGACCATTCTTCTTACTCTTGCCATGGTGATATTCTTTGACTTTATACGCTGTTCAAAGATATCCATAGTTTCAGGGCAGGAGCTTACGACAGACATAAATCTGTTGGCAAGGTGTTCGTCGCAGTCAGGGAGGGCAAGAAAATCTTCTCTTGAAGCTGTGCAGAGCTTGAAAAGCATTTCTCTGCCTGCCTGCCGGGTAAAGGACGGCTTACAGCCCTCAAAATCATATGGAACAAATTTCTGCCACTCACCGCCCTCTTTTATAAGCTCTCTTATATGAGAAGCCGAAGCAAAATCACCAGACTCTGCCTGAGAATCATGTGCAACAGCTTCACGCTTTACGGCATAAGGCACTAGCCACGGGGCTATACGCTTTGCAGCCTTTATATACTCCACTGCAAGAACGTTATTGGGTGTGGAGAATATCTCTTCGGCGGTTCTGCCATAAAGACCTATGGAGGCTTCATACATAGCCTGCGGGTAGGTCTTTCCCTGAGATAAAAGTTCTCTTACCTGCTGTGAATTTTCAAGCATTGCGGATATTTCAGCTGCCTGTTCAAGGGCGTTCCTATCACCGCTTTCACAGCCGAAAGACAAGGTCGTTACCACGTCCTCCCCAAGACCTGCAAGAAGCCTTACTGCACTTCTTGCAAAGACCTCACTGTTTGAGCATGAGAACGGGCATGGCAGTTCTATAACAAGGTCTGCACCGTTTCTTATAGCAGCCTGCGCTCTGTCATATTTTGAGAAAACAGCCGCTGAGCCACGCTGCACGCAATCGCCGCTCATTACTGCGACGATACCCTCTGCGCCAGCCTGTCTTGTGGCTTGTATCTGATATTTGTGTCCGTTATGGAACGGATTATATTCCGCAACTATTCCCGCAATTTTCATTTTTTTACTCCTCTTTCTACCCTATGCTTATTTTATTCCGTCTTTCAAAAGCTTACTGCGAATTATGATACTAATATGTTAAGCCCTAGTAAAAAAATTGTGCAATATGTATATTTATGAAAAAAGCTCTTGAAATTTATCATTAATATTGATATACTATAAGTATATGATATTATGGGCTTAAAGTCAAGCCCGTTATCTGACATATTATAATCGGGAGGAGATTTTTTCCAATGAAAATCTTAGTTGTAAACGCAGGTTCATCATCACTTAAATATCAGCTTCTGGATATGAAGGACGAGTCTGTTATCGCAAAGGGCAACTGCGACCGTATCGGTATCGACGGCCATGTGAGCGCAAAGACAGGCGACGGCAGACACATCGAGGAGGATTGCAATTTCCCTACTCACACTGAGGCTTTTGAAAAGCTCGTTGAGGTACTCACATCAGGCGAAACAAAGGTCATCGACTCTATGTCTGAGATATCAGCCGTTGGTCACAGAATAGTTCAGGGTGCTGAGGTATTCAAGGAGACCTGCCTTGTAACAGACGAAGTTATCGACCAGATCGACGCACTGGCTGAGCTTGCACCTGTACATAACCACCCACACGCTCTTGCACTGAGAGCCTGCAAGGCAGTTATCCCAGCAGGCACACCACAGGTAGTCGTATTCGACACTGCTTTCCACTCAACAATGCCAAGAAAGGCTTATCTCTACGGTCTGCCATACGAGTGCTACACTGATCTTCATGTAAGAAAATACGGCTTCCACGGAACATCACACAGATTTGTTTCAGGCGAGCTTGCAAGAGTAATGGGCAAGCCTATCGAGGAGCTTAAGATAGTTTCATGCCACCTTGGAAACGGCTCATCTATCACAGCTATCAACGGTGGCAAGTCTGTTGACACATCAATGGGCTTCACTCCTCTTGACGGTCTTGTAATGGGCACACGCTGCGGTTCTGTTGACCCTTCAGCTGTTGACTATGTTGAGAAGAAAATGGGTTTCACACCTGACCAGATGACAGAATACATGAACAAGAAGTCAGGCTTCCTTGGTCTTTCTGGTATCGGCTCTGACAACAGGGATATTCAGGCTGCTGCAAGCGAGGGCAATGAGAGAGCGCTTATCGTAAGCGAGATATTTGCTTATCAGATCAAGAAGTTCATAGGCTCATACGCTGCTGCAATGAACGGTCTTGACGCTGTCATCTTCACAGGCGGTATCGGTGAGAACGCACCTGAGGTAAGAGCGGCTGCTTGCTCAAATCTCGATATCCTCGGTATCCACATTGACGCTGAGAAAAACCTCTGCCGTGGAATTCTCAAGGAGATATCCACAGACGATTCTAAGACAAAGGTTTACGTTATCCCAACAAACGAAGAGCTTCTCATTGCAAGAGATACTCTGGCACTTGTTACAAAGTAATATTTCAGATAACATCAAGGACGGCTTTCTTATGAGAGCCGTCCTTTTTTTGCGCATAAAAAAGGCACAGAAGAGGTTTTCCTGTGCCTTGATTTGTTTGATAAGACCGCCAATTTTCATGTAGGGGCTGGCGCCCTCGACAGCCCGATTTTGAGAGTGTAAAAGTTTGAATTATCACGAAGTTTTGTGGGTTGACGAAATATCGAGAAGTGGGACGTCGTATTTGTTTGAATGTACGATATTGACTATATACGTTTTCCAAACACCATTGTATCAGGTCTTAACGCCTGAGAACTGCGTCTGATAAAGCCTGTAGTAACAGCCCTTGGCGGCGATAAGCTCCTCATGGCTACCCTGCTCTGCAACACGTCCACCGTCGATAACGACTATCTTATCGGCGTCACGGATAGTGGAAAGTCGGTGAGCGATGATAAGGGACGTTCTGTTTTTCATAAGAGCCACCATTGCGGACTGAATGTGCATCTCAGTTCTGGTATCAACCGAGGAAGTGGCTTCGTCAAGAATAAGTATCTTCGGGTCGGCAAGCACTGCTCTTGCTATGGAGAGAAGCTGACGCTGACCTTGTGAAAGGTTTGAGCCGCCCTCGGCAAGCACTGTGTCGTAACCCTCGGAAAGTCTTTCTATGAACTCGTCTGCGTTCGCAAACTTTGCCGCCGCCTTTATTTCATCAAGGGTGGCGTTTTCTCTGCCGTAGCGGATATTCTCCTCTATGGTGTCCTTAAAAAGCACTGTATCCTGCAAAACTATGGCTATGGAACGTCTGAGCTTGTCTTTCGGGATATCGTAAATGCTCTGACCGTCTATGGTTATCTCACCGCTGTCAACGGGATAAAATCTTGTGAGAAGATTTACTATGGTGGTCTTGCCAGAGCCTGTTGCACCGACTATGGCTATTTTCTGACCTGCTTTTACTTCAAGATCGAGGTCTTTTAGCACCTGCTTTTCAGGAACATACGAGAAGTCTATATGCTTGAAGTTGATATCGCCTTTGACGTTTTCCACCTCAAAGTCAGCCTTGCCCTCGTCAGTTTCCTTATCAGCGTCCATGACCTCAAAGATACGCTCTGCGCCAGCTATTGCGGTCTGGATATTTGCAAACTGGTTTGCAATCTCATTGATAGGACGTGAGAACTGTTTTGAATAGAGTATAAAAGCCTGAATAGTTCCCACTGTTATAAAGCCTTTTATTGCGAACCAGCCGCCAAATGCAGCGATAAGGATAAAGCCGAAATTGGATATTAAGTTCATACAAGGGCCCATTACACCACCGAATATCTGAGCTTTTATGCCGCATTTTTTCAGATTGTTGCTCATTTTCTCGAACTTGTCAACAGCGTCCTGCTCTTTGTCATAGGAAACAACCGTTCTATAGCCAACGACCATTTCTTCCACTTCACCGTTTATTTCGCCAAGAAGCACCTGCTGTTTGATGAAGTATTTCTTCATATATTTTGTGAGAACGCCTGAAACGAATATGGTAAGAAACACTGTAGACAGCGAGATAAGGGTAAGAAGCGGTGAATACAGAAGCATTATGACAACTGTTCCCACTATGGTCAGCACGCCTGAGATGAGCGAGCCTATAGACTGAGAGATAGTTGTGGAGATATTCTCGACGTCGTTTGTCATACGGCTCATTATATCGCCATGGCTATGGGTATCGAGATATTTTATAGGAAGTCTTACAAGGCTTGAGAACAAGTCTTTACGCATGGTCTTTACTGTGTACTGTGAAAGCTTTGCGGAGAATATTCCCTGCATATAGGTGAAAACAGAGGACAGGAGATAAACTGCCCCAAGACCTATGAGCGTTTTGCCAAGCGCACCGAAGTCAACGCTTGTTTTCTTTTTGGTGAGAGTAATGCAGTCTATGGCTATCTGCTGTATTGACGGTGCGGCAAGGTTGAGCAGAGTTATGATGAGCATTACTCCGATAAGAGCGAAAAACAGATATCTGTTTCTGCCTATATAGCCGATAAGCTTTTTAAGGGTGTTCTTTGCGTCCTTAGGCTTTTCCATTGTAAGCCTTGCACCGTGAGGTCCGCCCGGTTTTCTTCCGCCGGGTCCCATTGGAGGCATTGGAGGCATTACACTTCACCTCCTGACGTTTTTACCTGTGAGGCGTAGATATCCTGATATACTTCGCAGGTCTTTAGCAGATTTTCATGAGTATCGCAGGCACAAAGCTTGCCGTGGTCAAGGACGGCTATCCTATCGCATGATTTTACGCTCTGGATACGCTGTGCGATTATGATAAGGGTAGTGCCGTTCATTTTGCGGTCTATCTCCGCACGGAGCTTTGCTTCTGTGCCAAGGTCGAGGGCGGAGGTGGAATCATCAAGAATGAGGATCTCAGGTTTTTTAAGTACCGCTCTTGAGATAGAAAGCCTTTGCTTCTGACCGCCTGACAGTGAAGCACCCTTTTCGGCTATAATACCCTCATAGCCTGCAGGTATCTTCTGAATGAACTCGTCAGCCTGAGCTGCCTGTGCGGCGGAGATGACCTCCTCATGAGTAGCGTTTTTGTCGCCCCACTTTATGTTGTCCTCAACTGTGCCTGAGAAAAGCTCGCTCTTTTGCAGGACTATGCCAACTTTCTTTCTAAGCTCATCAAGCTTGCAGTCCTTGACGTTTACGCCGTCAACGAGGACTTCTCCTGCTGTGCAATCGTAAAATCTTGGGATAAGGTTCACAAGTGAGGATTTTCCCGAACCAGTTGCACCTAGTATGGCGACGCTCTCGCCTGACTTTATATCAAGGGTAAGGTCTGAGATAACAGGTCTGCCCTTGGTTTCAGGATAGGAGAATGAAACGTTTTTAAAGCTCACTGTGCCCCCTGTTTTATCTGAAAGGGAAACGCTGCCGCTTTTTATAACAGGGTCAGTTTCAAGAACTTCTCTCAATCTGTTTGCAGATGCGGAAGCCTTTGCGAGGGTCTGGAACATCATAGACATCATCATTACGCCATGCAAGACCTGAGTAAGATATGTGATAGCCGCCATGACCTCGCCGACCTTCATTGCCTGCGCCTGCACCTGCCAGCCGCCTATAACTATAACGGCAATAACAGACAGATTGAGTATTATCATAAGAAGCGGCTGAAGGATAGCCATAAGGGTCTGAACACGGAGGTTTGATTCCATAAGGCTCATATTTGCATCGTCAAAACGCTTTTCTTCTGTATCCTCTCTGACATAGGCTTTTACTACTCTTGCGCCTGTGACGTTCTCCTGAACCACAGAGTTTACGCTGTCAAGACGTTTTGCAACGATAGAATAGTATGGGTTTGCCTTTTTGAGAATTACTATCATCATGATTATCTCGACAGGCAAGGCACATAGGATTATTATTCCAAAGCGAACGTTCAGAGTGAGCATCATGATTATTCCGCCAAAAAACAGCAGGCTGTCACGCACCAACATTCTCAGCATGAAGTCTACCATTTGCTGGATAGCGGTTATATCCGCTGTAAGACGTGTTACCAATGAGCCTGTGGTGAACTTGTCGGTCTGTTCAAAAGAAAGACCCATGACACGCTTAAAAACGTCCACACGCAGATCTCTTGAAAAGCTTTGGGAAGCTATCCCACCGAATGCAGAAGCCGCAATTCCGCAAGCTCCGCCGCCTATAAGAACAAGGAGCATGAGAAGTCCCGTTCTTATGATAAGGTTCATATCTTGACCCAGCACGCCATCGTCAACTATTTTTGACATAAGCTTTGGCTGAAGCAGGTCGCCCAGCACTTCTCCCACCATGGATAGAGGTGTCAGCACCGCAAACAGTGCATAGGGCTTCAAGTATTTGCTTAGTTTTACTTTCAAAGCAGTTCCTCCTAAAATTTTATTTCAGGCTACTTATACGCAGGGGAACATTGACGGAAGATAGCAAATGCAGAGCAGTGGGCTGTCAAGGACGCCAGCCCCTACAAAATGTGTGATATAACTTTTTATGTAGAGGTGAACAGCGTTCGCCCGCATTGCTTTTGTTTTGCTAATGATCGCATCGACTTTCACTGCTGGTGACAAGGCTACGCCCAAGGCATAACCTTTATCACAGCCTAATTGTGCATTATCTCTAGTTCCTCAGAAAGTTCCTGAGCTGTCATTTTTCTGCTGAGGGAGGCTTTGTCTATCATTATGGTAACAGGCTCTTTTCCGTGGATATCGAACCAGTTGTCAGAGAACACGCAATCTGCGGTCTTTAGGCTGAGGCAAACGCTTTTGGCGTAATTCTCAGCACAGAATGTCAGGGCGAATTTATCCTCGCTTTCTGATATGCCGTAGGTTATGGCAGGCTCTAAGAATGTAAATTCTTTCGGGCGCACAAAGAGCGTTGTGCCAAAGCTCAACACCTTGCCGTTTTCCATAATGGAATATTCGAGATATTTTTCACGAGGGTCGGTACGGTTTTTTAGCTCGTCTGAAAGGTCGATAGTAAGGACGTTTTGTGCGGTAAGAGCCGGAACGTTCACGGACTTTTCGCCGCTTTGCAGAATTTCTGCTTTATTGTTTCTAAGCTTCCATCTTACTATGCCCTCAAAGGCTGTCATGCGTTCGTTGGATATGTTAAGGACAGGCTTTTTTCTATTGGTATCGTCGCAGGAGATAAGGCACGGACCGTAAAAACGCTTTGCATAATAATGCAGACCTTTCCACCTGCCGAAATAGTCGATACTTGACCATGAGATAACAGGGTTTGAATCGTTCACCTGCCAATAGGCTGAACCCATACATCTGCCCCTTGCTCTTCTCATATGCTCAACATTTGAGCGTATGCAATCCGCCTGAACAAGCTGTGAGGAATAGATGAGCTGTTTGAAATCATATGGATATCTTACCATTTGAGCGAGATAGTACATTATCTTCTCGTTGCCCTGGACGCACTTCTGATGCGCCGCCATAACTGGTGAGCAAAGGTCAAAGTCGCCCTTTGTTTCATCGGCAAAGGCACGGCAGGTCTTTATATCAGGCAGGCTTTCAAAGCCGTATTCTGAGCAGAAGCGGTAATAAAATTCTCTGAACGCTTCGATAGGCTTGAAGTTGTGCCAAACGTCCCAATAGTGCATATCCCCTGCATGGTTTGAGGAAGCGTCCTTGAAGCCTCCCCCTGATGAAGGTGATGACGGCCAATAGAATGTGTTTTCGCATGGGTCATAGGCTTTAAGCACCTGTGGGATAATATCCTCAAAAATGATAAGATAGTCACGCTTTGCTTCCTCGTCCTTAGGAAGGCCCCAATATTCCCATGCTGATTCTATCTCGTTGTTGCCACACCACAGACCAAGAGAGGGGTGGTTTCTCAGGCGGATAACGTTGTCACGAACTTCCCCACGGACAGTTTCTTCAAACTCCTCTGTGAGCAGATATGCAGAGCAGGCGAACATAAAGTCCTGCCATACTATGATACCATTCTCGTCGCAGTAGTCATAGAAATACTCGTCAGGATAATAACCGCCTCCCCACACTCTTATAAAGTTATAGTTTGCGGCCTTGCAATCTGCAAGGAGCTTTCTTGTTTTCACTTCGTTACAGCGTGTGACTATCTGGTCTTCGGGGATATAGTTTGCGCCCATGGCAAATATCTTCACGCCATTGTTTATAAAGCAGAACTCCTCGCCCCACTGATCTTTTTCACGGCTGACAGTTAAAGTTCTAAGACCTATTCTCTGAGCATTTTTATCAGCGCAAGCGTCATTTTCATCATACAAAGTCACGGCACAGATATAAAGTGGCTGTTCGCCATAGCCGTTCACCCACCAAAGCTGAGGGTCGCTTATCACAAGTTCTGTTTCATAATATTCTGCACTTTCCTCTAGGCTTATGTCGGTTTTTGCGGTGATATTGCCCTGCGGGTCGGATATTTCCACCATAGCTTTTTTACAGCCGTGGTTTTCTATATGCAAAAGGGCTTTCAAAGTCACTTTGTTATCGGTGTGCTTTTGGCTGTAGTAAACGTCAAGTATACGTCCTGCATCTGGAACGATAAGGGATACACTGCGCCATATTCCCATGTCAGGGAGCATTGGACCCCAATCCCAGCCGAACATACAATGGGCTTTTCTTATATGTGTATAGCCTGTCATGGTGGAGTCAACGCCCCAAAGGTGACGTTTTTCGTCCATTTCTTTTATGTATCTGTTTGGCGAGGTTATTTTCACTGTGAGAGTGTTGTCCCCCTCTTTGATAATACCATGGACAGGAAACTCCCATACTCTGTGCATATTGTTCACTCTGCCAAGGTGAATGCCGTTGAGACAGACGTTTGCTATGGTATCAATGCCGTCAAAGTGCAGGACAGTATGCTTGCACTCCACTGCGGCCTTGTCTGCGGTGAATGTAGTTTCAAAATCATAATCATCATCACATATCTGTGTGGAGATATACTCGTTCTCACGATAATATGGGTCGGGTATCTTTTTATAGTCAAGCAGGGTCTTATATACAGAGCATGGAACTTTGCAGTCAAAGCTCTCCTGCGAGCCTGCTTTTTTCATTTTCCAGTTATCGTTAAGGCTTACTGTTATACTCATTATTTTTCTCCTTATTTGTCATGGACGCAGAAAAGGTTTGTTTCCCATGCGGGGTAGTATCTTTCCTGACGGATATAGAATTTGTATCCTTTGCAAAGGCTGTTTATATACAGAGGCAGGGTGATGTAATCATATGGTCTGTGATACAACGCACTGCATATTTTTGGGGCATAGCGTGAAATGGTATATTCACTGCCTTTGATAGCTTCTAGGTCTGCTCCCTCAACGTCATATTTTATATAGGTGCATTTTTTGCCTGCAAGAACGCTGTCCAGACTTCTTGCACGGACCTTTTTTCCTGCGGCATCTACTCTGCCCTGTCTGCCTGCGCCACCTGCGAAATAAAGCTCGGTATCAATGCTCCATGCGGCGGCATTGTAAAGACTTATATTGTCATTGGCTTTTAGATTTTTCAGGCATTTCTGAAAGTTTTTTCTCTCAGGTTCGAGGGCATATATTCTCTCATACTTTCCCCCTGTGCGTGAGATAAGCTCTGCGGCAGTGTCGCCTGTGTATGCTCCCAAGTCGCAGTATATCTCGTTTTCTCCAAGGGGAAGTATCTCGGTTATCTTGTCCTTATCTGTAAATATCTCACGGAGATAAGAAAGCTTGCCTGTTATCTTGAATGCTGTCAGCTTTTCAAAGGTAAGCTTTGAAATATCGTCATCAAAAAGGCGGTAAGCTTTTTCAGCCTGAGAATACATTGAGAGAAGCTTTTCCTTGCTGAAATTTTCATCGCCTGCAACGCACATTTCCGGCACTATGACCTCGCAGCTTTTTTCAATATTGTCGATACGCTCCATTATCTCAGGCAGGCTCGTGCCAAAGCCAAGCACAACTGTGATATCCCCAAACTGCGCTTGCACCTGAGAGAAAGTCTGCACCTTAAACCCTCTGAAGCTTTGTCCACGGACAAAATCGTCGCTTGCAAAAACACCTGAGCATTTTATGCCAAGTCTATCAAATTCATCAAGAAGCTTTTCCGCTCCATCGCCCATGCCGTATATGAATATCGGCTTTTCGCAGGTCTTGATCCTGTCCCACGAGCTTTCAAGGGACTGAAAATATTCTTTTGAAAACATTCACACTTTCCTCTCCAAAAAAGGCTCTCACAGAAAGATCTGCGAAAGCCCCTTATTCTTATAGAACTTTATATGATATCGTCATTGATATCAAAATCATCATGATCATGGCAATGACCGCCGTCACCGCCGACCATATCTCTGCCCCTTACACGGTATCTATCACGATTTATATTGATATACTTATCAAGCTGTGCAAGCACATCTCTTGGCGCTTTTATGGACTTGACTTCCTTAATAGGCGTATCAACGTCTTTGACATTCATTACTATTGTGCCACAGCCGAACATTCTTTGTCCGAACGGCAGGACAAGCTTTTTGTCGATGACCCTATAAAGGTCAAGCTCGTCTTCCTCTATGCTGAGAAAACCTTTGCGTGTTATAAACTTATCTTCTGTGAGAAAATATCTTGTAAATGATATAGGCAGACCAAAAATCGTTCTTTTCTTATCTGTCCAAATGTAATTGATAACGTCTTTTTTCATAAAACGACGTCGCCTCCCTCAACATTATCTATAATTTTTTACAAAGACATCATTGCAAACTGGTGGCACAAAAAGCTGCTGACCATCGCTGATCTTGGGCAGACCGGGCGCAAAACGCCCCATCTCGCCCCGGGCGGCTTCAGCTTCCACCGCCTTCTGCTCCCGTTTCCAGTCGATGCCGAAGGGAGGGTTGGAGATGATGTACTGGAAGGTGAACCCGGGAAACTGATCCTCCGACAAAGTATCACCGAACCGCATATTGTTGGGGTCGCCGCCGCGGATCATCATATCCGCCTTGGCGATGGCAAAGGTGGAGGGGTTGAACTCCTGCCCGAAGCAGGTTACCTCAATGTCGCTGTTCAGCTCGTGGATGCGCTCCTCCATGCAGCTCAGCATCTGGCTGGTTCCCATGGCCATATCGTAAACGGTCATGCTGCTGGTATCGAGGTCGGCTTCGGACAGCAGCAGGTCGGTCATCAGATAGATGATATCCCGGCTGGTGAAGTGGGCTCC
>OJQH01000130.1_pt1 | contig 46415 bp, 72 predicted proteins | sample 1601421 | NCBI WGS metagenome assembly OJQH01 (sample SAMN03922503, study PRJEB24848) | human gut metagenome | isolation source: stool sample | host: Homo sapiens | place: Germany | collected 2011-11 | reverse complement strand
GTCGGACACCTCTGCATTGCCGGACACCCTTGCATTGTCGGACACCTCTGCATTGTCGGACACCTCTGCATTGTCGGACACCTCTGCATCGCCGAACACCCTTGCATTGCCGGACACCCATGCATTGTCGGACACCTCTGCATTGTCGGACACCTCTGCATTGCCGGACACCCTTGCATTGTCGAACACCCATGCATTGTCGGACACCTCTGCATTGTCGAACACCCATGCATCGCCGAACACCCTTGCATTGCCGGACACCCTTGCATTGTCGAACACCCATGCATTGCCGAACACCCATGCATTGCCGAACACCCTTGCATTGCCGAACACCCTTGCATTGCCGAACACCCTTGCATTGCCGAACACCTCTGCATTGTCGAACACCCATGCATCGCCGGACTGGTTTACATTTTCTTCTTTTTCTACCCATCCGCCAGTTTCTCCAGTTTTTACAACTCCAAATGAAACGAGCGCCTTGATTCGGAAAAGTTTCTTTCCGAAAATGTTAATTTTGGTTTCTGATGTTAATTCAAATTTCTTCATGTTTTCCTCCTTAATTACTGTGAAGTTACAGCTTCTTTCTTATCTGATTCTTGCTCCAGATTATTCTCGGAAAAACTTTCCGTCTTACCAAGAATGTATCCTTTGTCAAACTCTGACATATTAGGAATCGCATCTTTCAGCTTTTCAATGATTCTTTTTTCTTTTTCTGACATGCGCTCACTCCTTTCTTGTGGTATACTCTCCTGTGAAAGGAGAGATGTTATGGAAATTTCTGGTTCACAAATCAAATTGTTAAAACGTCTTTATAAAGCTGATATACCGTTGTCTGATTTTTCCAATTCGGAAAAAGGAGAAATAGAATATCTTGGGAAACGCGGGTTCATTAAATACAGTAAAGAAGATACCGATTCAAGAATCACACCAACCATTGTCTGCATTCAGTCAGCTGGAAAAGCTTTTTATGATTCTTATGTAAGAGACCGCAGACGGTGGTATATCCCTGTTGCTCTGTCCATTGTTGCCATCGTAATTAGCTTATTTGCGCTGTACAAATCTGGACAGGTAATCAATGTTTACATTGACGAAAACAAAATGAATACGGTCACAGCTGAGAACCCTCCAGCAAATGCAGATAACAAATAAGGGAAATTCGGATATCTGTAAATGATTGGTAATCCGTCACCATACTTGCGCAACGCTCTGTGTGCTTGTCTAGCCATTTTCCCATGTGAATAATGAGGGTCACTGTTTATGGAATCCAGAATTTCCCATTTTGTCATGTTGTCATATTTTGACGGTGTTCTGTGGAACATTTGTTGTCACCTCCTTGCTTTGTGAGTTTATAATATCACGATGTGAGTTATATGTCAACACTAAATATTGACTTTGTGAGTTTTTTATGATATATTATCATTGGAGGTGAGGAAAATTGAAAGACAGAATCAAACAAGTGCGCAAATCCCAGAAGCTCACTCAGACAGCATTTGGAGACATAATTGGAGTAAAGGGAAATACCATTACTAATTATGAAACTGGTTTAAGAAATCCAACAGATGCTGTTATCAAATCTATATGCAGAGAGTTTGGAGTGAGTGAAGAATGGCTCAGAACAGGAAAAGGAAGTATGTTCGTTCCAGAGAACAAAAACGATGAAATTTCTAAGCTGTTTGGAAATGTTCTAAAGTCTAGTGATGATGATTTTAAATACCGTCTCATCAATGCTCTGGCAAAGCTGGATGATTCCGGATGGGATAACTTAGAAAAACTCTTAGACACAATTTACGAAAAGAAATAAGAAAATAGCCAAGGGCAATGCGCAAACCCTTGGCTTTTCTTTTTAACCGATTAATGTTTTTATGAAAATGTATATTGACCTCAGCCAACATCTGTTTTCTATCTTTTGTATCATTTCAATAATTTCTTTCTTGTAATCCATATTATACCTCCTACCGTCCAAAAACATTTGTTCTCTTTTACATTATCTTTGGTACGATAAAACGGCATCGGCAGACAAATCCCTCCTTGCTAACTGCCAGTGATAAACCAGAATGTGCGTAATTGCAAAGAAAATATTCGCACTATCGAATATAAAATGCGTTTTACGTGGAATTATACGGTATAGCAGCACAAAAATAATCTGTATCTGGTTAGGAACGCTCCTTCTGACTGTAGAATGTCTGCTAGATTGCCGGACAAGGCTGACCGTAGAATTTTTACATGAGAGATTGCGTGTCCGACTCGGAACATGAACTATGTAACTGATTATCAATATTATTCCGACAAAAATTATAACTTTTTTGGCTAATTTCAAAATACCGCCTCTTTTTTTAGACAAAAACAACTTTACATGATGTATATAATAGCACATTTTTACACTGTTTTAAATAAATCCGACAAATTTCGAAACAAAAATTTTAACAAAAATATTCTAAAACTTTACAATATGTGCTAGAATCAACTCAAAAGTATAAGGAGGAACTGTAGTATGAGTACAGAGAAAACTAAGAAATGCAAGTATTGCAAAACAGAGATTCCGGCGGACGCTAAAGTATGCCCGCAGTGCCGAAAGAAATTAAAAGGTGGAAAGCTCAAATGGGTTGTGCTGATAATCCTTGTCGGAGCGATCATCGGAGCTGTAGCGGGTGAAAGTGATTCGGAATCAGGTAAAAGTGCAACAACGGCTACTTCTTCAGAAAAGAAAGAAGCTGCACCGATCGAGTATACCACTGTTTCCGTTAATGATATGATGGCAGATCTTGATAACAATGCCATGGGAGCATCTGATAAATACAAAGATAAATATCTTGAGATTACTGGAAAACTTACAAACATTGACGCTTCTGGAAAGTATATTAACTTGATGGCTGATGGAGACTTTGAGATTATCGGAGTTCAATGCTACATAAAAAATGATGAACAAAAAACAAAAGTAGCTTCCATGACCAAAGGAGAGACAGTTACTTTAAAAGGGAAATGTACAGATGTTGGAGAAGTCTTTGGATATTCTCTTGATATTGATGAAATAGAATAAATAATAAAAAAGCCGGCTCCTGCGACCAACAGGAACCGGTTTAATAAATAAGATAATCTCGGAGAAAATCTTACCTACACTATGATTATATCATCTCCTGGATTATCGCACAAGTTAAAAAAAGGAGAATGATAAAATGAATGAATCAGTATGCATCTATCTAAGGAAATCCAGAGCTGATCGGGAAGCTGAAGCGCATGGAGAGGGTGAAACCCTCGCCAGACATGAACGGATCCTGTTAGATCTCGCAAAGAAAAAAGAGTACATCGTGGGCGCTATTTACCGCGAAGTGGTATCGGGAGAAACTATCGCCGACCGTCCTGTTATGCAGCAGCTTCTCCACGAAGTAGAATCCGGTATGTGGGATGGAGTTCTGGTTGTGGAAGTAGAACGTCTCGCCAGAGGTGATACTATAGACCAAGGCGTTGTGTCCAGGGCTTTCCAATATTCCGATACGAAGATTATTACCCCAACAAAAATATATGACCCAAACAACGAATTTGATGAAGAGTATTTTGAGTTTGGGCTATTCATGAGCCGCCGAGAATACAAAACCATCAAGCGCCGTCTGAATGCCGGAAGGATCTCATCAATAAAAGAAGGGAAATACTGTGGTAACAAACCACCTTACGGATACGAAAGAGTTAAGCTCGAAAAAGAAAAAGGCTATACTCTCCGACCTGTTCCGGCTCAGGCTGAGATTGTAAAAATGATCTACACCTGGTATGCCGGTGATGGCTGCGAACAAATTGGAGTCGCGAAGATTGCACGGAAATTAAATGAAATGGGAATAGAATCTGCACTGGGCGGCGACTGGACTCCTGCCAGTATACAGGGAATTCTGACAAATCCGGTATACATCGGGAAAATCCGATGGAATGGGAGAAAAACAGTGAAGACTATACAGAATGGTCAAGTAATTAAGACACGCCCACGATCAAAAGATACTCTTATTTGTGATGGATTGCATCCGGCTATTATATCGGAGGACCTGTTTAACTCCGTACAGGAAATACGAAAAAAGAACCCACCTCGACCAGTTAGTATAGCAAACTCGATTCGTAATCCACTTGCCGGAATTGTCTATTGCAGCAAATGTGGTCGCGCCATGGTTCGCCGCCCTTATCAAAAGCGCAGGCAGGAAGATACCCTCATGTGTCCTTATACATCTTGCCCCACAGTAAGTAGCAAGTTGTCTCTGGTTGAAAAAGCTGTGATTGATGGAATTAAAGAGATCGTGGAGGAATATAAGTTAAACAATGATATTAATGCATCTTCAAAGGATATTGATTGCGTAATAACCTCTAAACAAAATCTCATACATGAAAAAGAAAACGAGCTGGAAAGCTTAAACGCCCAAAAAGCAAAACAATATGACCTACTCGAACAGGGTATCTATACCACTGAGGTTTTCCTTGAACGTGCCAAAACAATATCCGCATCTATCCAGTCATGCTCCGATACTATAGAAAAATTAAAAGAAGAAATCAAACATGACGAGAACATTATAAAACAACAGTCGGATTTTATCCCGCGCTGTGAAGAGCTACTTGATAACTATTGGAGCCTTGACACAGAATCCAAGAATAAAATGCTTAAAAGTTTGATTGAAAAGGTTGCCTACTCAAAAGATACTAAAAACGCTTATGGGAAAGGCAACGAGATTGGTTTCCAGCTAGATATTTTCCCAAAAATCCAGAAGAATAATTAATGATATCTTCTATGAACTGACGAACTGGCTCATTGATGTTGTCGGTAATTAAAAAAAGAAATTCCCGGGGAAATTAACCCCGGGATATTTTTACTGCTTCTTAATATATTTTGCAGATACAAAGCCATAATACTTTCCTGCAATACGGATATAATACCACTTACTACCGTTTTTATCTTTCTGGGTAAAATTCATTACTTCCACTTCATTTCCCTGGTTGAGAGTTGGATATTTTTTAATGTTTGGGTACTCAGTTCCAGCCCATGTACGAACATTCAGAACAGTTGCAGTAACATTTCCTTTAAATAGAACCTGGCTCTTGTTTTGCTTGTCTGTGATAGTGGAAGATTCGGAATTTGCCTTTTCTGTCAGATATCCAGTCCAGATCCAGCCAATACCGATACCGGAAACTTTTACATGCGTCCACTTTCCACTTGTTTTTCCATCAATTTCAACAACGGTTCCTTTATTGATTGAACCCATAACATATCCATTCGGTGCCTCGCGGACATACAAATCATTTACTGTTGCTACTCTGGTTCCTGTCTTTTTCCATGTGGCTGTCTCTTCGTAAGACCCCCAGTCAATCCAAACATATCCATCAATGGAAGAATCACTGATTAAATAGGACTTATTTCGGACTGCACCGCCATTTGCTACTACTCCAGCTGCACTAGAAGTATTTCCTTCATTTGTATAGATTCTCGAGCTATCAAAACTCTGCACACTTCCAACATGGGAGCCATTTCGGAAGATTACAAGCGCACCTACCTTTGGAGTATTGTACCAAGTACCTTTTTTCTTAGACCAGTTAGTGATTGATACACAATTGTAAAAACCACCGCCCATAATTTTGAGCGCATTTGTGATTCCAAGAACTTTTGCCAGCTTCCAGAACTGATACTCTGCACACCACGGCTGCCCCTGGCATCCTGGCTGTCCCCAGCTATTTACATCTCTTGCGAATTTGGTGTAATTGTTGTATCCTGCATTCTTTTTAAAATCATCCAGATAGGCATTACTTTTCTTTTCAAGGTACCCGCCGTTGGATGCGTAATAATAACCAAGGCTTAAAAATTCCTGTAATTTGCTCATTATATCATTCCTTTCATGTTGATAAGTACATGATACAGCGAGCAATTGTGAATTTCAGCCCCACATTTTTATATAATATAGCTGTACCCTTTGTGGTGCTTGGAGCTGAGTTTTTTGATTGGTAGTCGGGAACTCAGCTCCCTTTTTGTTGTTCCGATTTTGATATGCTGATTATAGCATATTCATTTTATGTTTGGTAGTGTTTTGTTATTTTTTTCTTGTTTCTCCAATAAACTCTATAGGGAATGGTTGGTACAATTCACACCTTAAGCACAAATTGTGGATATTTATACTTTCGAAAAAGTGCAGATGCTGTAAGTGTATTTGGTACTCTTAAGGTCATCAATCAAAATAATATTGACGATCCTATTATTGGTGAAATTCCAGGCTTTCTTAATCCTAACTATGATTATGCAGTCTTGAACGTCATTTCAAATTATATTCCATATATTCCTGTTGGAACATTATGGATATATAGAGATGGAAAAATAAAACTATATCATAATGCCGAAAATACGGATATTTTTGTATTTGGAAGCTATATTATTGACAGGAGCTAAAATACATTAACTTATTGCTATTTATAATGTTTTCCAAGAATTCCATCCAGATGTATCAGTCTTTGTATTTCTGTAAAATATTCTTTCCGTGTTGCCAGGAAATATAATTTGAAAACATCTGTAATCTGTTTTTGCGAGAACCATCATAAAACAATTCGTGATATTTTCTCCTGGTTTGTTATCACTCTCCGATTGATTTTTAGGCCCATTAATATAATATAAGCCAGTTTTCGTAAATGAGTTATAATCAAAGGTAATATCATCAATTGTAGTTACATTTCCTATTAACGACTCACTATTTAGTGCATTGATTGCCCCGATGATTGTCTTGTTATTTGTCTCCAATTTCGAGATAACAGCCGTTGACATTTTATCCACGACATAATCCCAAAACTTGCTCATCAGTCCGCGCTTGTTCTTTTCGTCAGTGGAATCCAACAGCATAACTTCATCATTATCCAATAAAGTTGTATCTTTTTGTGTGTAATTTTTCCAAGTATTATTAGCCATAGTCTTATACCTCCATTGAAATATGTTGTTTGATAAGTTGCTTTAATTCATTCAATTCCGCTTTCACGGAATCAAGATCGGATTGCAGATTTTTAACTTTTTCATGTTCATTTTTTAGCATTGCGAACATACATGGAATCATAATACGATAGTTCCAGTTTTCAGCATGTCCTTTTTCGTTATGATCGACAGCGATTGGAAATCTTCGGTCAATATCCTCCGCGATAAACATTGGCATTTCTTTACCGCACCGTTCGTCTTGCTCCATAAGATATCCGTCTTTGTATTTTGCCCAGATTACCTTGACTCTATATAGGTCCTCTAGTTCGTCTTCTTTTACGGTTTTCCCGAGTACTTTATAATGCATAGAGGATGACGCAATTGTTCCGACATCTCCATTATTATTTTTCCCCAAGTTACTACCGGTTATAAGCTTAGGCATTTCTGGCACATTGAGAGTCAGAGAACTGCTTCCGGTTGTCTCAACTTTCATCCTAGATACTGTTTTTAAAAGAAGACCAGCTTGTTTACTCTCCAAAACAGTCCAATATCCATCAGAGTATTGCGCGGATAAATCAAGAAGTCCATGAACAAGGGAGGAATCGTAACCAGCCGTAGCTACGGATTCGTTTATCTGGAACCACTCTTTTCCCTTGAAGTTTTTAAAGCCAACCGAGTTATCTATTTGAGCTATTATATTTCCATTCGCGTCGTACACCTCAAAGGTGCCATATCCATTATTTGGACCGCCAAGCTTTAACGTTCCGCCCTTCGCATAAGTGAACGAAATATATAACTGGTTGCCCTCTTTATAAATTCCTTTCATGGAACCATTATTTGTAAGAAGATTAAATATCTCTTCGTGGGTAAGTGCGTCCACATCTATCACTACAGGGACAGATTGCATATCCAGCTGATTTGTAGTTCCATCTGCTGCATACAGGATAAATCTAACAGACACAATGCTTCTATCCAGTGAGCTAACAGTATAACTTTTACTCGGCTCATTTACAGTTGAAACCAATACGTTTGTAAATGTAGAGCCATCCGTGGAAGTCTGCACATACCATCTACCAGAATATGCCGTTCTTGTAGCACTGTCACCATCTCGATAATAAGCTTTTGCCGTAATTGTACTTGGTACAACCTTGTCATTCTGACCTCGTTTTAGGATATTAGATGAAAGCTCGATAAAATATGTCCTGCCAGGTACACCTTGTTCTCCTTTATCGCCCTGTTCACCTTTTATCTTCGTCCATCTATATTTTGTCGGGTCAATGGAATCATCCGGCGTGTCGTAATCAGTATATTGGCCAATATACTGCTTTCCGGCACTGACAACTACATCAAAGCCAGTTTTTCCGTCAGCACTATTCGCATAAGCTATGTGGAAATATGGCGTCTTTCCGTCCGCACCTGCTTTTCCAGGGATACCTTGTGCGCCATTCGCGCCTTTTACAAGTGTCCACGCGTAATCATCTGGATTAGTACTATCTTGCTCGGTAAAATCCGCATACATACCGATATACTCACGATTACTGTCCGACACAGAGAAATCTGTTTTTCCATCAGCACTGTTTGCATAGGCTAAGTGTGTTCGCTGGGATAATCCATTAGAACCTTGGTATCTGCTCCAAGTGTAATCTGATGGGTTATTACTTCCCACTTCTGCTCCAGATTTTAAAAATCCAATATAGGGAATTTCTTCAAGCGAAATGCAAATAGCGTTCCCATCTGTATCACAAATAACATTCCCATCGGAATCAAGCCAAAGTACATATTGAGGATTATCCGTCATGTCCTCGCCATTCGGCATAGAAGAGTATCGTATTGATGGGGATACGCCTGGAATACCCTGATCTCCTTTCGGTCCCTGGAGGCCGTCAACGCCATCTTTGCCTTTTTTCCCAGCGTAAATTTTAGCCAGCGAAAATCTCTTAACTACTGATAGAACACTGATATATGTTGCTTTGATGTCTACCCATCCATCGTCAGCGGATAATGCTGTTACCGTGTATGTCTTGGTCGCATTATTCCAGGATCCTGTTACGCTATCCGATTTGATAATTGTAAATTTACAATCAGATGTAATATCCTGTGTTCCGTACATCACGACTGCCTGCGTGTTTACGTTACTCGGAAACGTTCCGTAATTTCCGTCAGAATCAACAGAAATACCCTGGTATTCGTTACTCAACTGCAATGTCATATTCTTTGCAAGAGCTGCCGCTTCCTGCGCGGATTTAGCTGCCGCTAAAGCATCCTCGGAATCCTGTAATGCTTTTGTTACGTCTGTGTCTTTTAATCTTTCCCAGTAATACCCTTTTCCATCATTGCGGAATCTGTAAGCATGGCTGTCTCCATCATAATACAGATCACCTACATGCTTACTCATTTCTGTATCAGTTAGCCACTCGTTTGCCGGGTAATTGCTAAGTGTAGGTGCAGGAGTCCCGGTCCAGGTATTGATATTTCCGTCAATCTGACCTTGCATACTGTTTAACAGTCCGTCCAAAGGTGACGCACCGATTCGCACGGATGCGCCGTCAATTACAATCTGGTTATTATCAATATCGGCTGAAAAGATAATTTTTCCGTTTGTGTCACGCACGATCAGCGCGCCGGCATTGATGTAGCTTGCATTGATTCCCTCGGCGTATAGCAGTCTTGTAATCATTTCTCCTGTAACAGTAAATCCATAAGGATAGGTTTTTCCACCATCTGTAGAAATTCCAATGGCTTCCGCCGTGAGTTTCCATACAATATCTGATTCTTCCAGAGTCGGCTTATTGTGCATATAATAGATTACACTACCGTCGTCCTGTGGATCTTCTGTCATATAAAGCCCGCCAGACTCCTTAAGCGTATTTGCTAGCCTTTCAACGGCTTTTTCGCGCTCTGTGCGTTCATCCTTAACAAGTTGTCTAGCTTCTACTAGTGCTTTTGTAGCTTCCGACATATATGTGCTGCTATTTCGGATTGGATCATCTGCCTGCGTTTTTACAGTGGTAATGCCATTTAACGGAGATGATACATCAGTGATTGGTGTAAGATATCCATTGCCGTTTCGATCAAAACTGCGTGCCATATCACCAAATTCTAACAGAGGATTATAAAGCAAATCCCCTTGCAGATTTCGGAATTTAGCTCCGACCAAATTACCTCCAATCCATGCCGCCACAGTTCCGAGGTCACTGTCAGACAGAAGATTGTTTTCTAACTCCAACACATATCCAGCAGTTCCAAACAGGGATTCCGATTCTTTGTTTTTTACTCTGATACCAGTAATTACAATATCATCACTGGAAAGAGTTGGGCTATTCACGTAATCCTCTAATTTAAGTGGAACCAAGGAGCCGTTTTCGACAGCTCCAAAATTCCACTTAATAAATTGCAAATACCCTCTATTGTCAATCCTGGCGTTTGCTGTCTCCAACATTGCCGCCCAACCGATCAATTGGCGGAATGTCATATTATCTGGGAGCGCTGTGACAATTACATTTCCATGTGCCATAGAGGAAAACCCCATAGGGATATTCAAACTCTCGCAAGCGTCTCTTACCAGCGCCATAATCGGCTGTGGAAGCGTCAGAGCACTATAATATTTAGCATTGGTTTTATACATGTCATCCATCGCCGTAAAGCTCAATATTTCACCGTATTGCTCTGGCGTGGTAATTGTATAGACGCCCTTGTCAATCGTCTCGTATCGGTCTTCTGAGGCGGCTCTGGAAAGGACTATGCTGTTTCCATCAGTATCGAGAATTGGCTCATAAAAATCATCCATCCAGATTGATTCACTAGCTGATTCTGCAACAGAAGTCTGAAGCTTCAAATATGCATGCACTTTAGCTTGATAGAAATTATAATCTTTCCACTGATCCTCTGTGTTATCGAGTTCAAGTCTCATCGTTTTGCAGACTGTAGCGCCGACCGGGAAGCTACTACTCTCCGCACAATCGGAAAAGTCATTGTTGCCGATCATAATCTCGTTTTCAAGTGTCTTTGTTGTTCCGTCAGCAAAGGTGATCTCCACGATTTCAATTACTTGCTCGCCATCCTGCAATTTTTCTTTAAAAGTATTTGATACATTAATCAAGTGGATTCACCCCCTGCATATTAAATGATATTTCGGAATAGTATTCCCCAACTTGTTTTATGTTGTAATTCATTTTTCCCACGTAAAACTTTTCTGAACGCCATTCATTTTTGTGTGCTAACCAGTGATGTAAAATGAACGGCTTTCCTTTAATAATTGCATTTACCAGATTAGTTGATTTCTCATCAACCGGCACATTGGTGGCTTTATAGCTATATTGCATAACTGTAAAAAGCGGAGTTATTAGCGCAACTCCTTTTTGAGTTCGATTACTTCCCTCCGAATAGGTGGTCTCAAAGTTACACTGCATATCCTCATCTGGTTGAGGGATGAGAAGCCCATTTATTTTATATCTGTCAGTTATTGATTTACTTATTGAAAATGCCACATTCTCACCCCCTATGCCAATTCAAACGGATTTGTACCGCTTGCATCACGTCTTAACTTTGCTTCGTCAATCATCTCATCAAATATGGTTCGTCTGTTGAGCTGTGCGGTAAATCTATAGCTTCCGCCAGACTGCTGTCCTCCAGTTTCTTCCCTTACAATCTGCCTTAACAATTCTTCTGGTGCTTCCAGGTTGCGACCATTCTTCTGATCTCCAAGCACTGCAAGGAACTCTGATCTTGGCGGGATAACGGCACCTTTTGCAAGATATGGAATTGTAGGAACTCTTGGGAAATTAGCTGTAAATCCAATTGTCCTCGAACCAAAAGGAGTTGGAACCTTCCACGGTCCAAATGTAAATGCTGATTCAATGCCGCCAATTGCACTGTTTACAGTTCCAATAGCGCTGTTTGCAATTCCGATCACCTTGTTTAATATATCTTTGATGGTATCACGTATACCCTCAAACGCCCTTCTGACCGTATCTCTGGCACTTGTAAATTTATCCACGATTGCATCATGAATAGCACTTACTTTTCCGTCAACAAACGTTTTTATTTTTCCCCATATAGATGACGTTTTTTCTGACACGGAATCCCAAATTCTTGTAATTTTAGACTTTATTCCGTCAAATACTGTCGAAACTGTAGTTTTTATTGCTTCCCATGTATTAGACAGCCATGTTTTTATAACATTCCATACTGTAACAGTAACTGTTTTTATTGCGTTCCAAGAAAGAGAAATGATACTTTTTATTATTGTTAATGCGGTTTTTACTATTCCATTAATAGCTTCCCAGGCTCCAGATATAATATCTTTTATAAGGTTCCATGTACCTCTTGCAGTTTCTTTGATTCCGTTCCATGCTAGTTCCCAATCGCCTGTAAAAACTCCTTTCAGAAAATCAATAACTCCGCTCAGGACATCTAATACATCTCCAATAATTTTAATAACGGATTTTATTGCCTCTATAACAGTGTCGCCAATTACATTTGCAACGTCTGCTATTACTGGAATTGCATTTGATACAATCCAGCTAATTATTGGAACTAAAATATTTTCCCAAAGCTCTTTTAAGATATCTATTAATTTGCCGAGAAAAGTTTGGACTTTTACAAACATTTCTCCCAATTCCCCATCCATAAGCTCTTTTATCTTAGAAGCTAAACCTTGCAGAACTGGAAGAATATATGTGTTATATCCATCTATTAAAGTTCCAAAAATGGTTGAAAGTCCATTAGCTATTGAATCAAAAAAAGGTTTTAAATGCTCATCGTATAATGCGGTCACTAAATCGGAAAGATTTTGAATAACTGTCGATAATCCATCGGTTATTGTTTCGATAACCCCAAGTGTTCCTTCGACTGCGCTTTTTAATATATCCTTATTATCAATGAACGGCTGTGCGATCATATTCAGCATATCTCTTCCAAGTCTTGCACATAATCCCATAGCAGTCATTGAGATATTTGAGAATATCCCTATGATATTGGCTGTTATCTGCTGCGCAATTTCTCCACCAAATGCAGAAAATACCTCTGCTAGAGCGGATGAAAAATTTCCTTCAATTTGAGCAACCTCAGATCCAATATCAAACATATCAATTAAATATGTTTTTATTCTACTGGTGTTTTGCTTTAGAAATTTTTCTATTCCTCCAATAAGATTTTGAGCAATTGTTATTCCAATCCTCGAAAAAGATCCAGATACTCTTCCAATGGAATAGGCAAATGTATCTAAAAAATCACTTGCCGCTCCAATTACTTCTGGATCAGTAAATATATTCTGCAAGGATTTCCCGATAGAGTTAATATTTTCCTTAATATCATCAAAAATCGGTTTGTAATCGCCTAGTCCATCCCAGAATCCTTTTGATAGCAATTTGGCTAATTTTTTAAACTTCTTTATTATGGAATCAAGCGGCTTGGACATTTTTTTAATAGTCGTTTCGCCTTCTGCAAGTTTTCCGTAATCCACATTGCTTACTGCACCAGATAATCCTCCAGACGCTCCACCACTCCCGCCAGATGAAGATGGTATGGAAGAGCTACTATCTGTAGAGGTAGCTTTGTGTATTTCGTCCAATGAAGAAAGATAATTTTTTGTTTCTTTATTTGCCTTTTTCGTTGCCTTAGCATTATCGTTTGTGGCATCTGCCAGTTTCTCTGCATTATCGGCTGCCTGTCCATACTGATCTGCCGTATCTGCAACTGTATCTGTTCCGGCAAGCCCTGCGCCGCTTCCACCTGTCTGACCTGATGATTTCTTGCCAGTAATAAGCTCCGTGAATGACTTAAATGCGTTTGCCAGAGTCGCCAGTTTGCCGAGAAGAATATTGATTACTTTCAGAACAGGTGTAAAAATATTAATCAGCCCTTGTCCGACTGTTGCCTTGAGGGACTGCAACTGCAACTGCATCACTCGCACCTGGTTCGCCCAGCTGTCAGAAGTACGAATGAAGTCTCCAGATGCGGCTGATAACTGTTTCTGCACAAAAGCCAATCGGAGAGCAACTTTCTCCTGTTCGGTCATGGCAGATGTGGTTTTGCCATAGCCGTTTGCAAGTGCGTATTGGTCAAGTGCCGACTGGGTCATTACCACGCCGAGGTCCTTGAGCGTTTCTGTTTCGCCCGTAAACACTGATTTTAGCTTGATATAAGCCAAGTCTTGACTGATATTGTAAAATGATGCTACGTCACCAGTAAGCTGTGTCAGAGCCGTTGACATATCATAAGCCTGTGCCTCTGAGAATCCGAATGACTTAGACATTGCTCCGAACGTACCAACATACCTTTTTGCCATTGTCTCTGACAGTCCGGCTGAGACCATTGAATTCTTTGCAAATTCATTGACCTTATCCGACATGGTGGTAAATGTAACATCGACCACATTCTGAACTTCTGCGAGGTCGGAACCAAGGGCAACGCACTCTTTTCCAAACTGTACTAACTTACCAACTGCAAAAGCCCCACCAATCAGTAGACCGATTTTTTTTACAGCACTACCAAGGCTGTTAAATGACTGTTTAATCCTTGATACTCCATTATCAATTCCAGATGTATCAAACTTGGTATCAATAATAATTGAGCCATCAGCAGCCATGTGTCCACCTCCTAACTATTTGAGGTTCAACATCTCATTCAGCTTATCTTTATAAGCTTGCTCCTCATCGCTGAGACGTGTTTTTATATCAATAATGTTCTTGTTCTCTTGATAGAATTTCTTTTCCCATTTATCGAGCTTTTCGCCCTTCGCCTTTTTAGAACGGATCCCAACCACTGTATTAAAAAGGCATTCACCGGATTCCATAAAGTATCCAAAGAACGTCCACCAGTGCATGTATGGAACGGCTCTGATTTCTTTACCAGCAACCTTGTTTACAGCCGGAACGATCATATCTCCGTCCTGTTCCCAGTCCATTAATCGGGGTTTTGGGTGGTTCGGATTGTCGTCAGATTGTCCGCAGTCGATGAACTCTGATGCTTTCTGACAAGCTTCATCCAGACATTCAGTCGGTATACTTTGCCAGTCCTCAAACAGAATCTGCAACATAACAACTGCTTTCGCCTGCTCGTCCAGTTCTGGGTCATTCATGGCGACCAGAATATCAATAATTGCTCGAAAATCCGTTCTGATAGAAAAATCCACCCCACTTATGTTTAGTGAGGTGGGAAGCTCATAGGCGGTCATTTTGTATACTTCTCCGTATACTTATTGACTGCTGCCTGCATTTTCTTCTTTCTCTTTTCAATTTCCGGTGCGATTGCTTCTGCGATCTTATCCAGAACGATGTAAGCGAAAACCTGGCCATTTCCGAAAACAGTAGTCGCTGTGATCGGCTCTTTGAACAGGTCTTTTGATGCTTCGTAGCCAAGAAGATAGTTGATTTTGTCTTCGATCTGTTTATTCAGTTCAGCCATTTCTTTACCAGAAGTGACTTTCTGAATAGAATCTTTGAATTGTTCAAAATATTCTGTCAGTTCCTCTGCGCGTGCTGCTACATTGATATCCGTCGGATTTAATTTGAAAGAAGAAAAAACTTCGTCTTCGTTGTTAGTGAATGTGAAAATGAGAATTCCATCATCAATTTTTGTATTAATTACTTTTGCCATTTGGCGTACCCTCCTTGCATATGTGCTTATTCGCTGTCAGCTGTGAATGTACCGGAACTGATATCAAATTTTCCTTTTACACGTTCGCCAACGTAGTTCACAGTAAACGGAATCTGATAGCCGGATGTATCGCCGCCATAGGAAGTCGGTACAACGTAGCAGTCCTGCTGGTATGCTTCATACTTGCCTGCCGTGGCTTCTGTCCAGAGATGAACTTCAACTGCTTTTGTTTTGAGGTTGTCGTCTTTGAGACGTCCATCTACAATCTTCTGCAATGCTGTAAACAGATCAGAAGTAGTGTCTGCATAGAACGGATCAGCGTCAGAAGAAACTTCATAGCCGTTGTGTTTAAATGTGGATTCTCCAAGAATGTTTTTAGATGTTTCAGTATCTGGATTGAGTTCTACGTTATACTCTTCCAGGTCCTTTCCAAGACGCTCATATTTCGGTGTCAGTCCTCCACAGAGGGAGCCTGCGTCGATATAATGAGCCATATATTTACGGTCAATCTTGCCTGTAACTGCCATAGAAATGTCCTTTCTGCCTATAACTTTAAAAGGCTGTGTAGGTTAGCGACTATCTCCAATTGATAGCCGGTTGTTACTTGTTATATTGCTTCGTAAGTATTTTCGTAGCGCACCGACAATGGTAACAACCAGTCCTGTACGCCGCTCTCCTGCGGTTCTAAACCATAGGAGTTGTCACGTGTGATACGTTTTATCACTCGCCCCTGTGAAAGCTCTGGAAACACATTTAAACGCGTCTCAGAGCCATTTATAATAACTGGTTCCCGGCATATCCATTTACCGAGATTGTCAAGGAACTTCTGAACAGATAGTTTCTGCCTTTCTTTGTCAGATGCTGTACGATATACCACGTAAAATGGGTACTGACATACCTGATGCATCGTTCCGCAAACATCTTCTTTTTCTGAATAGATCAGCGCCCCGTTGTCTGCCGAGAACGCAATTCCGGACTCCTTGCCAAGTTCCTCAAACTTGATTGTTTCATTTTCATATAGTCCCGGATACTGGTTCAGAAGTGCTTTCATGGCATCTGTCAGAATCTCGTATCCGGTTGCATCTTTTCCGATAGGTTTATCCGCCATGTCTGCCACCTCCTGCCTGTGCTTTTACTTTGCGAATCCATGTGCTACCGTATTGTCGTTTAGCGGCATCGAACCACTTTGCTTGTGCCTGTGGGTGAATTTGTTTGGTGTATTCAAGATTTTCCTTTGCGGCTGTCTGACCAGAAAACTGACTAACAAGAACTTTCTTTGCTCCACGTCTTGCGTAGGGACTTCCAGTTGCTTCATCAACCATTCCTTTCCCCTCGTACAGAAAACGCCCATAAGGAGCCGCCGCCGCGCATACTTTCCCAGTTCCTTGCAAAGATGTACTCTCAACTCTTGTCCGATTGATAAAATTTCCGGTAATCATTGGCATAAATGGAACCATGCTGTCCATAACCATTCCGTCAAGGAGATACTGGGCTTCTTGATACTGTCTGGAAAACCTGTCCATATTCAGCTTGATTTTCATATCTCCATCGACTATGGAGAATCCTTTGAAATGATGAATCTTACTCATATTACTTACCCAGAATCTCAAAATGCGGAATCAGCGTATACGGACCGCCTACACTGGTAATCTTGAATACGTTATCCTTATTCTCGTTCATGTACTGATAGAATCCGCTCCGATAATCACCATCAGATACCGTTCCGCCAGTCCACTCACCCTCCCAGAAGAACGATTCGTCTGAGAATGTGATAGTATCTTCCAAAGCGTTGTTAATCTGCTGTTTCCACTCTTTAGGAGGCACATATGGGAGAATCTTACCGTCTTTATCAGTAATGGTTGCATCGCCGTTCTGGACAGTGTATCGAACGTGTAACTGTGCGTTGTCAGTTACATCTGGTCCGTACTTTTTGAGTATCGCTCCCTTATCCGTAATGAGGTCAACGCCGGATAAAACATGAGGATACCAGTACGCATCTCCTGTCGTGGCTGATTCGTAATAATTAAAAATCGTCACCGTTTTTTCGTACATGATACCCTCTCCTTAATTATTCTTTCTGCACTGTCTGCTTAATAACCTGATTCACACCAGTTGCCGACAATCCGTTAAACATACCAACTGCAACTGCCGTGATATAGTCCGATGCCGGGAAATCTGGGATAACTCCCATTCCGACCGCTCCAAGAATTCCACCAATAACCGCCATGATCACTGGAATCCATTCATCAGAGATTCTTTTTGATGCTTTACAGCCCATTCCTACGATGTAGCAGATCATAACGATTGCAATACATGAGCCAAGTGTTGAAATGTCCATTATTTATCACCTCCCAAATCAATTTTTCCAGACATTAAATCTGGTAAAAGTGCGTCTCTTAATTCTATCAAATATCTGTTTTCTTCATTGTTCAGATACATTATGTGTTGTTTCCACATCTGTAAAATTGAAAGCAATATAGTTGATATGTTGTTCTTGCTTCCATTTTCAAATTTCAGTTCTCCTGCTTTCTTCGTCATGGAAATAAAGTTTTCTTTTTCGATTTTTTTTCCGGTAAAAGTAAGCATTTGATTCATGGAATCCGCTGTTTCTTCCGACTGCTTGAACATCTGGAATATGTCATACAATCCGATTGATTTTGCAAGTGTTTCATTCATTGTCAGTTTGAGACCATTTTTCTCATTGATAACTCTGTTTAAGTCGTCAATGATTTCTCCATAATCTCTGTGCGCGAAATCCTCTTCTTTAAATTCAAGGTATCGTGTTGGGAGAAGAGTATATCTGTTTTCTACTACAGTTTGAAAAGGCACGCTTTTTGAAAATTCGGCAATGCTTTTCTGATTAATAATAGAATCAATGGCGTTTTCCATCTGTTCATCAGAAAAAACATTAACAGCTTTTTTGTACGTTCTATTTTCGTGACTTGCCCCGCCAAACTGTCCATTTTGTTCTCTTTGCTCTACATCGCAAGTTTTACGCATATCTAAAAATGCAATATGTGTTGTCTCTTTTTTCTTGTTCAGTGTCAAAAGGCAAGTTGCAATCGAAGTAGCTTCAAACATTTTATCTGGACACAAAATAACTGATTCTATCAGATTCTTCTCAATAAGATACTTTCTTATTTCTATTTCATTTTTTAGTTCTGAAGTTAATATCCCACACGGAAGAATCATTGAAACTTTTTCCTTACAGTTATCTAATGCGGTCAAAATAAAAGCATAATTTGCATTGCTTTCTGGCGGCAACTCACAGTCATTAAAGCGAGGTTGCAACTGCGCAAACGGCGGTATCTTCCACTTCATATTATATGGTGGATTTGAAATACAACTATCTGTCTTTTCTGGCTTAAAATTTTCTATCTTTTTTACAGAAGAATATTTATCACCTTTCTTTACAAGATAAGTTGCAAAGACTTCATCCTGCAATGCATCACCATTTACAACAACTGCATCAATATTTCTTGCTGCCAAATTGAAAAGCAGAATCGGAATAACCGTTTTATCGTACTCATAGCATACGAATTTCAATTCATTATTCAGATTCCATTTTTGAATAGTCAATGCACCACTTCCGGCACATAAATCATATACAGTGTGTTCATTTTCTGTCCGTACCAGTTTTCCGACAAATTTTGCCAGTGAAACAGGCGTGTAATCCTGCATCTTTACTTTTCTATCAGCAAGGTAATACTGAAAGATCTTCTGTAGCCAATCAATAGACAAGTCCTCTACCATATTACAGAATTTGTCGAAATATTCCGTTTTTCCATTCAGTACAATTTCCATCAAAGAATCTGAAATCTGTTCTGGATTTTCAATATTCAACAGTTCTATTACTTTACTGGTGAGTTCTTTTAATTCCATAATTACACTCCTGCATACAATACTGGTATCCCATCATCCGTCCTTACTCCCATCAGAAGCGGTAAAGCCATCTTGTAAAGTAAGTCATTTGTTTTCTGTACATCCCCGGCGGCGGCATACACAGCGCTCCATTCTTTTGCACTTGCTCCAATCTGCTGAGGTGTGGCGTAGGAAATGGATTCACTGCCGGAGGATACAGATGTTACAATGCCTGTCGTGCTACCACCAGACCCGATTGCAGTTGACGTACCGCTCACAGCGGCATTGGTAGCATTCTTCTCAGCAAGCTCAATCTGATACATTAATTCAGCCAATGAACAGACCGCCTTTTTGATGCGTTTCTGTGAGCGTTCATTTTCCGGCAGCCCGTCCACCAACCTGTCAAACGTCATTGTGTCCACAAAATCACTGGCTCTTTCCGCCAGACGTGAAAAGTCAGTTTCTGGCACGACATTACCGAATGATTCTGTATAGAATTTATAATCTGCATAAGCCATGCCAGTCACCTCCTGCGTTTATGATTTTGCTGTTACGCTTGTACTTCCGGCATTCAGTGCTTTGTATGTTCCATCACACTCAACCACTGTAATCTTCTGTCCGGTTGCTGCCTTAATGTCAGCTTTTCCGTCCCAAGAAGTCCAGTTTCTGAGATTCTGTCCATAAGTCACAGCCGTTTCAGATGCACCAACTTTGTATTTATATACGTTATTGGAGTTTTCCTTAGCCGGATTTACAGTGATTTTTGTATCACCAGTTGCTGTTCCTTCCGCAGATGTTACTGTCAGAGTGCCGAGCGTTGGTGTTTCGTCAATGGTAATTACTGCAATTGCATCAATGTACTCTGCAAAAAGAGTAAGTCCCATAACCGCAAACGCTTCGGATACTGCTGTGTGGTAGTTGCCCTGTGTATGGAATCCGATCAGGTTTGTTTCGCCAGATACGGTATACACAAGACCTGCTCTCGCAAAGTCAGACTCGTTCGGGTCTACATAGTAAAGTACGATGTTCTCAACAGGGGTAGCAATAACCTGTCCACGTGGGATCTCACTGTCAGATAACAGGAAGATGGTATTGAATCCCATGAAATCCTTCATGTATTGGAATCCGAACTGATTCTGAATAGAAATCTCAGCTGCTCCGAGGTATTCATATACGTCCAGAATGTTCACAAATCCAACAACGCCAGTCACATTTCTGTGCATCTGTTTGAATTTGTTCTCTACACGGCCTTTAGCCATTGCCAGAGCCATCTGGAATGTTGTTTCTGTGGAAGTAAGTGTACCGGTTTTCAGATAGTCATAAAATCTGCTGGTAACGTCAGTCTGAAGCTGGAAAAGGAATTCATCATCGGTCATCTGAACAGCGTTCTCATAACCGTGATCCTTGATTGCTTCGATAGATACAGCCTTTGCGTACTTTTCGATAGTCATTTCCGCATAGGTCTTTTCTTTTACAGTAAACTTGCTGTAAGGGATTTCCTCACCCTCACCGACAAGTCCGCTCTGTAAAGTACCCTCTGCGTATTTGGACTTGAGTACAGCACCCGGCTGTTTTTTGATAGGTCTCATGATACCCAGGATGTCACGTAAATGCTGCCAGTTTCTTTCGAATCTGGTGACGAAGTCAATCTCACGCGCCCTTACCTGAATATCATTTGTCATAATAAGATTAGCTTTTGCTGCCATATAAAAAATCCTTTCTACCCATAATTATTAAGGTATTGGGTTAGCGGCTATACTCTAGCGTATAGTCGGTGTAAAAATCACTGGAATAACTGGATGTTCTGAGCAATTGCAGCCTGTCTCTCGGACGGGTCTTTGATTGCTTCGATATCTTTCTTTGTCATACTTCCCGGTGTCTGCTGCTGTCCAACGTGAGTGGTAAATCTTGCCTGGTTCTGCTGAGCCTGCTGCTGAGATTCATCCACAAAAGCAGACGCGTCAGACTGCTTCATCTGTTCGATCAAGTCGTTCAGTCCAAGGATTTTACCGCCTTTCAGCTTCAATCCGGCTTCTTTGATGTCTGCCATAACAGACTTCTTTGCAGCCTCACTGGAAAATTTAACATCATCAAGTGCTGTTTTAAGTGCGTCTGAAAAATCGCGGTCATAGATCTTCGCATTGAATTCCTTTTCTGCATCCTCGGCTTTCTTCTTCCATTCAGCAAGCTCTGTCTGAATGTTCGCCGGGTCGATACCGTCAAAACCTTTTAAGGTTTCTTCTGCTGTCTCAGCACGTTCTTTCCAGTCATCACGTTCGCTCTCAACTTTCGACAGAGTTTTTGCAACTTCCTTAGCATTCTTATAATGCTCAGAGAGTGCCTTTTTCACATCTGCCTGTTTATCCTCCGAGATCTCAATTCCAAATGATTTTAATGTGTCAATAAGTTTCTGCATATACATCCTCCTGGTCGTGTTTATTGACCTGCCGCCGCAGGTAAATGGATTAAGCCAGTTAGACCACTGGCAAGGTAATGGGAAAGATAGGAATTGAACCTATAATGTTTACCACGAGGGAACGGTTTTACAGACCGCCGCAACACTGCCAATAGTTGCCACTTTCCCAGAAGACACCTTTTCGGGACTATTTGGATTAAATTCCAGTCCACAGGATAAGGATAAACCTATAATCGGAATGGCAGGAATCGAACCTGCGGCACATAGCTTATAAGGCTACTGCTCTACCACTGAGCTACATTCCATTAACCCGGATTCCCGGGTTAGCAAGGTATTTATCGTGTTATGCCTGCCACTATCCGACTTTCACGGAGATGTTGTTTCATTTACAAAGAGGTGTTACCAGTCAGTCAAACCGGCTAATGAATATGCCGGAAATTGCATCCGCTTTTCAACCTCCAGATTCCGCTCGAATCTGTTTCTCTTAAGGACATATTCACAAAGAAAGGAGGACATGAAACGAAAAAGAAAGCAAAAACTTCTAATCAGCAAGCCCTACAAGGTTCACCATGCCTTGCAAGATTATAGTATCACATTTTTTTTAAAAAGTTGTCCCCACATTTGCAAGAGTCAAAGCATACTTCTCAGTTTTTCAACGTATCTTTTAACAAGATCACGCTCTTCCCGGCACTCTGCATCCTTGGACATATCGCTCATTTCTGTAGTAAGTTCGTCAAGATGTTCTTCCAGTGCAGCAAGCATTTTTCTTTTGCAGTCTTCAGACTTCCCGGAGCGATAGCTCTGCTTCTGTGTCATGTAGTCATCGTAAGTGTCTCGCCCATCAGAGCGGCTGTAATGCTCTCTGACATAATGTTCACCACGTCTGGCATAAGAATTGCCCCGGTCGTAATCTGGCATCATTCTGCCGTCACTTGAGCTGTATCTCCCCATGCTGTCATGTTTTCTTCCACGCTCGCTGTAATCGTCATTGTATCCGCTACGCATCTCATCAAGGACAGTGTTGTAATACTCCACTTTCTTGTCCCAGTACTGTGTGTTCTTTATATCTTTGTACATATCAATCAGCTTGTATGTCATTTCCAGATTTCCAGTAGTCAACCCACTGTCAGCGATTTTGGACAGTTCGTCTTCAATTCTTGCACATAAGTCTTTAATGTCTCTCATAATCACACCTCCTATGCTTCTCTGGTCACGACAATATTTGCGTTCGCAACAGAAATTGCCTGATCGCTTGTATTCTCTACTGCGATATTAACGCAACATCCGCGAGGTACATCAATATAGATGCCAGAGGACACATTGTTATACTGGTCTACTGCTGCCGGTGTGGAAATCATCTGAGAAGAAAGAACTGGTTCGCCAGAGATTGCAATGGCCAGAGAAATAGCCTCGACAGTACCGCCTGTTGGAATTGCAATATTGCCGGAGAAGTCTACGAAAAATCTAGCTTTGCACTGGTTAGTTAATCCTCTCAGGGTAATGATTCCGCTTCCCTCTCTGTGTTGAATACAGTTAGAGCCCTTAACTGCTGTGTTTGAAAATACTACATTTCCTTTTGCTGCTACAGTCTGAGCAGCCACATTTGTAAATTCTGCCATAAAAATACTCCTTTCATATAACAAAAAGGACAGGTCTCAGCCTGCCCCTCTGTGTAAAACGGCATAAGCCGACATCCGAATCAATCGAAAGATACTCTCGATATGAAGTTATCAGCAATTACATCCGGTGTTGCATCCGCATCCAGAATATGGATATGGCGCTGGGACTACGTAGGATGGCACAGGCATAGGATTTATCCTACGAATCAGTTCCGCTGTCTGTGCTTCCTGATTTGCCGCAATGTAAGCATTCTGCGCAGACTGAGAAGCAGCAAGCTCAAGTTTCTGAACTTTATCTCTTAAATCTGCGTTTTCTTTTGCACACAGGTAATCAAGAACCGCTCTGGTTCCAGCATTCTGATTGTCAATGATATCTCTTGTGTTGCTGTTCATGGTGTTCTGCAATGCACAGGTGTTCTGCGCCATGTTGTAGTTCACGCCCTGGATAGCTTCCCTGGTTTCACAACAGCAGTTTGCAAGCTGCGCCTGCAATGCGTTTGTATTCTGCATATTGGCTACAGTATCGGCATTGATTGCCTGCTGGATTCCAAAGCCGGTCTGCATGATGTTTGTGTTGATTCCATTGAATCCGGTAAGCATACCGTTATTCATGGCATAAAAGCCATCACACAGGCCGCTATTGATTCCGTCAAGTTTGCTGATTACTGCGGAGTTATCAAATCCTCTCTGAATGTCTGCTTGAGTAGCTGCTGTGGCTGCATATCCGCCGCCATTGCCGTTATTGCCCCATCCGTTGTTTCCCCATCCGCAGAATACGAACAAGAAAAGCACGATAAGCCACCATGCACCATCTCCACCAAACATGCCGTCATTATTTCTGCCATTTCCAGTAGCAGCGGCAATGTCTGCTAAGCTATAATTTCCATCCATAGTTATAATCTCCTTTATTGTGTATTTACATCAATCTGGCCAGATTGTAATGTACTATTTCATTCCTTTCAGCAGATTCTGAAACTGCCCTGCCATCTGCTGAACTTGGTTAAGCTGCTGTTGAGAAATCTTTCCAGACTGCAACATTTTCTGGACTTCTTCTTTTGGGTTTCCTTTGTAATTCTGTTTAAACTGCATAAACTGCTGCATCATCTGCATTGGCCCATTTCCCTGTGGCATTCCACCACCAAGCGCGTTAAATAATGGATTACTCATCTGCATTTCCTCCCTTGGTCGCTGATTCCTGCACGGTATTAACTCTAACAGATTCAGAAAATGAATTTAATCGACTTGCTATAGCGTCGAATTTGGCTTTTAAATCGTCGTATTCCTGCCTGGTGACATATTTACTGTCCATGTTTTGAACAGGCTGTTTAGGCGGCATCTGAGAGCCTACCTCGTGATATTCAAACGTCCGTAATGGTTGTGGCATACCGGAAACGTCTGTTGATTTTATAAAGAATTTTTCTGATTCTGAATCCATCAGTAAAACACTTGTCCCGGGTGCTACCAGATAGGATTTTGCGCCTACTTCGCCGGATACCCACAGGATACCGCTATTATTCTGCTGTGGTTGCTGTACTGGTTGAGCTGGAATCTGGACAGGCTGTTGCTGGAACTGGTTCATCTGCCCAGGAACGCCAAAACTATATTGATAAGGATTGTTATATAATGCCATCTTATACACCGCCTTTCTGATTATATTTTTACATAAAAAAAGAACCGGAAACAGGTCGTTTCTGGCTCTAATTAGTATCCAAAAAGTATCAGCACACTTTGATTATTTTATTGTTTACTCGGCGGCTTAATCGTTTCGCCGTAGATATGCTCACGTTCATCTGTTCAGCGCAGTATTCAAGCGTGTATTCTTTACATCTCAACCGAAACAATCTTTCTTCGTCCGGCGTGAAATTACACTCTACTAAGAATCTGTCTATATCTTTCTTTGTGAACACATATAATTTCATGAGCATACCTCTTATTAATGCAATTAACGCTGATTCTGTGCAAGATAATTTGTAAGCTTCTGTTTTGTTTTTTTTAATTCCTCTACATTGTCGCCGCTAATCTGGCTGTCCAACATGGTTGACAAGACTTCCAAAATAAGGGAATCTCTCTCAGCTATTCTTTTTAACGTTTCAAAATCTCTTTTATCGTGGTCTTCCAGAATTTCCACTCTCTTATTAAGCCGAAATGCCGGAGCAATCCATTTAAAAATAACAGCTGCTGCCCCTCCAATAATTGATACCCCTCCACAAATTGAAAGAAAAAAATGAATAAATTCCTGTATGCTCATTTAGCTACTCCTTTTTCCCAGTAATATACCGGGATTTCATTACCGCTATCCCATGTATCGAAATATTTGCCGTCTTGTGCCGTCACAACATGGCCATCTATGCAGAGAATGTACGTGCCGGTCGGATGATCTGCACAAAAGTCGTTGACTGTATAGATATATCGTTCTGATTGTTCAATCAGTTTGCGTCTGTATCCACGCTTATAGAGGTACGCTCCCCAGACATAATTTGCACTTGGCATATCTGACAGAGTGCACGCCTGTATCATTAATCCGGTGAATACCGCTTCCCAGTCGAACCCGGTTGCTTTGCATATTGCCCGGACAACGCAATCTCCTGTTCTCTTATCCTTAACAGGATTCGGATTGAAATATTCCCATCTATCCATCAGTCAATCCCCTTTGCTGTCTTATATCGTCTTGCCGCTCCTCTGGCTTTAGCGGCGTTCTGGCGGTTCCACTTAGCGATCATAAGTCGGTCTTGTAGTTCCCTCAGGCCATTCCGTTTGCAATAATCTTTATATGCAGCATTTTGTTTCTGTAAAAGATAAGACTTCCGGTCAAGGTCTTGCTGTAATGCGAATTTTGCCTTTTCATTCGGTGCATTGTCGACTCCTGCCTGCAGCCCAAGAACCTCTCTCTTCGTTTTGCGGATTCTCCGCTCATAAGTACGCTGTCGCTGTTCCTTTTCGTACTGTTTGCCTTTGTCGGCTTTGTCCTGTGCTGATAATTCTGCGTAGGGATTCGGCATTCCTTCCGCCCAAACTGAAAAATGATGTCTGCAATTTACTCCGCATATTCCATCAGCTTCACCATAATGACAATTTTCAATAAAATCTGGATATTGACTTGCTTTTTGCTCCAGCATTCTACGGTATTCTGATGTGTCTCGCTCTCGAAAAAACTCCGGCTTGATTTCTTTTAATTTTTCCCAGTCTATGGAAAATACCTGCCCTTGCCATACTTCATGACTTGGGCGACTTCCTATGTGCGCCGATGTCAATACTAAACCGTATCCCATTTCTTTCATTCTTGTCAACTGAATATCAGCACACGCCTGAGCCACTCCAGTTCTGACAGAACGTGCGACTGCTGTTTCGATCGTGTCTTTTCTGCCAGATGGATATGTGACGGTGACACCATCACTCACAACGTTGTTAACTGCCTCTTTAATGGCTTGCGTATACCCAACTGCACCAGTCATCACATGATTATATGCAAGGTCGCATTGCTCGATATATAACCTCTGAGCGGCACTTGCGGTTGTTCTCGTGAAGTTCTTCCACTCGCCCATGGTCGCAAGCATATTTCGTTCCATGAGTCTTATCATTGTTGGTGACTGTTCAAGCGGCACAGGACTTAATCCTGCCGCCTTATATACCTTATCATCATACTCCATTGCAGTGATTCCGGCATCTTCAAACGCTTCAAGAAGCTCCTGTTGCTCACGTTTGGTGTATCTGGATAGTTCTGCCAGAATGTCTTCTAACAGTTCACCGGATTCCTGTAACGTTCTGATTCTCCACGCATCAGCATTGGTCAGAATATAGTCCTCGCCCCTGCCGATTCTTGCCATCATCCGTGATACGATCTCAGAGATGATATACTGGTGCAATTCTTCAGCAATTTGTTCACTGCCCTCTGTAATTTGTCGTAAATATTCAGGACTAAGTATAATATATCACCTCTTTCGATAAATGTTGTGGTACATGTTTTAAAAATATGCTATAATCAACCTATTAAGGAGGTGTCGCAAAATGTTTTTAAAATTGAAAATTTTCTGTACTTGTAATTGCAACTATTACGTAAATGAACAAATTAACACGGAAAAGGTAATTTGTCCAAATTGCGGCAAGGAGCATCCGTCTTCATCACAAATCATATCTATGCTTCGCATGGCTAAGTGTATTAATGATGGCAATGTTCCTGGTGCAAATATAGTGAGGACATTTGCTGTATCCAAGCGAGAAGATTCTGGCTGTTAATAATGTTATTGCAAAGTGGAGAGGAGTTTTAATCCTCTCCGCTTTTTTTACTTAATTCACTAAAACTCTCTTGTAATTGGCTTTGGAATTTCGCCTGTCAGATATGCGAGGTATTTTTCTTCCCTTGTTACCGGCTTGTCTGCCATCTTTTTACTCCTCTCCGAATAGTGTTGGTTCCTTTGGCTCGGCTTCTTTGACCATTGCTTTCGCTTCTTCCTCAGTCATTCCTTCAAACTTTACAAAATACAACCATGCTGGAACCTTGCCAGTAGTTACATACTGCCACCACCTTGCACGGTCGTTTTCTCTAACATAGAGGATGTCTCCGAAATCATAATTGACTTCATAAGCTCCGACAGGTGCAAGTCCGTACAGGTCAGCGTAAACGTTCAGCGCGTAAATTACTTCGTCCAGACAGGATTCCAGTTTGTCCCTCACGTCTTTGATAAACTGGACTGTCCTCTGCTGTTCTGCTTCTACTCCAGTAGCCGTCTGAATTCCGCTAGATTCGTTAAAAACAAAGTATCCGTTAGAGAACCCAATCTTGTACCCTAACTGGCTTAAAAGAGCATTTATGCCGCTTATACGGGTATCAGTGTTTAGAATCGGGTTGATTTCTTGGTAAAACTCTTTCTCATCCTGTCCGAATACATTTTTCACATAATCCGGCAAGCTCATTTCTTTGCATCTGTGCTCCATGGCCTGCGGTGTCATGGCGGATACTGGTGATCCGCTCGGCATCAGCAGTCGGTCATCTACCAGAGCGGTTCTCTTAGAATCAAGGATTTCTTTTGCATTACGGCTGTATGCAATGTCCAGATCTTTCAACTCTTCAATTGCTTCTGCAAATATCGGTAAGCCAAATGGTGTACTGATATCTACATTGTTCGCCTGTGGAGTCCGCAGAACTCCGTACAGAGGTCCGTCCAGCTTCTCGCCATTTGCTTTGAGAATCGGCGGCGTATCTGCCATGAGGTCAGCCCATTTGGTCTGTTTAAGGTCGATTTTATCGCCGATTGACTGAGGGGATTTCGACACATAAGCTCTGTTAGAAACGTAGTACGGATAGGTTGTCACGCCATCTATTGTAGTCTCGACAAAACGATGATATTCAAGCCGTGTGTAGTATTTCCGTCCAACGGTATAATAGTCCTTGAATATAATCCCCTTTATTTCCTGATTGTCATAATCTACAATCATCACATCTGCCGGAGTGAATACGTCAAGGCTCTCGCCGTTTGGCTTGATAAATACCGTTCCATAAGCACATCCATATTCTACCCAGTGCCGTATCTGGAAATATACCTTGTCAATCTGTTCCTGAAGCCATGCCGCCCTTGCAGAACCGTCAATCTGAATTCCGATCGCCAATGTTGCGAGTCTGGCAGTCTCGGAACACACGGATTTAGCAAAATTAATCGTCTTGATATTATTCTTATCATCTAGCCATTCCGGCGCACCCCTGTAGATGTTCGCGCACCGGTTAATCAGCGATTCCATTTCTGGGAATTCTGCTGCCTGGATATTAAAATCCTCTTCGGCTTGTTTTTTGAAAATCATATTAAACCACCTTTTTAGTGTTGTTATAAGTCCCATTATGCACTCACGCCCCAGTATTTTATCTCACCCTGCCTACGTGCTTCTGCTGCTTCTTCAAGCGTGTCATGCCTGCCTAGATCAACTTTTTTATTATCTACATAGATTGTTGCTCTATATTTCCCTCTGTCCATGGAAACACCAGTAACACCAGTTGAATTTATTTTTTCCATTCTTTTGTTTCTTGCCTGCTGAGTCCATGTTGCCCATCTGCAATTTTCTGGCGAATAGTCCGAATTTGTGTCTATTCTATCAATACTCAAATTATCAGCATATCCATTTTTTAATGCCCATAGAACAAACGCTTCTGAACTTTTATTCCATTCTTTGCAAACCTTTATTCCTCTTCCGCCATAGTCTTCATAATCTTTGTCATTGGGGTTATTGCATCTCTGACGAATTCCCTGCCAGATTTTATATATTCGTCTATATTTTAGACTGTACCCTCTTTTAAGCATTATTCCCTCTTCTCCTCCACAATGATTCTGTTGCGTATCTACAGGCATCGATTAAATGGTTATTCTCATCAGGATATCCGCTTATAACGTTTCCGTCTTTATCTCTTTCGTATTCGTATTCCGAAAACTCTTTATAAGCATTAGGCGTTCTCTTAGGGTCAATAACAATAGTTCTTGTTTGAAGCCATTTCATAGAATATTCCACACTCCCAGGTCCTTTTATTGCGCCCCTTGCCGGGAGCCCAAAATCTCTATAATCATTGATTGATTTAGGTTCAGAAGAATCACAAGTAATAGTATAATCATCATATTTTCTTTTTAGAATCTCGTCCGCTGATTTCCTATTGCTCCATTTATTTTCGTAAATTTCATCAATGAGATATATCTTTTCAGTGTTATGATTGTAATACAAGCGAATAAAAGCATACGGATCAGGGAAAAATCCCCAGTCACACCCCTGAAATATTTTGTCCATGTGACTGATTTCTTCATCTGTAATATCTCTAATCTCCAGATATTCAAATACGTTTCCGCCGTCACCATTCGGAACACCCAGGTATTCATGCTCATATGCTTCTGGATTGACTTCCTTTAAGTGCTCTGCATCATTAAGGAATTTCTGACCTAGCCACTCCTCCGGGGCTTCCAGATAACTTGAATGATGAATAACTCTTTTCGGGTTAGGCGTGAGCTTGATCCTGTTTACCCAGTTTGATTTTGATTTTGGTGGATTGTATGATGAAAAATCATAGGATTCATCGCCACCACGAAGCACTGACTGATTAACAGAACGCTCCTGGGCATCTCCCTTCATTTGATCTTTTTCTTCTTTCCAGAGAATTCCGATATATCCGAATTCTGGCTTAATGGATTTCAGTTTAGTTTCATCATCCAGACCACGGAAGTATATTGTCTGCCCGGTTTTAATGTATTTGATCTCAAGTGGCGACACCTTGCATTCAAATTCTTCCATCAGTCCCAGTTCATTGATAGCCCATTTCATCTGAGCATACACAGAATCTTTCAGCGTCGCACCCACCTGGCGAGTAATGCAAGCGTGCATCTGAGGATTATTTTTGATAAGTTCAGTAATCTTAAAAGCTACGTACGAAGATTTCAAACCGCCTCGACCGCCCTCGAATACATATTCAATGTTAGGCTTAATCTGTCGGTTAATATCCACGAATGCCTTGCCGAGTACTCTGGCAGGAAGTTCATATTTGCTTTCGTCTGATTTTGATACGGCTACCAACTGTTCCCATTTGTCCACTGCCTGCATATTTCCTTTGATAGCTTTATCATATACGGCAGCTACAATACAGGCATTGTTATTTGCGTCCTCGTCAGATATACCCATCTTCGTGAGTTTCTTCTTTGCAGCAGTCGGGGCAGGGTTCTCAGCTATCATTTTGGCTAATTCAGAAAGGGTTTTCTTTTGGCGGCGAGACTGACCAGAAGCAATGCCACCTTTTTGACCGTTCTTCACTGCTTCCTCACTGCTTCGACCAGGTTTAAAAGGTTTTAAATTTTCCTCGTTTGCCATTCTATCAACATCCAATCATACCCTTTCTGAAAATAAAAATTCTGCCACGTATAGCTATAGATATATACTATATTACCATACATGGCAGAAAAATTTGTCCCCACATTTTAATATTAATTGTAGTATTATATTTCTCTTAGTTTTCTTAAAGTATCATAAAACATAGCCATTGCCTTGCGCTTGTATGCATAGAAATCATCTCGCTTTGCCGGTATGTATTTTGTCTTCATGATACGGTCATAGGATTTGTTTGTTACAATAGATTCATACACCAGAAGTTCAATCCCTGGAGGGCAAGAGCTTATGCAGCAGTGCAAAATATCATGTCTCTGCTCTGGTGTAGCTTTTTGACATATATCCTTTAAACGGTTAATATCTTCTGGATATACGCCAAAATCAACAAGTGACTTTTGCCTGGTTCGCATATCATCACTCCTTTTTATTTCTATTTACGCTTGACACCAAAATGTGTAATCAAGTAAATAGTGCCAAATGTAAATGCTATTCCAAATGTAAATGCTATTAAACTATCAATCATTCTTTTTTATTTCCTCTCTTACCATCTTCAACTTAAACTCTGAAACATTTGGATACGAGATCTCAAACTCTTCTTTTCCATCCATTTGATTCATGAACCATTCAAATACAGAGGCGATTGCCATATCGGTTACGTCTTTTTTTTCACCTACCCATAAACCTTTTTCTTCGTTTACATTTCCATAGTAGATGGTATTTGTAATAGGGCTAACACCCATTGCTTTGATAGTTTTACTTGCCATTCTGTATCTCCTTCAACTGTTTTACTGCTTTTCTATAATCCCTGTTCGCAGACCGGAACATCATCAAGAGTATTTCAGATACAGGCCTTGTCCGATTTCTTCGCTTTGCTTTTTTGATGCATGCAAGCTCATTTCCATCTGGCACATATATTCCTACGTAATGCGGAATTTCAAGGGATATCGCAGCATATACATCTGTCGGCATAACCAGATAGTTATAATCGCCAACAAAATTCAGCCCATGACCAGAGTGAAAATCTTCAGCTGATGATTTAACCTCATAACAATAGCAGTCACCTTTTTCTATCCCGGACACGCTATTATTCACCGGCACGAACCGCATATAATCCACCCTTACCGCATGATCTGTCGAATAATCGAATGTCACTTCCTTAGCCCAATAAATACGTGGATCATTGTGAGGATTGATTTTCTTTTCGATCATTGCTGATAGTTTTGCTGTAATCTCAGGTCTTGTCATTTTGAATCTCCTCCAATTCCACTTATACGATATTTTTCTCATCCAATGCTGCTTTTTCAATAGCTTTCAGATAATCAATTTGCCGCTGAATGTAAAGATCGGTTTCTTTCCCGCCGGATGCAAGCCAATCAGAGATTCTACTTTTTACATCCTGTAAAACCGATATAGGAATCAGTCTAGTATTAATGGTATTCAGTACTTTAATCATTAGCTTTCATCTCCTCCAACTTCTTTTTAGCTTCTTCACGAGAAAAATAAACCTTTGCTTCTTGCTTCTTTTCTAAAACTCCGTTAATAATTTGTAAATGAAAGCCTTTTTTATCAATATGAAAAGCATCCACTTTGTGTTCTACGATTCTAAGAGGTTTTCCTACAATATCATACATTGTATCTTCAACCTTACACGGCAGCCTCACAAGCAAGCCCTGTTCTTCTAAGCCTTTGTAAGATTTCAGTTCTTCTAACAGCTCTGCGACATCTTTCAACCAATACAATTCTCCATCTTCGTAGCAAGTCCCATACGTTTTCTGGTGGTATGGGCATCCAACTGCATCCCTTCCACTAATCCAATCTTTTAAGTTCTCGCCAGTTCCACAGACAATGCGTTTATATTTATCGTCTTTCATGTGCTTAAAATTCTCGTGATCCTTATAGCAGTCGCCTTCTGTATCTTGACTGGCAACACATCTAAGTGCTTTTATCATATCGTCAATTGTTAATCTCTCCATCTACTTCGCCTCTTCCAATTGACTTTCTACTGTATTTGCAAGTAATAACATTGATTCAATAACTTTATCTGTTAGTGACATTCTGTCTTTGTTATTCGCAAAATACTTAACGTGGGCCATTGCTTCCTCTAGCTTTTTTTCACATGTAACAATTTCAGATGCTTCATACATTTTTCGTTCATCACTGCTGTATGTTACTATTCTTTCATCATGAAAATTTAACATATTTGGAAGCGGAATATCGATTGCGTTTAAATGTTTTCCTCTTGCCCACCTAAATCCCTGTAATTTTGCTATTCTTAAAACTTTAGAATACTCTTCCTGTGTTCTTACAAATACGCTTTTTCCTGTTAAATCAATCATCAGAATTTCCTCCTGTAATCTCATCAATACACTGATTCCAGCCCTCCGCAAAGCCAGCATCAGACGTATTGGCTGGATAATCTCCATTGTCTTTTTCTGGCAAATCCATAAGCGGACACCAGTCTGGTCTTGATTTACTTTCACAATCATAATGTTCTTCTGTCATCAGAATTACATCGCAATCTAAACAGTCAGCTAATTCACACAAACCCTCATATTCAAGAGCGCTACAGTATGCAGTTCCGAACGGGCAAACATAGCAATTCTCTGGTGTTTCCATCACTAATACTGATTTACTCATGATTCCTCCTCAAGGCAACAATACACTATTGGATTGCTAGTATCACAATCACAATTGTTATAATCAATGTCTTCCAATGCTTTACTTTTTGCTATTTCTATGGCCTCTTCCTTTGTTTCAGCTATAATTCCGTCATAATCAATTGATAATCTCATGCTAACACTTACATCCCATTTACTCATTTGGTTCCTCCTGTAATAATTCTGGATTGTCGAAGATATTCCCTCTGACATAAGTTTCTTTGCACCAATATCCAAGTTCATGTCGATAATAGAAATCTTCTGGAAATGCTGCGTAAAATCCTTGATTGTAATCGCCACTTGCGAAACCTGTACCATAGAATCCAAATTTAACCTGTGCATATTCGTCGGACCGCGTTTTTAAAATATCATTTTCCCAAATTTTATTGCCATTCTTGTCGCAAAGTCCTGTGAACTGGCAGAGGGTCTTCTCGCCTACCATTAAAATATCATCAATTTCCATGTATCCGTATTGACTGCAATAATGCGGATTTTCTTCAAAGCTGATAAATAAACCTAAATGTGTTTTAATTGGAATTCCCTCAATCCATTCTCCTGTTTGGATGCTTTTTGCCCTGAAAAGAATTTCTCTCATTCAACTCCACCGCCTTTCACAATCTCCACAGCATCATTCAAAATTACGATTTCATAAGATTTTGTCCATCCCACAGGTTTTGCTAATGTACTCCGTTTTTCTAATTGCTGAACAACCTTATCCACATCAAATGCCGTTGGCTGTTTATTAACACAATCAATAAATTCTTTCTGGTCAGAACTAATACTTGTGCCAATTTCCCAAATTTTGATGTATTTAATTAATTCGTCTGCATCTATTAGTCTGCTCATATTCTATTCTCCTAACTGTTTTAAAATTTCTTTTGCAATTCTATTACTTTCCTGCATGGAAACTCCCCATCCATTAAATTTTCTGTGGCATTCATCACAGTTCCATTCATCACTATCACTTTCTTTAATTTCACTATTGAATCTGCAATTATCACAATACATATGATCGAGAGCGCTATAAATGATGTTTGCAATATCGTCTTGTTTGCTACTGACATCGTTTACGTGCTTCTGTCCAGTTAAATATTCAAATGCTCTCAGCTCATTTTTTCCGATCCATTTAATCCATGCACCGCAATCCCCGCAATACAATCCTGTATTATTCCCGGCTTTCTTGACAAAAAGGTTTTTACTGTTACACTTTGGACATCTATATTCTTTCATTTATTCATCCTCCCACACTCCCAACAACCTCATTCTCTCATACAGTACAGCGACGGTCTTGCGTCTGTATCCGTAAAAGTCTTTCGGGTTCATCGGGATATATCTTTCTTTGCTGATTTTCTTATAACTTTTCCGATGCAAGATATTCTCAACAACCATATCCGCTATCACCGTGTTTTTCGGGCAAGCTGACAAGGCAGCACCGGAAAGCAGGTATCCGTACTCTGCCGGGAAGTCTTTCAGCATCGTATTCAGTTTTTCAATATCCTCTGTTGGAATACCATAATCTTTCAGCTTTTTATTCCTTGTCAGCATACCGTTCTCCTTTCTAATCGTCTGGGTGGTGTTTGTCGTACATGATCGCTATGCATACAAGACCGGCCACTCCGACTATGATTCCAAGGGCGAACCCTAATAAGAATGTAATCATGTTTCTTCCTCCTTTGCATAATCCTCACACTCCTCCGCGTATTCATAACTGTCCATATCATCACATCTGCACTGGCAGGAATCCTGTTTATCACAGCAAATGCAGCACTCTGTTTCACCATCCGGGCAGGTTAATTTACATTTCCCCATTAATCCAGTCTCTCTCCTTTTCGAAGTAAATGTATCTGCTGTTCTTCTTGACCGGCTCTGATGTGTCAATACCGTATTTTGTCAGCAGATTTCTCAGAAACTTTAATTTAAACTCTTTTAACGTGATCTTGAATCTGGTGTAGGTCTTGCCGTCTTTCTCAAAAATTGACATTTCCATGTTCAGTCTTTCTCCTCTTTCCTCATAATTTCTTTTATGCATTTCTCGCAATAGCAGCCTTCCTGCCCCTCTATCTTGTATAAGAAGCATGTCCAGTGCCTGTTCCAGATGCCTTTATCGTTGCATCCCTTGCAGCTACCTTGCCCATCTCTTTCGCATCGTATTATTTTTAACATTTATTCAGTCCTCCTTATATGGTTCTGGAAGCGGCATCCAAGCGATAACTTTATACATCCTTGTTCCGCCGTGTCCGTCCGAATGTTTGTCCCATTCAAGATACCTATATTTCTTTTCGTTCCAGTATCCAGCGTCACCAAATTTTAAATAATTCGCAATTCCATAAAGCTTTTCAGGTGTTCCATAGACTTTTTCAAGAGTTACAAGACACTCTTTTTCGTCTTCCGGCAATCTCTCACTGACCGGAATCCATCCATTTTCTTTCTCATCATCCATATTTTCGATATAATCCATGATTTTAAGTCCCAACTCGTAAGCCGTTCCTTCAAAAGGTTTCCCGTATGGATTTATTGTTCTTTTTATGTAATCGTAAATTTTACTTTTATCGCTCATACTTCCACCTCTACAAAATACTTTTCTAAAGTTTCTTTTGATATCTCAATCCATCTATTAGCATTTACTCCGTCAAGATGGATATCTCCGCCGATAATTTTTTCATTTCTATCCTCACTTTCCCCATGTAAGCAACTACATGGTCAATCAACAAAACTCCATCTGTCCATCATCAATAAACTTCTTTTTCTTCCGGCTTAATGTATCACCCTGCTGTTTCAATCTATCCACACGGGCCTTCTGGTCAAAGTTCGCCATATAATTATCGTCAACTTCTGGCGGTACTTTTAGAAAATATTCTTCTGGAAGTGGAAGATTATACTCCTTGCAACAATTTGCAATCTCATTTCTGTATGAAAGAATATGATTTCTGGTTAGATTCATATTGCATCCGTCCGTCCAGAATGGATCATTGCAGCCGTTTTCGTTGATGCGCTCCCAGATAGCACGCTCATGTAATAGGTTTTTTCTTAACAACTCTAATTCCTGTTCCGGTGTTTTCTGCTTCATTCTCATTCTCCTTTTGCCAATATAAGCAACTGGCACGCTATTGTGCAGTTGGCACATGATTAATCGGTCTCTACCTTTGAATAACTTAATCTATACGCCCTCTGCTCTGTCGGATCCTCACTAACAAGCAATCCGTTGTCTAAGAGCAAATTAAAGTGTTTTCTGGCAGTAGCCATTGAAACGTCTAATCCATCTGCAATATTTCTTGTGGACGGCATATAGTGGTGTTTACGGTAATATTTCAAGATAAAGTGATATACCGCTTTATACATCTCCTGTCCTTCTTTGTGTTTGCGCTCTGTATTGTATTTTCCCATCAATAACACCTCGCTTAATCGTTAATTCGGAATCTTAAATCAAGATTCAGTTCCTCTTTGATTGATCTTCTATAATCCTCCCAGGTTGCCATATCATCCATCAGATAATCAGCCCCCCTGTCCATGCCATCCATGAATTTCTGGCAGCGTTTCTGTCCAAATCCGAAATCATCATGCAAAACGGCAATTCCAAGGATTGTAAATGTATCAAGTGTCATTTCTTTGATTTTCTGTGCTGCTTTATCCAGGTCCTTACTGGCTAAAGAGGTATGTACTCCTGTAATCCCTCGGAATTTTATTTCCCTCTCAAGCGCTTCTATACCGCCATCTCTAACAATTCTGAGTGCCAGGTCAAGACCATCCTCTCTGCCTCGCTCATACTCTTTCATTTTGTTCATTGGTTTTCTCCTTGTTCAGATTTTTAGCTTTCTTATGCATCTTGTCTAGATAATCCGCATAGGCTGTAAGCATGTGATCCACAAAGCCGTTTTTATTATATTTGTCTGATACAACGTGTATCTGCTCAACTACCTGCTGCCAGTATTCGTCCTTTTCTTCTATTCCGGCGGTCTGAAGGACTAGTGCCGGAAAGTCGATTTGTAAAAACTTTATGGTGTTCGGTATCTGCTCATGCGTCACTCTCATACTTATACACCTTCTTCTACCTCAAAACTCTGTTCAAGAAGTCGCTCGTTATCTTTGCTAAACGCCTTTATATAGCTCTGTTTTATCGGTCTGATAAAATGTATGCCATTAGCGGATTTCGCCCGGGAAACAGCTACATAGAACTGCCCAGGATCCCAACAACAAGGATCAATATTAATCTTTTCAAATGTCTGTCCCTGTGATTTATGAATACTGATTGCCCAGGCAAGTTTTACCGGGAACTGAGAGAATGATCCAACTTTCTTACGGACAATCTTCTCTTTCACGATCTTCTGACCATCCTTTTCTTGTTCAGATTCCTCAATAACCTGTTTCTCAATGTCTTTACTGTATCTGTACAAGTTAACTGTTTTGCCCTTATCAGTCTTGATGACCAGATAGGATTCTTCAAATTCTCCATTGTCCACAATTTTCTGAATGATGCCAATCGTTCCATTGACGTAGTTTCCAGACAGATCATTGACTGTAATCATCACTTTTGCACCGATGTTAAGAATTAAGTCCTCTCTGGCAAATGCAATGTTCTTAATATCAGCAGACGTTAATTCTCTGTCAACTGCTGCATGAAACACTTTTTCGGTCTTTTTATCCAGTTTTCCGAGAAAAGTATTATTAATCCGATCAGCTTCAGCATTTGTTCCAACCAGGAATGGTGCTTCCGGTATAACTTTATCTGCTTCATTGTTCTCCAGATAAGCAATCGATTTACGGATATTGGTACCGTATTTAATATCATTCAGTACGTACTTAAACCCTTCGTCATTCTGCCTGCATACTTCATCAAGCTTGATATATTCAAACCTCATTTCTTTCCAGTATTCAGACATGAAAGCATATCCGTGTTCGTACTTTCCACCCTTTCCATAATCAGATCCATACATCCGGCAGAGGATTTTACGATCATCTGTTGTGATAACTGGTGAAAGCTGGTAGAAATCCCCGATTACGATCAGTTGAACGTCTTTTTTATCCTCTCCGCTCAAAAGTCTGTCAACCGCTCTCTCTTCATTCTCCGTGATGATCGTCTTCGCAATCATATTAAACAGGTCGAACCGGCACATGCTGATCTCGTCAATAATGAGAATATCTGCTTCCTTCAACAGTTCAGCTCTGGATTTCACTTTTTTCTTGTAATCCTCAAATTTGATTGAGATATTCAATGCACGATGCACGGTAGTCGCTCCATATCCGATATTGTCCGCAGCTATTCCAGTAGTAGCAGATACCAGAACACTTTTACCAGCTTTTTCCGCCTCATCAATAAACGTTTGGATAACCGTTGTTTTACCTGTTCCTGCGTCTCCTGTAAGGAAAACATTACTGCCAGACAACATTGTGTCCAATGCGTACCGCTGTTTTTTATTAAGCTTCTCTTTTTCCATTTTTGTAACCACTCCTTATGCCTTAGTAACCAATTGTAACAATCTGAATTTTCATGCAATTTAATTTTATTTTTTAATTTGTATAATCATTTTATTTTTGTAACCAATGTGTAACCAACTTTTCAACCACCTTGGTTACACCGCAAACCCTTATTTTATGCGGGTTTCAGAGGTGTGTAACCGTGTAACCAATGTAACCAAGGTTTTCCTATAGGAGATTGCAATGTATATATGATTTTTTTATATATTTTTTTATTCCCTATACACATGCTTTTCCGCGGGTTACATGGTTACATGGTTACAAATCACGAAAACGGAACACTTGTTCCAGTATTGACAGGTATAAAATCAGCTTCAACATGCTCATTTTCCTGTTCGTCTTCAAGATCTTTTATATCAATAATCTTTACAGCAACAAGTCTCATTACACTTCCCCCATCTCTTTTTATTACCGTATCCCTTTTTCCTGTATGCTTAATTAATTCTCGATTAATCGCCCATGCCGAAAAGGCTTTTCTGGAGAATCCGTTGTTCTTTAGGAGATTTTCAAGAGGTTTCGGATAAAAATATACATATACATCTCCATACTCATCTGGTGTTTCCTTAAATCCCCACTGATCGCAACTGAATTGCGCATCAAAGTGCTGCCCGTACACAGAAAGACTTTCGATGATAAATTCATAGCATCTCTGTCCTTCCGATACGTCTTTCTTGCGTGTAGGTATGTCCACAACATCCTCGACTGTCAGCTCACGTCCATCCTTAAATATGAAATCTGTAGCTAATTTATCCGCCAACAGAAGAGTAGATATAGCCATTACCTGCTTTGCCGGGAAATTATATCCATCAAAGCCCTTTTCAATCTCAGACTTCATTTCTTTCAGCTCATCCGGTGTAAATTTTTTTAGATTTCCAACAAATACTCTTCCAGCAAAACCATAATTTTTCATTACAGTGCTATTAATTTCTGCTGGATTCTCATAAATATCTTCGCAGCACTCAATTTCAATAATTCTGTTGATTGCTCCACCGGAATCTGCAAATTCTGAAATAGGATTCTCGCCGTTGCAAATGGTTACATTACTCCATGTATTCTCCTTAGCTGCTCCGAGGTCCTTATTTGATCTTCCTTTCCCTTTACCGGAACAGAGATTGTAAATCAATGTTTCGTAGTTGTCCCGAATATATTGAGAAGCGTTCTTAGAGTCATCGAGGATCATCGGAAAGTTATTAAGCATGTCTGCCCTTGTCTCCAATGATGTATCTGTTGACCGGAAATTCCCAACGTAGGATCCTGGCGACGGGTTTCCCCAGATAGATGCAGCTATGTTGATCGTTACTGTCTTGCCGCCGCCTGTCTGTCCATAGAAGTCTACGATGAACGGCAATGCATCAAGCGGTTGTACAAGCACACTTGCAAAAGATGCCGCCAGTGCTATTCGTGGTTCTAATCGTCCGCACGACCGTAACTGTTTAGCCAGAGTCACCCACTTGAAGTAGTCTCCACTTTCCTGTATACTCTGGAATAGTGTTTTAAAGCGGTATTCGCCGTCAAAGACGATTGAAAGGTCGTAAGGTACAAATACATTGCCATGCCACCCCAACTTGCTCGTAGAGTGCTGTATGTCGATCATATCGGCATTGTACATTTCAACGTCCGCCAGATACTTCACAAGAAGCCTTGCATTCTCCGAGTTGACCTGCACACCGAACCTTGCAAGATTAGTTATCGCCCTGGAAGTCACAATGTCGATTTTTGGAACAGTTATTTCTGTCCAGCATCCATCTCTTTTAAAAGCCACTGTGATCTGTTCTTCGCCTGTCTCAATATTTTTCAATCGACGTATCGGCATGATTGGATGGTGGCATACAAGTTCTCTCGCCTTGGATGTTTCAGAAGAAAATATTCCGTTTTCTGTAGCTATCCAGCTGCCACAAGCCATGTTTGGATATTCTTTTCCAATATCATCCTCATAAAAGTTTGTGATATTTTCAACTAACTGCATAGAACGATTTACTTTTTCTTCTTTTTCCTTGTCCTGTTCTGCTTTCTGGAATTCTTTTATGAATTCCTCGGCTATGCTTTTTGCTCTTACACTCTTCGCCCTGTCCATTAACTTAAATTTAGCTTCCGAACGGTCGATTTTACTTTTTATTGAAAAAAGTTCTTCATACAGTTGCTTCTGCATAAAATCATTTGCTTGCAAATTTTCAATATTTTCAAGAATGCTTCTCACCTCCTGCCTTAGCTGACAATATTTCATATCTGCTTCTTTCTTTTTCAAGGTTAAACTGGCACATATACCACTCTTCTGAACCAGGAGGGAAGGTTTTTAGCGCTGTTTCGTATATAAGTATGTTCTTTTCTACCTGCTCAAGCTCATTAGGATCCTGAGCGGGATTACATTTTTTTAATTTGATATCTCGCACTTCATGTCTGATCTGGTTACGACTTTTACCTTTTTTAGAGATATAAGTACCACCCAGCTCGATAAATGCAGTGCTAAAAGGGACGGATTCGTATTGCATCACGAAATCAAACACATCGCCACCGGTTCCGCAGCCGAAGCAGTAAAAGGAATCATCGTAGATTTTACAGGATGCTGACTTTTCCTTGTGAAAAGGGCAACATATAAAACCAGCTCTATTTGGTTTTAGTCCATACCTGGAAAGAATATCAGACATTTTCACTGATTGCTTGATTTCATCTTTTGTCATGACAGCAACTCCATGATTCGCCGTCCAGTCTCTTCTTTTGTACAGAATTCAAATCGGACACCGTATTTATCTCTGATTGTGCATAGAGATTTATATAACTGGCAGCCATCAACAGCCTTATCAGAAATTACAGTCTTTACTCTCTTACCGTTTACCGTCTTCCAAATGACTTTGTGTTTTCTTGGATTCTCCCAAAAATACACATCACCAATTGATTTGATATCTTCACCATGTTCACACAGGATAATAAGCTGAATACCTGCGTCGAGCGCTCTAATAAGCTCTGCCTTGAATCTTTCATGCTGCTGGCAGACATTTCCATATAGCTCCTGTAAATCCTTTTTACGGTCAATACAGAGCTTTGCATTATCCAACGACTGATAATCTCCACAGTATAACTTCGATCGGAAATACTGTACTCCAAGACTGTCAAACTGCTTTTGAATCCGTTCCCATTCCTTTTTATGTTCTCTTGTGTCTGTCTGTATAATCATTAAAAACACATCCTTTTAATTGAATGGAAGCTCTTCCTGTACACTATCCGGAATACTCATAAAATCAGTTCCTACTGGACTCGCCCCCATGATAGCTTCTTCTTTCAGATGATCGTCATAGGCTTTTGTGGTGCGCTCTTCTGGGATATCTGCATCCTTAATTCCTTCCACGCTGCGGAACCATGCAAGCTTGTGACGTTTTACTTCTCTGTTATCGTACCAGTCTTTCTCCAGGCGGAAGATACCGCCGATCAGCTTACCTTTGAACTGCTGCCCGAAATTATCGCCCCACTTAACGGCAAATCCTGGATTTGACTTTTCTACGCATGTGATAAATGTTTTAAGGTTACGGACACCATAATCTACACTCTCGTCAATAACCATATAGTTAGTACCGGCATTCGGATATTTCTTGTCTGGACGAATGTCATTTTCAAATTGCTTCATAAAGTAGCCCGCCTGTTCGTCTCCTTCTGCAAAATCAAACAAGATAACGAGCATATCAAGTCCACCCTGGGATTTTTTCTCTGATACCTGCTTAATTACCATCTTGTGACCACCAAGTTTAATTTTTTCATAATCGCCAGCGGCACTTGTTGAATCATAATTTTGAGGTTTGTTCATTTTATTTACTCCTTATATTTGAATACATATTTTCTTGGTTTCTTTGTTTTGCCATTTAATATAAGCTTTATGGTGCTTTTTGCTATATTAGTGTTTTTTGCGGCTTGTATGATATTTTTGTGAAGTGCAATGAAATTTCCATCTAAATCATATTGAATAACAGGTTTTTCATATCCATTACGACATGACTTTCCCATATTATTTTTTGATATTCTTTCTTTTACTGTTCCATAGTTCATGTTGTATTTATGAGAACACCATTCGAGATTATCAACGCAATTATTACTCGGATTTTCGTCTTTATGATTAACTTCTGGAAGATTCTGCGGATTTGGTAAGAAAGCTGTTGCAACAAGTCTATGTATTTTAAAATGTTTTCTTTTCCCATTACATAAAACTTTTACACTTTCATAACCTAATGAGTTAAATTCTGTATACATAATATTTCCTCTGTATTTAACTCTCCCAAGATTGCTTACTTCATGATTTTTATCAATACATGGTTTCCAGATTTCTTCTATGATTCTTCTTCCTTTCCTAATCCATAATAATCTCTGATAACCTTGTCAACTTCTGCAAGGTCGTTATCAATAGTTAAACTGTCAAACATTCCAATCGGGGATTTACTTACTGCTCCCTGGCTGGACTGAGTGACAAATAAGTGTTTTCCACTCTCTTCAATGCAGCGAAGAACGATGGTGAACATACCCTCGATGCAAACTTTTTCGTCCAGAAGTTTTCCAATGGTCTTAGGTTTTACTTCCCCGGAATCGTCTTTTTCTTCATGCATCATAAGGTAAACAATTTTATTCTGCGGTACTTTTGTTACAATGAACTGGATAAGATTCCAGAAATAGTCTCCAATATCATTGTACAGAGCGAACACTGCATTGCCTTTTCCGGCAGAAGCGTGTCCTTTCATGAAATGATTCGTGATAAGATATCCTGCATCATCAATTACAATTGACTCCGCTTTTGATGCGATCAGGCACTTCATTACCTGCTGGTAATCATCTGTAAACCATCCATCAATCTTTCCTTTGAACGGAAGCGGTTTATTCAATACTCTAATAAGATTCCAGTGTTCATTCTGGCAGTTTCTAAGACTGGTACTCTTGCCAGAACCAGATTTTCCAATAATTAATACTGGCGTTGCCATTGCTATTCCTCCTTGTCATAAACCACATGTTTACTGCCCTCAACGATCAGTAAACTTGCGATATCCTTCATAGAAATGGTTGATTCATTGTAAATTTCAACCAGTGCGTTGTATGCTTCCGGCGATACTTTCACAACCGGGTTGTCCTTATCGGTTGCAGGCTGCTTCTTCCTTGCCGGAATACGGATTTCAAATTCACTCACTGATACTTTCCTCCTTATATGATTTCTGAGCCGTTAAAAGCCCATTTAGAGCCTGTACGTAGTTCGCTAATGTTCTTGCCTTGTATGATTCTTCTATCGGATTATCCGGAACAATAGCAAGCTGAGTGTCAATCAATCTAACAATCTCATTAATGCGCTCTTCCATGTTTACACCGCCTCAAAAAAGCAATACACATTGTCAGAACCATCCCCTCTCGCCGGATTTTTTTTGCCATTCGAAAATACTCCGCCGGCACAGTGATACTCGAGGTGATTCAGATACATGTCCGGGTTCTCCCAATCAAGAATGTACGCTTTCCGCCTGTTCAGCTCCCCCAGAAGCTCGTTCACTGTTGTTATCAATTCCATTGTCGGCAGGAGCTTCAATTCTATCTGATTCAGCATTTAACGGACACCTCCCATCTATTAAGAGCCTAAGAAGATGTGCTTTTGCAAGCTTACACTGCTCAGCCGATTCCTCTTTAAGCAATTTACTATCAAAATAGATTATATAATTGCCATCCATTTTCTTACCCGAATCCCACTTTGAATTCATAATGTTGATATCGCAAGCATGCACATGCGAAGCAATATCGAACGAAACAAAATAATCTGTTTCGTTTGAAACTCTCCATGCTAATTCAAAAAGCTCTTTGATTTCTTTTTCGAACATTTCCGTTCTCCTTTCTTAAAGCAGTACTAAATACGTAAACAGTGCGAATACAATGCCTGCCAGGATCTGCTGCAAGCTCTTCTCCCACATCCACACCGGAAGAAAAGTAAGCAGGACCCCGATAATCGCACTGACTACGATATCCTTTCTGTTCTGTCTGGGTGATTTCATTCTTTTCCCTCCAAAAAGAAAAAAAGATTACAGACTGTAAGCAATATACCAAAAGATATTAGTAATGATTAACAGCGCGGCAGTCAAAAGCCATGCACTGAACCACTTCTTAGTCTCTCTCTTTGCTTTTTTCACGATTTCGGTAGCCAGCATTGTTTCCAAATCGTTCCATGTAATCTTTTCATTGTTTGTTGCATTTTTTTTATTTTCCATGTTATTTTCCTCTCGCTTAATATTGACTTTTTAGCGGATAGAGGATTATAATTTACCTGTATCCACTAAGTCTTGGTTAGTGAGTACACTGCTCCGGGGTGGAGGTTGCGACTCCCTCCGGGGCGCTTATGCCAAATTTGCTTCTTTTCTTCTGTAATAGTCCAAGATAATTCTTGAGCATTCATCGACAATCTTTTGATTGTCTTCCGGTGTATTATCCTTGCAGTAATCATCATGTATTCTGATTACTCCAGATCCCTTTTTAATTGTTTTGATTACTGCCATTGCAATTCCCCCTTCTACGATAGATTATGATGCTTCTTCTATTTTGCTTCTTCTGCAAAATGTTTCTCCATGAGATCGGCAATCATCAAGTATTCTTCGGCGATTTTGCCTTTTCTGGTATTTTTCACCTGTTCGCAGAACTCTGGAATTGTTCCATAGAAGCAGCCGCAAGACACTTTAACTTGTTTGTCCTTACATCTGAAGAATGTAGTTGTGCGGAATTGAGTACCGAATCCATGAATAGTTGCGTAATCTGCATTGTCGAACACCCTTGCATTGCCGGACACCCATGCATTGTCGGACACCTCTGCATTGCCGGACACCCATGCATTGTCGGACACCTCTGCATTGTCGGACACCTCTGCATTGCCGGACACCCTTGCATTGTCGGACACCTCTGCATTGTCGGACACCTCTGCATTGTCGGACACCTCTGCATCGCCGAACACCCTTGCATTGCCGGACACCCATGCATTGTCGGACACCTCTGCATTGTCGGACACCTCTGCATTGCCGGACACCCTTGCATTGTCG
>OJQH01000121.1_pt1 | contig 48767 bp, 60 predicted proteins | sample 1601421 | NCBI WGS metagenome assembly OJQH01 (sample SAMN03922503, study PRJEB24848) | human gut metagenome | isolation source: stool sample | host: Homo sapiens | place: Germany | collected 2011-11 | reverse complement strand
CTTCACGCCGGTCACGGTGCCATACTGTGATTTAATCAAAGTCTGGGTTACGGAATCCCACAGCTGGCTCATCGGAGGCAACTGCTTGACAAGCATGACAGGAGTTCCGGCGGTGATGCCACTGATTGGAATGCGGGCGATCGGAATCCATACGGTGCCGGAATTGTTCAGGATACTACCCGACGGTACCGTGGGGTCAGCCGCCGTGCCACTGGTGGCGGTGCCCTTCAGCACCGCGAGCGCGATCGTTTCGATGTTGTTCGAGTCTCGCGTGTATTTCACGCAGATTAGGTCGTTGCGGTTCCGTCCTGTGACTCCGCTTTCGATGGTGACGGTTTCCGCCGCGGTGACGCGTGCGTATCGTCCTTCGATCACAAGGTTGAGGACCGGGATGAGCGCTTTGTTTGCTGACTGCATGGTCACGGCGGGGAATTTGCCGTCGCTGCCTTGCAGCAGGTAGTTGCCGTTTCCGACCAGTCCGGCCTGCATGGCTCCTTGGTCGCTGGATGTGATGTGCGGAGCGCCGGCCTTGCCGGTGATGAGATTCATGGTCATGGTCATTCCTTCCTATCTGTTGTGTTGTTGAGGTATGCGGCGTAGGCGGCGTCCTGCGTGGCTGCCAGCGCTTTGAACGTCTGCCAGCATGCGGTGCAGACGAGCGCGCCCTGTGCGACTCCGTCGACGGTGGTGTGGGTGATGTCGTGCCAGTCGCTGGAGGTGCGTGGGTCACCGTCGGCGAGGTATGCGGAGGCGTGGCATCGGTCGCAGGTGTATCTGGTGATGTTCGTGGTTCGTGCCATTGATGTTCCTTTCTCTTTCAGGCTGTGCGCTGGTAGATGTGTCCTGGAAGGATGGTGTTGCATTCCTTCCAAGTGCCGCCGTAGGTGGTTCCCGGATTTGTTGTGGCGGTGGTCCAGTAGAGGGAGCCGACCGGGTGGGCGGCGATGAACGCCTGGCTTGCGCTCATGCCCGTCTCGCCCTTGTCGCCCTTCGGTCCGACGAGGCTTGTGTTCGAGACTGGTTTGAACGTCACGTTTTTCCCGGTGGCTGTGATCTGCGCGTACATCAGGTTCTTGCCGCCATTGGTCATGGCGAAGAAGTATTCGCCTACGACCGGGGCACGGTTGAAACTGAGTACCCGCCAGTCAAAATCCGAGCATGCGGACGTCCAGTATCCGGATAGTATGCGTGTGATGATCAAGGCAGGCAACCCGGTCTCGCCGCGTTGGCCGGCCTCTCCTTTCGCTCCGGTGGCCCCGGTCGCGCCAGTGGCGCCGGCAGGGCCCTGCGGTCCTTGCACTCCCTGCTTGCCTTGCGGTCCGGTGTCGCCTTTGGGGCCTTTGACGTTGCCGAGCAGAATCTTCGTCATATGCGCTCCTTACTTTCCGTCATTGATCATGTAGTACAGGTCGCCCGTCGCCGGATCGTAGGAGACGGGAGCCGCCGACGCGGTGGTCGTATCCGCGTACACGGCGTACAGGTCTCCGTTCGGGTCGACCTGCAGTGTGAAGAATCCGGAAGTTGGCGCCGTCACGCCGCTGGCACCCTGCGGTCCTGTCGGTCCCTGTGGGCCCTGCAGTCCCTGCGCACCTTGTATTCCCTGCTTGCCTTGCGGCCCGGTGGGGCCTGTTGCTCCGGTAGGTCCGGCAGGGCCGGTGTCGCCTTTCGGACCTTGCGGGCCGGTAGGGCCTCCTTCTCCGGCGGGTCCGACATCGCCTTTATCACCCTTGTCACCTTTCAGCCCTTCAGGACCTTGCGGGCCGGTAGGGCCGGCAGCTCCAGTGGCTCCTTTAGGCCCGGTCTCGCCGGTATCGCCCTTCACGCCTTGTGGGCCGACGTCACCTTTTGGACCTTGCGGTCCGGCAGGGCCTTGCGTTCCGATGATGGATTGACGGGAAATCGTCTTTCCCGTGAATAGGCTGCCGGACTGTGAAACGCACTGCCAGACGATGCTGTATTTTCCGCCACCTGACAATGCGGTCGAATATTCGTTGGCGAGTGGTGTTCGGTTCAACCATTCGCTCACGTTCCCCGTGAAAGTGGATCCCACCGGATATTCGCCGACGAGGGATTTCTTCATCACGAGCGCCGGAAGGCCGACGTCGCCTTTAGCTCCCTGAACGCCCTGCGCTCCTTGCTTGCCTTGCGGGCCGGTGGCCCCGGTATCGCCCTTGTCGCCTTTGGGGCCTTTGATGTTGCCGATCAATAGTCGCGTCATGTGTCACCTTTCCGGGATGTCCACGTACAGGTTCCCGCTCTCGGAGTTCCAGACGAACGAGGGTGGGTTCGTGTTGTCCGGATAGTTCACGTACAGGTCGCCGTCGCCTTCCATGCTGAGCGTGAAGAAGCCGTTCGAGGGGGCGGATACGCCGCTGTCGCCCTTGTCACCCTTCTCCCCTTGCGGGCCCTGGATGCCTTGGGAACCTTGGATGCCTTGTCTGCCCTGGGGGCCGGTCGCTCCCTGTGGACCCGTGGGACCCTGCGGACCTGTGGAACCCGTCGGGCCTTGCGGTCCCGCCGCGCCGATCGCGCCGGCATCACCCTTATCGCCTTTCTCGCCGCGTATCCCCTGCAGTCCCTGCGGGCCTTCGGGACCGGCGACGCCTTGCGGCCCTCGCTCCCCGGTCGCTCCTTTCTCTCCCCGAGGACCGGTGGGTCCGGTCGCTCCGGCGGCCCCCTGTGGTCCTGTGTCGCCCTTGTCGCCCTTCTCCCCTTGCGGACCCTGGTCGCCTTTCGGAAGCCCCAAATTCAAGGTTTTGTCGCTGCCGGCGCCCGTGAGCGACGCGCTTGCCTGTGCACCGGGGGCGAGCGTGTCCACCGAACCGATTTTCAGGCCGGTGATGTAGTCGCCTTTCGGCTGTTTACCCGACAATGCGTTGTTGAGCGCGTCGATGTCGTTTCTGGTCACGTCGGCGCTGAACGTCCAGGCGTCGAGTTTGAGGCCGGCTCCAGCGTAGTAGGCGTGGCCACCATCCCCGATGGAGGATTCTCCGCTGTTGCCGCCGGCGCTGGCGCCTCCGGATTCGTAGGTGACGGTGAGCACGCCTCCCGAAACCTTGACGATCTTCTTGGAGATCTCGGCAGTGACGACGAGGCCCGTGTTGTTGTCACGACCCGTGACCAGGTCGCCGACGTCCGCGTCGATGCCGTCGGGAATGTCCACGTCGATGGTGCTGGTGTTCCGAAGCTCCTGGAATTTCTGCCTGCCCTTGTCCTCGAGCTCGTCGGCTTCGGCGTTGGACAACTCGTATGTGGCGGTGCGTTCGTCAAGGCCTTTGAGGGTCTGCGCGTGGCTGAACGTGCCGTTCGCGTCGGCGTACCAGTGGATGACGGTACGGTCCTTGAGTTCGCCCTTGCCCAGGCAGATGAGATGGTTGATCGGGTGCGCCGCCTGTTTGGCGGTGAAGTCGATGAGGTCCGAGTCGATGCTGTCGCCGATCGTGCGGACGGGCATGGCGCTCATGGATACCTTGTCGCCGTCATTACGCAACCGGAGTTTGAGTCCGCTTGCCCTGAGCATCTTGACCAGACCGCTGTACAGGTCCACGTACCGGTCGAACTGGCAGGTGGTCTTGTGGTCGGCGCTTTCGTCGGTGACGGTGAACAGGCCTTGCAATCCCGCACGGCTGACGAGCGTGCGCATGATGACGGGAATCGTGCCGGACAGGGTGAGGTAATCGTTGTTCCTGTCCGGTTCGATGATCTTCGAGGCGAGTACTCCATGCCAGTCGCGGCCATGCCATGTGACGGTGGACAGGCCTCCGTCCACGTCGACATCCGTGTCGTCGATGATGCCGCCGTACTCGGTGCCGTCGATCATGATGCGGCTCCCCGCCTTGAGCGCGGCGTCTTCGACCTGCAGGTCGAAGTCGTTCTCCCCGCTACCGAACGCGAGGTCGAGCGTGTATGAGGCGTGGCTCGCCACGGGTTTGCCTGTGGCGTCGGTGACGATCAGGTCCATGGCGGTTCGCTCCTTTCCTCGCAGACCGTCAAGTCGAATTGGAATCCTCCCGGCCAGCTGATCGGCTGTGTTCCGGGCGCGAGCGGTTGGAACACGTACCGGCCGGAATCCTTGCCCGACCCTCGCACGGCCTGCGCGAAGCAGTTTGTGGCGAGACCTGTGCCGCTGACCATGGTGACGGTCCTGACATCGCCGGTGCCGTCGATTTCCAGACGCGAGCCGGATGGCACGGTCACGTCGACCTCGTACCGGTTGTTTCCGATGATGACGTACGGTTGCGCGCATGGTCCGAATATCGTGAGCTTGACCGGCTGCGGGATGGACGTGTCGTTGACGATCTCGGCACCCAATGCCATGCCGGCGAAATCATGCGGATAATCATATGGATAGTCAAGGTCGGCGGTTCCGGAATCGTATCGCGGCGTGAAATGCGTCATGGTCGGACGGCGCCACACGCCATCGGCCAGCACGATGGTCAACTGCGTCTCGACCATCGTGGGCGTGATGGATTGCGGTTCGCTTTTCGTGATCCACGCTTTGGCTTCCCATTCGCCGTCGGCCACGAGCGTGCCCGGGTTTCCGGATGCCATGTCGGCGTCCGCGAGGCGGCGCAGTAGGTCGAGCGTGGCTGGAGAATCGTGGATCTTCACGGTGACTGTCGCCTCGCGTGCCTTGCGGGTGATGCCCGTCATGCCACGTGAGGCGAGGCTGTAGTCCCAGACGCGGGCTCGCAGTCCCGTGAGCGTCTCGCCGTACAGCGGCCCCTCGAAGCCGATGCGCTCACCTGTGGCCGCGCACACGTATTCAAGCGATTGCACTTCTCACCTTCCTTGCGAAGTCGCGGTCCCCTATCGTCGGCGTGTATCGGGCGATGATCGATCCGAGGTCGTCGTGCAACGATTCGACGGCCGTGATGAGTTCCCGCAGATCGCCGTCGCCGGCATTGGCGCCGGTGCCGGCCGTGACGTTCAGCCTGCCGGTCTTCGACCAGTCCGCGTCGGAGAGGCTCATCGTGGAGACGAGCGAATCCATGGAACGGCTGACCACATGCGCGGAATCGTCGATGCCCAATGCCATGCCACGTCCGACCATCACGCCGACCTCGTCGCGGAACACACGCGACGGGGAATGGATGCCCAAAGCGTTCTTGGCCTTGTCCACCAAGCCCGACAACGCGTTGGTGATGCTGGAATACAACGAGCCGACCATTCCTGTGATGCCGTTGATCAATCCCTGGATGATGTTGCGTCCCGCGCTGACGAGCCAGCTTCCCGCGCCGGACACCGCGCTCCGGACGGTTCCGCCGATCCCGCTCACGACGCTCCCGACACGGCCAACCATGTTGCTTACGGTGCCGACGATGCCGCCCCAGACGCTCGACACAATGCTTCCGACGCCATTCCACAACGCGGCCCACACGCTCCGGATTGTCGAGCATGCGGCGGATACCACTCCGCTGACCATGCCGATGCCGGCGGAGACGACGCCTTGGATGCCGCCCCACACTGCCGACACGATGCCCTGGATGGCCGACCACGCGGCGCTCCAGTTCCCGTTGACGACCGCGAGCGCCAGTTGGATGATGCCTTGGATGACGGCGAGTGCGGTGCTGATGACTGTGGCGATGATGGTCCATGCGCCTTGTACGACGGTGGATATGGTGTTCCAGAGTCCGTTCCAGACCGTGCTGATGATGGTGGCGGCGGTTTGGAAGATGGTTTGGATGTTCTGTATTCCTGCTTGCAGGAGTGGTGTGATGGTGGTGATGAATGTTTGGATGCCGGTGATGATCGCGGTGAGCGCGGTCATGATGATGGGGCCGATCGTGTTCCAGACGTTTTGGAGGACGGTGGTGATGAGTGTCCATCCGGTTTGCCAGATTTGTTGGATTTGGCTCATGGTCTGGGTGATGAATATGGCGATGGCTTGCAGGATTGGCTGGCATGCGGTGCTGATCTGGTTCCAGATTCCCATGAACCATGTGGCGAAGCTGTTCCAGAGTCGTTTGCCCGTTTCGGTTTGGGTGAAGAACCATGTCAGCGCGGCCACGACCGCGCCGATGGCCACGACAAGCATGCCGATCGGATTCGCATCCAAGGCAGCGCTGAATGCCAGCTGCACGGCGGTAGCAGCCTTGGTCACCGCGCTCCACGCCGATTGAGCTGCCTTGACAATATTGAACGAGCCGGCGAGTTGCTTCAGTGCTCCAGCCGCGCTTCCCGCGTCGGAGATCTTGCCAATCAAATCGAACGTGGCCGTAGCGGTCTTCTCCACACCGGAGGCAGTCGCGGAAATGGCCTTCAGTCCACCGGAAACTGTCTTCAGCCCGGCCGAGACGATATCCCAGCCTTTGACCGCGAGCAATGCAATGGTGATGGCTTTCAACGCGCCGGATACCAGTGCGCCGTTCTGCTGCGCCCACTGTCCGACCGACTGCAGCCAGCCTCCCACCGTCATGAGCACGCCGGTCAAAGTGTTCAACAGTCCGGCGAAGCTCTGCGCCGCGGAACTGGCGGTGCGCGCGCTGTCGTTGAAGCCGAAGGCCTGCGAGACCGCGGCCGCCAATCCGGAAACCAGCGAGCCCAATCCGGAGATGACGCCGGTCAGGCTTTCAAGGAACGGCTGCAACGCGCCCGTCTCGATGAACGTGTTGACGAACGTCTTCGCCCATCCCGCCGCGTTCGACAACGCCTGCGCGACCGAAGCGACCACTCCCGCGAGCGCGCCGGCGGTTGTGGAGAACATTGTGGCGGCTTCGCCGCCATTGTTGAGTCCGCCTATGAGTGATGTGATTGCGTTCCAGAGGCCAGTGAGTTGGCTTTTGAGGCTGGCCGTCGCCGAGGCGAGCATCTGGAAGCCGGGGATGTTGGAGATCGTGTCGCCAAGGTTTTTGAGTTTCGCCTGTGTGGCGGGTATCGCGTTCTCGAGACCTTGTTGGAGTGCCGCTCCGACTTTTTGCAGGGTTGGTGTGACGGCTGCGGTGAATGTGTCGATGAGTGGGATGGCTTGGTTGAACAGGCCGCGTAAGCCGTCGAGGACTGGTGTGGCGGCTGTTTCTCCGAGTCGGCTCAACGCGGCTTTCACGTTGGCCAGGGCGCCGGTGAATGTGGTGCCTGCGGATAGTGCGGCGCCGCCTAGGCCTTCCTTCATGGCGTCGGCGAAGGTTTGGAAGTCGATTTTGCCGTCCGAGACCATGTCGGACACTTCGGCGCTGGTCTTGTTCAGATGCTTGCCGAGCATTTGGAGGACTGGGATGCCGCTCGACATGAGCTGGAGCATGTCGTCGCCCTGGAGTTTGCCTCGCGCGGCGACCGATCCGAAGATCGTGCCGATGTCGGTCAGGCTACGGCCGCTGATCTGCGCAGTGTCGGCGACGGTCTTGAGGACCTGTGTGAGCTCGCCGCCCTCCTTGACGCCGGAGGCGGACAGGCTGGCCGCGACGGTCGCGGCGTCGCCCAGTCCGAACGCGGTGCCCTTGACGGATGCGAGCGCGTCGTTCATGATCTCGGTGACGCTGGCGCTGTCGTGGCCGAGGCCTTTGAGCTTGGCCTGCGCGTTCTCGATGTTGAGGGCGCGCGTGAAGCCGCCCTTGGCGGCCAGGGCGGTGATGCCGCCGGCGAGGGTGGCGATCGCGCCGGTGCCGACCTTGCCGATTTTGCCGAACGCGCCGCCGATCTTCGAGATGAGGGTGTTGGAGCCTTTCCTGGAGGCTTTGCTGACGGCGTCGCCGATGTCGCCTTCGATGCTTTTGCCGAATCCTTTGCCGGATGGTTCGACGTGGACGTATGCGACGCCGATGTCCTGCGCTGCCATCGTGCTCCTTACTGTGTGTCGGGATTCCGATGGCGGTCGGAGTCAGAGGTCGTCGTTGATGTGGAAGTAGGCTTTGAGCCGTTCCCTGTCCTCGCGTTGACGGCGGGTGAGGTTGTGCGTCGGGGTTGGCGGGCGGAGCGGGTCGTGCTCGTGGTCGAACCATGGGCGTTTGCGTTGTCCGGACAGCGTCCAGACCGCCTGTTCGGCTCCGTCGGGCGCGTAGACGGCGTTCTGCAACGCCATCCACGAGTGGCTCGTATGGTCTTTGAGGATTTCGCGGGTCAACGCCCAGGCGAGTCCCCAATCGACTCGTGGACGTTGGCCTTCAACCCATTCCCGGAAGCGTACGGGCCTGTATATCTGCCCGTACGCTCGGATCCAGTCGTAGGCTAGTGCCGCGCGATTGTTGTTCCAGAGGTGGGCGAGGTAAACGCTTTTGGGTCCAGTCCGGATTCGTCGGCCCACGCCTTGATGGTCGCGGTGAGGTAGGCCATCGGACGTTTGGTCTTGCGCAGCACGTTCCAGAAGTTCGGCTGCATCGTCTGGAAGTAGGCGAGGAACGTGCTCACGCAGGCCATGGTTTCCTCGTCGGACAATGCGGGCTTGCTTTTGACCAGGAGGATGGCCTGGACGAGTTCGATGGGCAGTTCCGCGTTGTTGAGGTTCGGCAGGTCGAGTTTGACGCCGGCGACCTCGAGGTGCACGTCGGGTTTGAGCTCTTCCGCTTCGGTCAGGTCTACGTCCACGACATGGTATTCTTTGTCGCTCATGTTGGCTCCGTTCTAATGGTTGGCGGTTGAATGGGTGTCCCGTGCGGCCGACCGCCATCGGCCGCACGGGAAGAATCGATGGGTCACTTGGCGTCTTCGGTGACGAGGCCCCATGCGTGGAACTGTTCGCCGTTGGTGCCCTTGAGCATCTTGAACGTCATGCTGAAGTTCATGATCTCGCTGGATTTCAGGCTCACGTCGTCACGGTCGCTCACCTTCGCGTTGGTGCCGTACAGGAGGAAGGGGCGGTCCTGCTGGTCGAGCGCGACCAGGACGAGGATCCATTCCTTCTTCAGGCCTGCGCCCTTGATGCTGATGCCGCCGTCGGATTCCACGTCCACGTCGAAGTAGGCGGATACCACGTCCTTGCGGCCTTCCATCGCGGCGAGCTGGAGCGTCCAGTAGCCCGGGTCCGTGTCGGACAGGACGATGTCGCCGTTGTGGGCCTTGTAGTCGGTGCTGTCGCCCGGTTCCGGATGCAGTACGGCGCCGTCCTCGGTGCTGTATCCGATCGGCTTCTTGTTGTCCGGCGGCGTCCAGTTCACGCCGGTCGGCGCGACGAAAGTGCTGTCGCCCTTGGGGAACAGGAACAGCGCGTAGTTCTTGATCAGGCGCACGTTGCCGGCGGTATTGCCGTTGGACACGTACCCATAGTCGGTCGATCCGAGCCCGTCCTGCAGGCTGGTTTCGGATGCCGTCTGTTCGACGGCGATGGGTTCTTCGTTGCTGTCAGACATTCCTGTCTGCACCTCGCTTCCGTTCTGCGTGTGGCGGCACGTCTTTGCTTGTCTTTTCTTGTGTTTTCAGTTCAGGCGACGGATACCTCGAGCAGGAGCACGCCGTACGCGCTCACCAGCCTCTTGTCCTCGTCGGTCATGCGTACCGGCCCGGATTCGAGTGACGCGTCGATGAGCGGCGCGACGTTTCCGAGCCCGATGATCTCCCTCGCGATGTCGGCCCACAGGCGTGCGGCCTTGTCCCAGTCGCCCGTATGGTCCTCTCTCATGCATCGCACGCTCAGCCGCAGCCGCACGTACTGCGAGATTGGAGTGCTCATGCCTTGCATGGAGTCGGCCAGAGTGGCTTCGGTGAAGGGCGGTTCGAGGTCGGCTCGTTCGATGGTGTCGAACGTCACGTCCGGGAACAGTGTCCTCAGTTTGGGCAGGAGCAGGGGTTCCGTGCGGCGGGGAGTGACCGGGATGCTCATACGCGCATCCTGCCGAGCGTGTCCTCCAACGTGCCGTGCGCCTTCTCCACCGGTGCCGGGCAGATGATCGCCACGCCGCTGCGGTTCTTGCCGTCATGGTCGCGGACCATGCAACGGTCATCCTCTACGGCGGCTTCGGCCGCGTCCCTCATGCGCGAGCGCAATGTCTCGTTTTTGAGGACCTGTTGGCTGAACGCCTTGCGGTTGAATACGAATCTGCATCGTTTGGCCATGCTTATCCTTTCCGTTCGCCTACGGTGATGACGTCGCCGATGTGGCGTCCGTGGATGTTGTTCCACACTTGCGGTTCGCCTTTGACGGGCAGGAGGATGCCTCTGACTTTGATCAGGTCGGTGGCTTGGATGCCGGATGGTTGGCTACCGCGGATGTGGATCGTGTATTCGATGGTCTGCGGGCTGGCGTTTTCCTCGGTCTGGTCGGTGGTGGAGTTTGGTTCGACCAGCGCCTGGAATGTGCCGACGCGGGCGGGTTTGCCTTGGATGGGGTTGCCGTCCGTGTCGGTGGTGGGCTGGCCGCGCCAGATTTCGATGGTTTCCACTAGGACGTCTCCCCCGTTGCCATGTCGACGCTGAACGCGCGTTGCGCGTTGATGCCGAGGATGCGTTTCTCGTCGTCGCGCAGCCAGAGGTCGCCGGTGGGCGCTCCGAAACTGTATTGTTCGCTGAAGCTGCCGGTGGTCTGGTTCATCTGCGTGATGCCGCCGGGAATGTCGTACGGGTCGGCCTGCATGATTCTGCGGACGATGTCGCAGGTGATCTTCGTCAGCAGGCGTGGCCGTTCTTCGAGGAGCCGCTGCCAGATGGGCGAGCGTTCCTTGATGTAGTCGGTCACGTCCGCGAGATGCGTGTCGGCCTTCTCACGTTCCTCGTCGGTGAGCTTGTGCCACCTCCGTTCGAGGTCGACGGAGGTGGCGAACATGTCGGGTTTGTCCGTCATGGTCACTTCTTGTCCGGCAGTTTGACCGCCCCGGCGGATACGAGGCCGGCGATGATGTCGTCGAACTGTTTCGCCAACGTGTTGAACGCGGTGACGAGTTTGTCGAATTCGTCCTTGGTCGGAGTGTCCGCCGCGGCCTCGGCGATGTTGCTGTCGACGTTGCCGATCGCTTGTTCGGGCGCGTACTGCTTAATGCCGCCGAGGGTGTCCTCGCCGGCCGCCGGCAGCTCGTAGGCGCTGGATCCGGCGGAGAAGTCCGTGCCATCCTTGTTGACAAGGCTCACCTGCGCGTCCAACGGTCCGATCGTATGCTTCTTCTTACCTGACGGATTGACCACAAGGGTCTGGATGGGGAAACTCATCGTTCACCTCATTCCGTGGCCTTGAGTACGGCGAACGCCTTCGGATCGATGATCGCGAACGCGTACATCGCCTCGGTGCGGTATGCGATCTGGTTATGGGCCTTCAGGTCCACGCCGGTCTGGTCCGGATCGCCGTAGGCGATGATCTCGCTGGTCAGATCGCGGACCATGCCCCATTTGATGAGGCTGAAATCTCCCATGAACGCGAGCACCTTCGTCGGGGTCTTGGCCAGTCGGCCGTTGACGGTTCCGGAGGTCGCGGCGGTGATGCCGTCCAGGCTGCCGGCCTGCAGGTTCAGCGGGATCTCCGGGTAGAAGCGCATGCCGGTGGAGGGGACGCGCAGCTTGCGCAGGCGGGACGCCCAGGTCTTGGACAGGGCGACACCGTTGATGTCGTAGGAGTCGTTCAGCGCGTCGGCCAAAGCGTCCACGTTGCCGATCTCATCCTCGGTGGCGATCACCTGCACGGCGGACGTGCTCAATGGGTCGAATCCGGAGAGCGCATCACCGGTCTTGGGGTTGATCGCATGGTAGATCACGTAGTCGAGGGCGCGGCCCAGTGCGGCTGCCTGATCGGCCTGGATGCTGCGGATGATCTGCAGCTGGTTGTCCTCGTCGGCCCACTGGAGTTCGCTGGTGACGCGGGTGGTGGTCTGCACCTTGAAGCGCTTCGCCACGACGGAGTCCACGGTCTGCTCGTAGCTGCTCTTGACCGCGCCTTCGGCCACTACCTCGGCTTCGCTCTTGCCGTTGAACACGAGGTAGTCGGCGTCGGAGAAGATCTGTGGCGTGCTGGGGCTCAGGGACGCGATGGTGCTGGTGTCCTTGGCCTTGTTCACGATTTCGGTGGCCACGCTCACGGGGAGCTTGATCTGGTCTGTTTTCATCGCCATGATGACTTGTCCTTTCGGATGGTTGGGTTATTCGCCTAGGAGCTGGTGGATGTACGAGAGCTCTTCGGCGTCCTTGTTGTTGTTCTGGTGCGATGGAGAGCCCGTCTGGTTCCTCACCTGAGGCGGCTTGGATGCCGGATGCAGCGCCGCGTGCAGGAGGTCCGCATGCGCCTCGAGTTCCTCCTTGGTTCCGCCGCGCAGCAGTTCGGCCGGAACGTCCTTGTCTTTGGCGACTTCGGACACCCATTCCGCGTGCTGCTTCTCGGCCGCGGCGTCGTCGATCTGCTTGCGCAGCGCCGCGTTCGATTCCTTGAGTTTGTCGATTTCGCTCTTTCCGGCGTTCTCCATCTCGTCGAGTTTCATGGCCTTGGACTTGAGCTCGTCGTAGTCCTTGTACTTGCCGCGCTCCTTGGCCAGTCGCTTCTCGACGATCTGGTCGACCTGTTCCTGGGTGAACGACCTCGGCTCACCGCCGTCGCCACCGTCATTGGAACCGCCCTCGTCGCCACCGCCGTCGATGAGACGGATGTGTGCCGGGAATCGGAATCTGATGGACATGCTGCTCTCCTTTGCTGTTTCCCGTGGATTCGAGTTCGACCGCGCCACGGTGCGCTGTATGGTCCTCCCACGCGATACGGCGCATGGTCGCCGCCAACCTGAATGGCTGGCCGAGTGGTGGATGCAGGATTCGCACCTGCGCGGCTGTGAAGCGCCCGAGTTACAGTCGGGTCCATTCGTCTGCTCTGGCAATCCACCGAAATCAATGGTTTTTGGTAAAATAGAAGTACCGGAGGTCCCGTGCAGACTTGAAATAATAGCCTATTCGTGCGGGAGTGCCTCCGGGTTTTTATTGCAGCTCGATTTCTCTCATCCCGTTGTTGTCCAATAGGAACAAACGTCTGATCTTGTTTTTCTTATGCAGCGCGTTATAGCGGGAAAGTTGCGTCACCAGTTTCTCCGGAGCCGAGTATCCAGTGAGATCCACAATGAATGCATCCTTCACGACACCATGCTGCTCGGCTTTGGATACCGCTTTTGAGATGTTCTTCGAAATGGATCCGTAGTCTGGGCGTTTTTGCCGAGATGACTTAACCTCGCACTCAAGGTCTTGCTCAATCCATTTCAAGTCATTCGTCGATTTGTGCCCCAAAGTATCGCGTGGAATCCATTCGTAATGCTGTCCGAGTGACTTGAAATGTTCCAGGAACACGATTTCATGCATCTCAAGGACGTCTGCGTCTACTGGGACGCCAAGCGCCTTCTGCCTTCCATCCCATCCTTTCTTGCTTAATGATTTCTCGTCGCGCATGCCGGTGAAATCATGTTCGACTTTGAAAGACGCACGTTTCTTCGGCATGATCCCGTCGCTCAATTGCTTAGGGAACTTATGACGCATAACGAATGTGACGGCATTCGCGTCGGCCGAATCCAACTTGATTCCGGCTTCCTCGGCGGAGGACTTCCAATTCTTTCCCAATGCGTTGCCGTTGATGGCTTGCACGGCCTGATCGTACATGGCTTTATACTTCGCTTGGTCATAGCCGAAGATCTTGTCCTTGCCCCAGCTGCACACGGGAATGCAACGGCATTTGCCGTTATGGAAAGAGCCGCCGAAGTCCGCGCTTTCCTCACTGGTGTATGCGAATCCTCGGCTGGCGAGCATCACGCAAAATGCACAAGGATTGGAGCCTCGTGGGACGCGTGCCCATCCAGGATGCGTCTCGTCGGCGTCGCGGTTGTTCTGCGTGGTCAATCGTACAGACCTGCTCATCATGTCGGCAATGAACTGCTGCCAGTCGTCCACCGTCTTCAGGTCGGGCCAAAGGTCTTCAACAGTCAGCCCGTTGGCGTTGCCATGCTTCAAATTAGTGTAGTTATGCCCATTCCAATCGGTTCCAGTGAAACCGCCTACCTGACGGTATAGCACTTCATATTCGTCGCAAGTAGATGAGACGTAGGGCGGCATTTTGATGCCGGCGTATTTCTGCCACAGGTTCCTGGTGTCAGTGTAGTACCTGCGTGATCGTTCGGACGCATCGCGGGTGTACCTGAGCACTATGTCTTGTCGTTCCAACGGTTTCGCGGATTCCATCGCGTCGGTGGCGTCGTCTGTCAGATTCTCAAGATCAGTCTCGTAATCCCTATGCAGTTTCTCCAGTTTCTGACGAAGCTGCGCTTTCGCCGGTTCCGGCAGATCCAGATTGTTCAGATCCATCCGTCACCTCCGAGGACGCCGCGCTTCTGTCCATGAGCTGGTCGATGCGTTGTTCCGATTTCTGCCGTTGCTGGTCGGCGCGTAGGCGGGTGATTTCCTCGCGGGTCAGGCCGAGACGTTCGAGTCCGACATCGGAGTCGGCGTAGCCGGTGATCTTGTCGGCGATCTTCGTGAACGCGTCGGCGCGCGCCGCGTCGGAGATTTCCCTTGTGGGCGCCCATACCGGATGCACGTCGCGCATGGAGTCGGGTATCGTGTTCGCGCCTTCGCGCAATGCCACGGCGATGCCCATGGCCCGTTTGAGTTCCCGTCCGAAGGCCACGTTCTGCTTGTCGGCGATGCGCGTCAACCGTCGTTCGGCGGATGCCATGGCCTCGGCGCTGGTCGGATTGTCCAACGTGATGCCCAGATAGTCGACCGGCACTCGGGTCTGCGAGGCGACGAGCATGGCCAAGGTCTTGAGCATGTCCGAATGGGGCGTCATGGACGCCTGCTGCACCTGATGCAGTTGGGGAAGCTCTCCGTTCTCGTCCGCGGTGATCGCGTTGATCGCCTGGATGAGACTCGTCCATGTGTTGCTGCTGAACGCGTCCCTGTTCGCTCCGATGAACCAGAGTTTCGGAACGGAATAGAATTCGGCCGACGCCTCCATGCGGACCACGGTGCGGAATCCGGCGTCGACGAGGCTCATGAGCGAACGGCTGATGCGGCTGTGGCCGAATGGCCGGTCCATCTGCCTGTCGTAGGCGAGCGCGACGGCAGTCGGCTGGTCGAAGTTCGTTTCGTTTTTCTCCGCCCGCCATGGGGTCAGGTGGCCGGAGCATTCGTAGACCTTGCCGGGGAGCCACACGTTGAACGCGCAGATTCGTCCGTCCTTGTCGTCCTCGGTGATGGTCAATGCCGCGGCCAGACGGTGGTTGCGTCGGTCCCAGATTCCAGCGGACCAGTCGGCGGAGCGTGGGATCATGCTGATCCGGTCCGGATTCTCCGGGTCTGCGGCGATGGTCAGGAAGCTGCATGAGTGCTTGTAAGCGGATACGATCAGTTCTGACGTGGCCACGTCCAATTGGTTGTCCTCGAACAGGTCGTTGACGCCCATCGTGTCGTCGCCGGATACGCTGAACCCTTCCAGGTCGCTCAGGTCGCTCAATGATCGGACGGCCAGTTCGGGCCATCCGATCATCGCCTCGACCTTGTTTTTGATCTGGTCGGGGATGGAGATTCCGAAGTCTTTGAATCGTTCCTTGCAGTCGTAGTAGGCTCCGCGGATCAGGTTGCGTGGGTATTTCTCACGCCACACGCGCAACAGTTCGTGGATGATGGGCATGTCCTCGTCGTCGACGCCGAGGATGGTGCCGACGTTTCCGCTTGCGGTGTCGAGGTAGCTGCTGCCGGTGAATTTCGGAGCGACACTTACCGTTGTGCCGTCGGCCATGTAGAACACCATCAGAACATCACCTCCTGTCGTCTTCCCGGATGTCGTTTCGTCGTGAACGCCCCATACAGGGCGAGAGTGGTGGACACGAGCGGCGTGATGTCGACATCGCTGCCGAGTTTGTTCCAGGCGATCGCGCCGGACTGTCCAAGAGGCCGCGTGGTGGCGCCCTTGACGGCTGCGGCCAGCTGCGGCTGGTATTCGTCCCGTGGATGCTTGAGCGTTCCGGCCTTGAGCATGTCGAGGAAGCGTCCGCACGCGCGGCCCATCTCCTGCATGTTCGTGACCATGACCTTCACATGTGCTTTCTTCAGTTCGGGCAGCAGGCTCATGGCGGGCGACTGCGCGTCGATGACCACGCTGGCGGTCTTCGGCCAATGTTCGGCGAGCCAGTCCACGGCCCACATGGTTCCCGCCTGCCGTGCGTCCTTGATGTTCGCCATCTGGATGATGGCCGAACCGTCCGCGTACCGTAGCGCGGCTCCGATGGTCAGCACGCTCCTGTCCGGAGGCATGTCGATGCCGAAGCTCACGGTTCCTCCATCCGGCACGTCGTCGATGGCCGCGGCCTTCCACAGGTCGGGACTGATGGCGTATGCGGTGGCGGTCTCGTCCCATATGCCAAGCGCCTCACGACGGAATGAATCGTCCGACAGGTTGTTGCGCATGCGCATGATTGCCTGTTCGCTTGTACGTTCCGGATAGCTGGGATTCGCTTTAGCCCACTGTTCGCGGTCGTCCGAATCCGCGTCCTTGTCGGCGGCAAGCTCCACGTAGAGGAGGTTTCCGTCATGGTTCAGCGCGTGCATGCGTTTCTCCGTGAACGCCTCGCACTGGTCTCCCGGCTTGGGTGGATTGCCCATATACACGACCAGGGGGTTAGGACTCGTGTTCAAAACCGGAATCATGTTGTCCATCGCGCGCACTGTGAGAATCTGCGCTTCATCGAACACAGCCACGTCCACGCTGTGCAATCCTCGGCCGAAGCCGTTTTCGCGGGCGCCGAACATGATGCGGCTGCCGGACGTGAACGTGATCTCCTGTTGGCCGTTTGCTCTGCGGATGCGTTCCACGTACCGGCCGAGCACTGGATTATGCTCCATCTCGCACATGTCCGCGAATGTCTCGTCGCTGGTGCGCGTATGGTGGGCGGTCCAGATGGCTTTCAGGTTCGGTGTGAGTATCGCCTTGAGGAACAACGCGGTGCCGACGGTGAAGGTTTTGCCGATCTGCCTGCAGCTGGACAGCACGGCGCCGTCCGCGCCACACGCATACTTGCCTTCCGCGTTCTTGGCGAACAGAAGCCACAAGAAGCCCTGCTGCCACAAGTCGAAACGGATGCCGGCCTTGCGCGCGGCTTTGTTGATTCGCGTGAACTCGCTGCCAACGATGCCTTCCGGCTGGCGGAGGACCTTGGCGATTTCAGACAATCGACGCTCCGACATCGTCCGTCACCTCGTCTTCCTCATCGTCCAACAGGTCGGTCAGACCTCCGCCCTGGAGTGATTCGATGCGTTCGTATACGTCGATGAGCTGGCGGCTGATCGCAGGCAGTGCGTTTGCCGGTGTGGACGTGTCATCCATGGCCTTCTGCAGTCGGTCACGGTTGGCGCGCAGCATGTCCAGCATGCTGCCGTCCATCATCCTCTCGAAGCTCCGCTGGTCGAGATCCCTTTCCGGCTTCTGTTTCGTTTCCACGGCTTTGACGGGCGGCTTACCGTTCCGGTCCTGTGCGGGCCGATTCTTTTTCCGACGCCGATAGTCTTTCTGCCTGCATTTCGCGGAGCAATATTTCTGTTGGCTGCCCTTACCACTTGGCCTAAATTGCTTACCGCATACTTCGCAAATCATTGCGTTTCCTTCATTCCAAAACCAGTAAGGAACCCGAGTTCTTCGCGCAATCTTGTTGCAGCAGCTTCCGCCCGTGCAAGCGTCTTGAATGGACCTCTCTTGTATGCCTTCCTATTCTTGATAACCTCAACTTGCCATGCTTTTCGATCGTTACGCCAGTAAACACCACGGATTCCGGATTTGCTGTTCTTATTACAGGAAACACGATATTCGGAATTCTCCTGAACCGTTACTGTTCTCAAATGGTCTGGATTAACGCATGAACGGTTGTGACAGATATGATCAATCACCATCCCATCTGGGATAAACATGTTATGAGTCAATGCATATGCGAAGCGATGTGCCGGAACGGACGTCTTTGCCAGACGGAATGTGCCATATCCCTTTGGGTGATGAGCACCGTTCCATTCCCAACATTTACTAGGGTCAGTGCTTCTGAAGTATTTATTAAATCGTTCTATGTCAGATGCTGACGCTTTGAAAAAGGCCATATTCCGCCTTTCATTCAACGTATGCGTAACACAATTCGTTACGCTTAAATTTCAAGAGAAATATCGGCACTGCACCCGAGGCTACCCCAAGGGGGTATGACCGGGTACCCTGCCCTGGTATCGGGTCAGATGCCGAACGTTTTGAACGGCATCGAGCTTGGTTTGATGTCCTGTTTGCCGGCCAGCAGCGCTCGTGCGTGTTCGTCTGTCTTGTCGCTCTTCATCCTGTTGCAGATGCGGTGCGTGAGCCTGCAGTTAGTGAAGCTGTATGGATCGCCGCCCCGTGAGACCGGTATGAGTTCGTCTACTTCGGCGCTCATCGGATGTGGTGCCTTCAATGTCTTGTCGACTGGCTTGCCGCAGATGGCGCACACATCGTATGCGGCCAGCACTCTTTGCCTGAGCATGCGCCGCCGGTATCCGTTGCTGACCCGCTCGTTGCGTCGCTTGCTCATGGTCATTCCTTCGTATGAAGTCCTAGCATGGCCGACCACGTGTCGACTAGGGATCCCGTCATCTGCGGATATCCCCTCCCGAGGTTATTCATGGAGCGCCTTCGGCGGGATTCGAACCCGCGTATACACGCGGCCGCAAGGAAGAGGATCCGAAGATCTGCGACCGGTGCGATCTGCCACTGATTCCTACGAAGGCACGGACAGGCGGTTTGAGCATCACCGCATCACGTAAGCGCGGGATTGGCTTGCCTGCCACTGTTGGTGTATGCCCACTCTGACGTGGAGCGGGCGGAGCGTGTCCGATATGCCGTTCGGACAGGACGGTGTTACGCAACCCAAGGAGTTAGGAGAATCCAAGGTGGATATGAGAAAAGGGTTCAAACCAAGTCACCTCGGTTTGAACCCTCTAATCCACTGACAATTATGCCTTGCACTTCGAGAAACGTCAAATCGAGTCGCGTCGGGAAAGCTGCCTGTGCACGTCGGCGAGACGGTAGAGCGGCTGTCCCTTCCCGTTCCTGCCGGCCGGTTGAATCCTGCCGCGACTGCGCCACGAGTAGATCGTGTTCACGCCGCATTGGAACCCGCATTCGCGCAGGAGTTCGGCGCATTCCCCTGCCGTGAACGCTTTGCCGGATGCGATGCACTCCTTCAGGAAGCCGAGCCGCACGTCCACCACACGGTAAGTGCCGCCGCATACGGGGCAGGTGACCTCGACCGCGTCGATGGGCGCCGACAGTTCGACACCGCACAATGGGTTCGGGCATCTGCCGATGCCGTGCTTGGAAGGCGGCACGTCGATGATGGACAAGGTCTTGCGCGCCAATGATTGCCAGTCGTGCCAGATGATGTCGATGTCCGGAAGCCGGTTCAACCGTGGACATGCGGCGCAGACGCTCAAACATTCCAGCAGGGACGGGTGGATCCGGCCGTTCGCCCATGGCATAGCCGATGGCGCGTACAGTCTGCGCCACAATGCGACCGCCATGTCCCCGACCTCCTGCATGTGGTCGAGCACCGGCAATCGGATTGGCGTCGGCGCGGCTGGAAGGTTGACGCGTCCAGGCTGGCGGCCTCCGTAGTGCGCGGTCGAGTCCAGGAACTCATGCAGCGAATCCAACCATGCTGGATATTCCCGCAGCCAGCCGCGCATCAGCCCACCGCATCTCGCGCACATGGTGTCGCCGACAGCGCATCCTCCGCCGCAGACGAGGCACACACCGGCGAGCGCTGGTGTTGTTTGGCTGGTGTTTGTTGTGGTGTTGGTGGTGGTTGGTTGGGATTCGTTGGTTGGTTCGTACATTTGTTCGATTCCCTCCGGCGTGGTAGTCTGGTTTGTGGTAATGCCAGAGCCCGGCCGGAAGGTCGGGTTCTTTGTTTATTCGGTGGCGGAGTCCTGTTCTTCAAGGTCGACGTGTTCGAGCTTGGCTCTATGGCGGAGCAGACCGGCGTATTCGTCCATGACATCAAGCTGCCTGCTCAACAAAGTGATCGGACAGACGGGCTCGAAGTCAAGCGTGCCATCCGCATACCGCTGCAGCATGTCCCTGAGCCTGCCGGCGCGGACGGTCAACTCCCGGTACTCGACACGCATGCGGTCCTGGTAGCCGGAGGCCTTGGCGCTCGCGGGTTCCGCTTGGTCGGCGGCGGCGAGCACTTCGATGGCTTGGCGCAGGTATCCGTCGCGGATTCATTTGGATGCGGTCCGCCATTCCTCATGGATGATTTCGGTGGAGTCCTTGCGGAGCGCCCATTTGAGCCCGAACAGACGTTCGGCTACGGCTTCGGTGCGCGCGTCGATCGGCGGCAGTGGCGGGTCTAGTGTTTCCTCACTCATTTCGTTTCCTTCCTCTTTTGATTGTGCATGGTCTTCCAGGTCTTGTGTCGCAGCAGCCACACCACCCATTCGGGCAGTTCGGTCCAGATGGTCAGATGTGAGGACGCGGCGTATAGCTTCCACCGCCTGCCACACAAATCGCACGTGTGCATATCCTGCGTGACCAACTCATCACGCTGAGGAAGAAACGGGTTCAGCGCGTCCCGCTCATCCATGGCATCGGCGAGCGCCTCACGAATCTTGTCCCTGGCATTGAGATAGGCGTGGTATCGAATCGACGCGCTTTCCTCAAGAGATCGATTGCCATAACGCATCCCCGCGCTCGCCGCCTCGTATTCCTGGGCGATGAGTTTGTTGAGTGTATTGATGGCGATGTCTGCGTCGCTGTTTCTCATTGCTGTTCCTTTTCCTTGTCGTGTTCCGCCGACCATCTGAGCAGGGCGTTGACGGCGATTTCGCACGCCTGCCGTTCCTCGTCGTCTTCCGGAGCGATGCATACGGCGCCGCATTGCGACCAGATTTTCACTGTGGTTCCTTGTCCGCGCCGCTCACGTGATCCCAGTCGCAGGACATGCCGCCTTGCTTCTCCCATGCGTAGACGACACAGTCCACTTTTCGCGTGTCCTGCAATGTGATGACGCATTCGTAGAAGCCGTGGGTGGTGCCTCCGTCGGTGCATTGCGAGTCGATGGGTTTGACCGCATGCGCCGGCGTGGATGCTTTGGCCATGCCGCCGCATCCGGCGAGCGCCGTGCAGAGGGCGAGGGTGATGGTGGTGAGGGCGGCGCAGATGGTGTTTCTCATTGTTCGTTCCTTTGATGGTGGCTGGCGTGGTGGTTCCAGAGGCGGATGGCTTTGTTGAGGCTTCTGCCGTCGACGTGGAGAATGCATTTGTGCCGGCAGTTGGGGCAGATGCAGCCGTAGATAGTGTTGACCGGTTTGCGTGTGCGGAGTTTGTAGATGGCGCCGAGGGTCAGGATGAGCGGCTGTGACTTGCGGCATGCCGGGCAGGGTGCGGGTCTGCGCCATTTGCGTGGGTTGGTGGCGATTCTGACGGTGTGCATTTCATTCCTTTCCGTAGATGGCGAGGCTTCGTATGCCGTCGCTCATGCTGTTGAAACATGTGTTCGGATCATGGTCGATGATGTCGTTTCCGATGCCCTGGAAGCGGAGGGTGGCGGTGCCGTCCGGCCGGCGGATGAGTTCGAGCCGGCCGTCGATGACGACGTCCTGGTCGGTGCGGGCGATGCAGCGGCGGCCGATCAGGATTGCCGGGTCGGCCGACCGCCACTTGTGCAATGGGACGATGATGCTCATTCCCGGCCACCCATCCAGCCGATCAGGAAGGCGAGCGCCAGGAGGATTATCGCGGTGTGGCTCATGCCGTTCCTCCGATCTCCGGGCTGGCCAGCATCTCGGTGATCGCGTCCTTGGCTATCAGGCGCCATGGTTCGCGGCCGTCGTCGTCGAGGTTTTCCCACGTGAGGTGTTTGCGGTGGCCGTTGGCGTGGAATCGGTTGTAGATGGCGTGCGCGACGGCGTATTGCGTGTCGAGGCTGATGACGAGCTGGTCTTGCTGGTCTTCGGTCATTGGTAGGTCTCCGGTCTTGGCGGTGCGAGCAGTGCGGCGATCGCGTAGCTGGCGAGGCTGGTGGCGAGCGCCGCGATGGTCAGTGCGGTGTGGATGGCGAGCCACGTGATTGGTGTCCACTGGTGGAGCGCCTGTCCGATGATCGCCCTGATGACGGCGTGCGGGATGAGCAGCAGCGCGAGGAGGGTGAACAGCGTGGCCATGGCGTCTCCGAGCCGGTCGGCGAGGTGGCTGATGGTCTTTCTCACTTGTGGTCTCCCGTCTTGACGGCGAGTGTCTCGAGCATGGCCTTGTAGTCTTTGATGTCGCGTGCGATGCAGGATTTCACCCGGTGCGGGCCGCTGCCGCCCTGGTATGGATCCGGGGCGCCGAGCACGGTGACGAGTCGGCGGATGGTGGCCATGTCGTATTTGCGGTAGGTGAGCCACGCGTCAGGGTTGAGGTTGAGTCGGCGGAGGAAGTCAAGGTCGAAGTCCACGTTGGTCCCCGCGGGGACGAGGGAGAAGCGCTGGGAGAGCGAGTCAAGGAATTCCTCCACGGCGTTGGCCACGACGACCATGCTGTCATTGCGCACGGAGCCTCCCATGAGTTCGAACAGCAGGCCGTTGTCGGTGTGCATGGAGAAGGCGACGGGGCTCATGGACAGGAGGTCGAGTCTGTCCGGGCGGATGATGCGGGACAATGATCCGAACTTTTGTTTGCCCAGCATGTCGGTACATTCCATACCGATCTCCAATGGCAGGCTTTTGCGCCTGTCCACGCCTGTGGTCTCAAAGTCGATCCACAGCAGCGCCTCCGGTTTGCCGTTATTCTCGTGCATTTGTCATTCCTTCCGTTTGAATTGTCAATGTTTCGCGCATGGTCAATGGCGTGGCCGTGCCGTCCTGGTTGAGCCAGAGCCATCTCCCCTGCCAGTCGCGCACGGGGGTGGAGAGAGGATCTATGCCGAGCGGGACGATCAGTCCAAGCCGTTCGGCCTCAGCCACATGCTGGTGGACCCACCCATGGCAGCCGGTCGTCCCCGAGCCGCACAGCTCGATGATGTTGACGGGACTATGCCGCACATCCGGATTCGCCGCGCGACGCAGTTGACGGTGATGGCCGCTTCGTCCGGGCCATCGTGACGGATCGTGGATGTTCGCCCCGCAGCGCAGGCAATGCCAGCCCTGGCGTTCCAAAGCGATGCGCTTCGAGTCCTCGAACTCACTCACAACGCGCTCCTTCCTGCATCAGACCGTTGACCAGCACCAGACATGAAGTGCAGTTCGTTCTTAGTCCGGAGGCCATTGCGGCGATGCCGTTATCGGCCTTGCCGCCGGTGAGCGCCTGGAGTTCGATGTTCGCCGCGGTTTCCGCGGTGTCGGTGATGAGTTGGACGAGTCTGTTGATCTGTTCCTTGGTCATTCGTCTTCCTCCTCGTCTTCTTCCGTGATGGCGGCAACAAGCTGGTCGAGGTGTTCGGTCTCGTCGTCGGATGGCTCATAGCCGAGGTCTTGGAGGATCAGGTAATAGCCGGGGATGCGGCGGCTGACGTTGTCGTCGCCACTCCAGTCCCAGTCATTTGGGCTGATGAACCATTCGATTCTGGCGGTGAGGATCATGACCGCGTATGTCGGCCAGTCCGGTGAGTCGAGGTGCGTGTGGAGTTCCGCGAGCGCCTGTTCCGGTTTGATGCCGGCGATGGCGGCGAACTGTTCCCGGGCGCATGCGGCGTCGTTCCAGGTGTGTAGGTCTTTGGTGAAGCCGGTCGGGTCCGGGTCAATTGTCTGCAGAAGTCCGAGCCTTGCCGTGGTCTCGATGAGCTTGGCGCGCTTGATGGCATGGAGATGGCCGTGGAGCCATGCCATGCGCTTGTCAGCCGTCGTGGCGGCGTATTCCTCGAGCACGTGCTGTCGGGCGTCGCGTTCGGCCTGTTCGGCGGCTCGCTGGGCTTCCTTTTCGGCTTCGGCGGCCGCATCACGACGATCCCAGAGGTATATCGTCTGCGTCGCTTCATGGACGGAAACCGCGTCTGGATTCTGCTTGCGGAGCTCTTCGATGGTTTCTTCCGGAGTGCCCGCGGCGGGGAAGATGGCGCCGGAGTAATTCCATTCGGAATCCGAGAAGGTCTCTCCGGGATCCTCGATGACGTTGAGACCGGTGGTGCCGGTGGCGAGGAGCGCGGAGACATCGGCGAACCACTGGCTCCGGCGATCTTCCACTTCGATGTTGTGGAGGATGTAGTCGAAGTTCGAGGTCCCCGCGGCGTGCGCGAGGCGTTCCTGACGGTCCGGCTGGCCGTCGTATCGTGCGATGGCCATGAGTTGGCCGATGGTGAGCTGGTCGAAGTCGTCGCGTGTCTTCCTGACATCCGCCTTGATGCTCGCCGCTTTCGCTCTGTCACGCACATAGTCGGCGCTTCGGCCGAGCCTGTGCGCGACGGCGGCGGTGGTGGCTCCGAGGTCGAGCATGCCCTGGATGGCGTCGGCCTCCTCGAGGACGGTGAGCTGTTCGCGCTGGCAGTTTTCGGTGACCATGGCCTCCAACTGCTGCAACGGGTCTAAGTCAAGCACGAAACACGGCACGGCTCCGGTGCCGGCCTGCTTGCATGCGGCGAGACGACGATGGCCGGCGATGACACGATAGCGCTCGCCGTTGGGTACGACGGAGAGCGGCGAGAGCAGGCCGTTGGCTTTGATGCTGGCCGCGAGGTCGGTCACGTCGCCGATCTGCTTTCGTGGATTGTCCGGGTGGGGGTCGATGAGGCTGGTGTTGATGAGCTTGATTTCGTTGCTTTGGTAGTTGCTCATTACTTCTCCTTGCTGGTTTCTTGGTTGAGTTCGTCTGCGCATGCCTGGCACGCGAGATACCACTTGGAAGGGTTGCCTTCCCTGAGGCTGCCGCTGTGGTCGTATTCGTCCTCATGTGGATCCATGAGCTGGTGGACGTGTTCGCAGTTCCAGGTGTGCTTGTGGATTGGCGGCGGCGAGATTGGCTCGGGCGCCCAGGTTTCCCATTGGTCGCGGAGCCATGTGTTGAGCCGTGGGATGTGGCCGCTGCGGATTTGGCCGTCGTTGACGGCGCGCTTGTAGCGGCGGAGCGCGGTTTGGAGGCGGGTGAGTTCGACGGGGTTTCCGGCGATGGCCGCGTACAGGGCTCTGGCTTCGGCTTCGGTCTTGCGGCCTTTCGCGCCGATGGATCCGGGATAGGCTTCGGCGAAATGGTCGAAGCCGGATTCCGGCGTGGCGGGTTGCTTCGGTTTGCCGGCGGGAGGGGTCGGAGAGGGATTATCGGTATAGGTATCGGTTTTATGCCATGTTTTTGCTTGGCTGTCCTCTAGCAACTTGCTAGACGGTTTGCTACCTGTCTCGCTACTGTTTTGCTCTCCGTTTGCTTGGCTGTTTTCCGGCAAGTCGCCAGACGTTTGCTTGGCTTTCTGGTTGGCCGCCTTGCGGCGTCCTCCCTTGCTTCCGGCCTTTCTGCGCGCCCCGCGTTGCTCTTCGGTCAACACTCGCGGCTCCCTGCAGATGCCTTCCGCGTAGACGGGACGCCATCCGCCGTCGTGCTCTTCCATGAGGCCCGAGTCGATGAGCTGCTGCAGCTGTTTCATGGTGCCGCCGGCGTCCTTGAGGTCGAGCTTGTCGAAGTGGCCGGGGTATGCTGCCGGGTCCTTGGCCTGCATCGATACGCCTTTGGAGTGGATGACGCAGAGTTTGACCCACAGGCCCACGGTGGCGAGCGGCAGGCGGCGGATGCGCCTGTCGTCGGCCATCTGGTCGTCGATGATGAACCACATCTCTTCTTCTCCTTCCTGTGGTTCAGTCGATCTCGCCGGTGTCCGGATCGACGGTCGCCTCCACGTCGCCATCGTCCATGTCGAGACTGCGGCGCAGACCGTCGATGAGGATCATCTGCCGTGACGTGGCCGGCTTCGCACACATGTTCTCCATGACCAGGCCGGCGTCGAGGATGCGCTGCGCGAGGTCCGCGCAGTCGTACACGGCTTCGGTGATGGCGTGGATGCCGCCCCACTTGTCGATGTGCTCCTGCTTGTTTTTGGTGTCCATGACGTTGCGGCATGCCTTGAGCACGACGGCCGCGGCCTTGGTGACCTGCTGCGTCTTGCCGATGAGGTCGATGAGCGTGTCCGGTGTCGCTTCCTGCGGGATGAGCACCTGCTGTTCGCTGGCTTTCATTGCTTCCTCCTTTAGAATTCCGGTTCCGGATCCGGTTTGCCGAAGTCCCCAAATGACGATTGGTCGGCCGCCGGCGCGCCCCACGGATCATCGGCCGGCGGCGCGGCGGGTTGCTGTGTCTGCGCCGACTGTTGCGGCCGTTGGCTCCAGCCACCGACGCCGGTGTTGACGGTCGGCTGCGGCGATGCGGGGTTGCCGTAGACGGGACCGCCCTGGCGGCTGATGCGGGCGACCTGCGCCGTCGCGTACCGCAGCGATGGCCCGATTTCGTCGACCTGCAGCTCCACGACGGTCCGATTGGTGCCGTCCTGCGCCTGATACGAGTGCTGCTTGAGCCTGCCTTGGGCGATGACCCGCATACCCTTGGACAATGACCGCACGCAATGCTGCGCGAGGTCGTTCCATGCCGAACAGCGGAGGAAGAGCGCGTCTCCGTCCTCGTACTGGCCGGTCTGCTTGTTGAAGTTGCGCGGCGTGTTGGCGATGGTGAAGCTGGCGACCTGCGCGCCCTGGCCGGTGGTCCTCAGTTCCGGATCCGCGGTGAGGTTGCCGACGATGGTGATGACGGTCTCCCCTATGGCCATGTCAGGCTCCCTTCACATATCCAGCCGGTTCCGGGCCGAGCTGGCTGGGATCCTTGGCCTTCCACGCGCATTTCGCGCGCAGGCATCCGGCCTCGCGGTCGATGACGATCTCGCCGAAGCGCGCCGGCGCGACCAGCGTGAGATTCCAGCCACGGTCGCGGTTGAGCGCGCTGATGGTCTCGTACAGCTCGCCGATCAGCTCGGCGGCCGTCATGCCGACGCTGGCCGGCGTAAGCGGCCACTCGAACCACTTCTCGCCTTCCGGTCTAATTGGTGTTTTGCTTGGCAACGTTTGCCTCCTTTGGATTGGTTCGTGCCGGGGCGCGGAATCGAACCGCGCATCCAACCGCCGGCGTGACCTCAACACGCCGATCCATGGCGCCCGCCTCCAATCGCGGGCCCCGGCGAAGGCCGGACGGGAGGAGAAGAGAGAAGATGACCCGTCCGGCCGGTTTTAACGTCTTTTCCTTGACGGGTGGGCGGTTCCGGCATGACCGCGCATGACGAACCACGTCCATGCCGCAATGTGTGAGGAGCCGCCCAAGTCTTTCATCGCTCGAGTTCTTCCGCCCATCGGATGAAGCGGGGGTCGGAGCACAGGCGACGCATGATGACGGCCGTCGGGATGAGCACCGCGAACGGCGCGGCGATGAGATGTTCGATCGGGTGCATGCACGCCGGCGTGCAATACAGCACACACATGGCCAGCAACCACACCGCGAACAGCAGCTGGTGCAAGATGATGCGGGCAAGGGCCTTCATCACATCAGCTCCTTGTTGATGGTGTCGATAACGATGTCCACGAGGTCGGCCACATCGATGTCGATGAATCCGACGATGTGACCGAGTGAACGCCTTGCTTCGATGTCGTTCCACCCGTCGGCATAGGCCGGACGGATGGCGTCGCCTTCGTCATCGAATTCCCTGAATATCGCTTCGACGCAGGCTTTGCGGATGTCGTTCATTTGTCCTCCTTTTCTTCACATGGGTCAGGCCACGGGGTATCGGTACGCCAGTCGTTGTCGGTCATCACGCGCCCACCTCTTCCTCGTATTCGGCCGTGCACTGGTACAGGTGTTGCGCGAAATAGGCGATCATCTGCTCCTTCGGATACATGACGATTCGTCCCACCTTCACGAACTTCGGGCCGATGCCCGCGCTACGCCAGTACGCCAGGGTGCCTTCCTTGATGCCGCAGTTGTCCGCGATGTCCTTCGTTGTGTTCATCGGCTTCAACGCCGCCGCCAATGCGGCGAACACCCTGACTTTGTTTCCTTCGAATTCGAAAGGCTGGATTTGGTTGTTCATTGGATTCTCCTTGGATTTTTGATTGCTCCTTCGCATATGCTTGTGATGTTCAATCCGAGCATGAAAGGAGGTGAAATGGATAAGAGCTTTCTTAAAATCGATGGTGTTGTGCTTCCGGGCGCTCCAGATTTCCTTGTCGAACAGTTCAACGAAATCGAGGAGATTCTGAAAGGAATGAAGCCCGGAGAACGCAAAAGCAGAACCTTCATTGCGAGAACCAACGATGACAAAGAGAACATAATCACCGTTTCTCTGCATTGCGGTACCACAATGAGCCTCGACATCATCGATGATGGTTCCGATGCTTATCAAGCGTGTGCTGAACGCTTGAAGAACTAAGGACCGTTCTCTTAAAATCTCTCGAACCATCTTCTGAATCGCCGTCCGCGTGAGAGAGTTCCAATTCCTCGCGGACGGCTTTCCTTATCGCGCCAAGCATCGCCGGGTGCAGGCGTTCGAACTCCTCAACGGAAATCGGGTTCATGGATTCGTCCGGCGTCTCGGCCGGAATGTTGATGCTCATTTCGGATTCTCCTTAGAATCGTTTTCATTGGCCGTTAGCTGTTGAGCCACCGATTGATGAAGATCGTGATGACGCTCACCACCGCGCAGGCGACGGAACGTATGGGCCTGCCGATGGCGATGCCGGAAAGACGATAGCCAGGAAGTGGCACAGTGCGTCGCCTTCGAGCTCGATCATTTCAGCCAAGGTCACGTATGCCTTGCCGTCCCATATGTCCACATGGATCGGATGCTCACTGGGGTCGAAGAGCGTTCTCCCGCTCACGCCCAGAGCGTCCTCGAGTTCTTTGGGCGCGCAGTCGATGTCGGTGATATCGAACGACGTGTTCATTTCAGTTCTCCTCCTTGCTGTTGGCATTGTTGGCTGTCGCGTTTTCCAGCGCATCGGCGAGCGCCTGATTCTGTTCTTCGATCGCTTCCGTCGGCGAGCGCTTAACAAATTCACTCTTTTTTTCTTTGACAAAGAAGTCGCTGACGTCACATCCAACGACTTCTGAAATTTGATGCAATTCACGAACTGTGAATGGCGATGACGCTGGATACTTGAGCCTCCTTGTCAATGTGACTCGTGGAATTCCTGATTTCTCCGATGCTTCGGAAATGCTGAATTTTGCGCGGGAAAGAGCTTTGCCAACTCGTCTTGCGACTGTTGCTGAGTACTTCATGCTGTCCATGCTTTGCATAGTAGTGCCCATTTGGGCAGTATGCAAGTACAACACGCCCAAATGGGCAGTTGATAGCAGAATTTCAGTCGCTATACTGTCCATATGGACATTAATGAAGCGACTGCAAAGGCAATTGCCGCAGAACGATCTGCAGCAGGATTAACCATTAAAGATCTTTCGGAGAAATCTGGCGTGCCGGAGCGCACTCTAATCAGAATGCTGAAAAATGAGCGCGACATAAAGGTGACGCAAATCGCTCAACTTTCAGAAGTCTTCGGAATCAATCCACATGAACTCATTGAAGAGGCTGAAAAATTTGTCGACCGTGCTAACCGCGCAAAGGCCCGCGAGCGCGAGTTTCGGGTCACGGATGAGCTGGTTGACCGTATCGCTTCCCGTCCGGAGGATTTCGGCGTGGCTGCCAACGACGATCCGAACAAGGCACTTGAAGCCGAAACGCCAAGAGATTGAATTTTTACCAAGGAAAGAAGGAAACCATGTACAGGAAGACAATCGCAACGGCCGTCGCCGGTCTGCTCATTCTCGGGCTTGGCGCATGCGGCAACGCCAGTGACGCCAAAACCGCCGACGCCGGCAGCACGAGCCAATCGCAGACGACGAAGAAGCCGGCAGAGAAGAAGCCGGTAGAACAGCCTGCGGATCTGACCGGCACGTGGAAGCAGACCAACTCCGGCAGCACGGATTCCTGGATGGAGGCCGAGATCACGGCCGACACTATCACCGTCCAGTGGGTCAGCGACAACGGCGATACGAAGAGCCTGTATTGGAAGGGCTCCTACAATGCGCCGGACAAGGCCGGCGACTGGAAGTGGACGAGCCAGGGAGACACCGCGGCGATGCAGGCGTCCCTGCTCGGCTCGCAGGACGCCACCAAGGACTTCACCTACACCAAGGCGGACGGCGTCAGCTGGGAGACCACCGCGATGGGCACCACCACAGTGGTGAAGACCGCCAAGCAGTGAGCGATAGGCTCAGCAAGCCGCTCAAGGCGGGAGCTCCAAGGAACTGGGTCTGCGCGCGTCATACGCGGATTGAACTATTAGAAATAACCGAATAGTTCAAAACCGTTGGAAACATCAACAACAGACCATTTTGTTGACGTCAACAAGATGGTTGTGGAATCGGAAGGAGACAAGCATGGCGGACGAACCACAGGAAGGCCGGATAATCCTCTACCAAGAGGACGGGCGCAACGTACCAGTCGAAGTCACGTACTGGCGGGAGACGTTCTGGCTCACACAGCAGAAAATGGCAGAATTGTTCAATGTTACCGTGCCGACCATCAACGAGCATTTGAAAAACATCTTCTCATCCGGCGAACTGACAGAGACGTCAAGCATTCGGAAATCTCGAATAGTTCGACAAGAAGGTTCTCGCCAGGTATCAAGAGAAATCTCTTTCTACAATCTCGACGCAATCATCGCCGTCGGATACCGCGTCAACAGCAGACAGGCCACACAATTCCGCCAATGGGCCACCGGCATCCTACGCGAATACATCGTCAAGGGATTCGCCCTCAACGACGACATGCTCAAGAACGGCAGACCGTTCGGAGACGACTATTTCGAGGAACTGCTCGACCGCATCCGCGACATCCGCACCAGCGAGCGTCGGTTCTGGCAGAAGGTCACCGACCTGTTCAGCGAGGTCAGCTACGACTATGACCCGAACTCGCAGACGGCTAGGGATTTCTTCGCCAGCTGCCAGAACAAGATGCACTACGCCGTCACCCATCAGACCGCCGCCGAAATCGTCATGGATCGTGTGGACGCCGGCAAGCCGAACATGGGATTGACTACTTGGAAGGGCGCTCCGAAAGGACATCCACGGTCCACGGACGTGACCGTGGCAAAGAACTATCTGAACGAACGCGAGATGAAGGCGTTGAACACGCTCACCACCGGTCTGCTGGACCTCGTGGAGGCACGAGTACTGAACCACACCCTCACCAGCATGGAGGAATGCGCCACGCTGATCGACCAGTACATCTCCCTGTCGGGCATGCCGTTGCTGGAAGGCAAAGGCAACCGTGGACACGAGCAGATGAGACGCAAGGCCCTCGACGAGTTCCACAAGTGGGATGCGGCACGAGAAAGCGATTTCGACAGGTTCGCCAAGGGATTGGACGGAACTGGACGGTGAACGACGCCACATTGACGTCCTGGTCGAAGACACTGGGCGTGCGAGTGGAGGAACGCCGGCTGGCCGGAGACAGGTGCGGGATCTACTACGATCCGCTCCGCCTCATCATCCTCGACGAACGGCTGGCCGGATTCCAACGCCGCTGCACCTTGTGCCACGAGCTCATCCATGCCAGACACCACGACCCCGGCTGTGGCAGCCAATACGGGGTCAAATGCGAGCGCCGTTGCCGTAGGGAGACCGCGCTGACGTTGATCAGTCCGGTGGATTACGGCATGGCCGAGGAGATTTATGAGGGCGCGGCGTGGCCGATGGCGGTCGAATTGGGTGTGACGGTGCAGGTGCTGATGGACTACCGGCAGCTGCTTCATGATTCCGGCGTGTGCATGCAATAGTTATACGCCTTTATACGTGCTTATAGAGCCTTATACCCCTTCGGATTCCTTATAAAAAATGACCCCGGCCACCCGCATACCGCGAGCGCCGGGGTGAAAAACATGTGGGAAGAAGCGCCATGAAAGTGACCATTGATGATCTGTGGCTCAAGAATGACGATGATGGCAATCCGCCGAGTCGCGCGGCCAAACGCTCTTTGGCGAACTCACGCGATCCGATGAAGGCCAATGTGCCTGAGAAGTGGCGTAAAAGCCGTTATGGAGTCGGGATGCGCTGGCGTTGTCATTGGACCATCGTCAAGGACGGTAGACGTGTGCAGAGGGTGAAGCAGTTCGCCAGGCTCGCCGAAGCGCAGGAATATGCCGCGGCCATGGAGGACGACATCAGGCGGGGACGCTACCGCGATCCTCGTCAGGAGCTTCGTGTCCTGGATGACGTGGCCGGCGAATGGCTCGCGTCGAAGGTTGATCTGAAACCCGGCACCGCAGGCCGGTATGCGAGGGAGCTGCGCCTGTACATCCTGCCCAAATGGGGTGGCATGACGTTGCGTGAGCTTCGCCCTGACATGCTGCAGGAGTGGGTCGGCCAGCTCATGGACGGTGGTTATCCGGCCGCGTTGCCGGACGGGCGTGATTCGAAGCCGCTGAGCGCGAGAAGCATCCGCAATATCATGAAAGTCGTCCTCAAGGGCATCTTTGACTACGCCGTCTCGAACGGATGGATCGGTGAGAATCCTGTGGACAGGGTCACCGTGCCGAAGATCGTCTCCGACGACGACATGGTGTTCCTCTCGGTCCGCGAGGTCGAGTTGCTCGCGGACGAGGCGGAGAAGATCGGGAAGCCGGTGGACGGTCTGCTGGTCAGATGGCAGGCCTATACGGGATGCCGCATAGGCGAATCGCTTGCCCTTAAGGTCGGTGACGTGGACGTGGACAGGCGGCGCGCCAGGATAGGCCGCACATGGACTGACGACGGGCACGGCGGCAGCATGCTCGGCACCCCGAAAAACGGAAAGGCCCGCAACATCGCGATACCACGGTTCCTTATGCCGCAGATCAAGGCGCAGATGGATGGCATGGGTGATGACGATTGGCTGTTCCGTGCCACCCGTGGCGGGAACGTCTGGACGAACACGTGGCGGACAAGGATATGGAACAAGGCCGTCAAAGCGGCCGGCATGGAGGACGCGGGCGTGACCATACACAGTCTGCGCCACACATACGCGAGCTTCGCGATCGCCCAGGGCGCGGACGTGAAGACCCTGCAGATGCAGCTCGGCCACTCCTCTCCCAGCATCACATTGAACACCTACACGGCGCTCTGGCCGGAACGATTGGACGACGTGGCCGACGCGATCGGAGCCCTCCGCGAGCGCGAACTCGTGTGAATCGGGCATGGAGGTTCCGCGGCGTTTATATGCATTTGTATGCGGATTGTTTTCGACGGAAAAAATAAGCCCTTGAAAACCTAATGTTTCCAAGGGCTCCGGTCGGGCTGACAGGATTTGAACCTGCGACATTCTGCTCCCAAAGCAGACGCGCTACCAAACTGCGCTACAGCCCGTTCATGCACTCCCGCACGTGGCAGGTGAACACGAGTTTCCATTGTAGCGTATGGTAGGACAACGACAGGCTAGAATGGCAAATACTGGAGGGAACGCGCATGGGACGTCATCAGCAAGCCGAGGCTTCAGGCATCATTTCCTTCATGGCATGCGCCACTCTTGCATGGATCGCCATGGACCTATATCTGCAATTCGCTCCCGCCATCTGGCGTGTCACCCAACGCCTGTTCACCGTGTGTGCCGGAATCACCGCGGGATGTGGAGTCATCTCGTTCACCTTGGGGTATGCGCGCAACTCCAGGTCGATGACGTTGAAACATGGCTGGACCATTCCTATTCGCCGTATCTTCGAGATACTCGCTTTGTCCGTGGTCTACGCGTCGACCATTTTCGTCACGGCGTTCATGCTGCTTTCCATTGCCAGCAACATGATGGGGTTGCGCACGTTAAAAGGCTATCTGACTGCACTCTGCGCCGCGATCTCGGGGGTCGTAGGCTATGTCACGTTCGTACAGGCGGAACTCATGAATGCCAAGACCATCGCATCCTTGTTGCCGTTCTTCGTGGTTTCCGGTGTCAGCATCGCAGGATTGACGTCCGATGATCCATACTGGTACAACAACAATTTCTCCCAATTGGGCGATCGAACCACTTTTGCTGCTCGTATGTTCAATTCGACATTGATGTTGGCCGGCGTCTGCATCGTCATCATCAGCTATTTCGCGATTTCGGAGCTCATCACCACGCACCGTCTGCAGATGCAGTATCTGTCTGCAAACGATGAAAAAGAAGCTCCCAAACACTTCAAGGCGCGGATTCTTCTGCTATCGACCATGCTGACGCTCGCAGGCATCGCCTTCATCGGCATCGGCATGTTCCGTTACACGCCGCATCCGATTCTGCACAACGTATTCGCCCGCGGTCTTCCCTGCCTGATGAGCGTGCTGATGATCGCGCTGCCTTGGCTGGCCCCGCAGCTTTCAAAAGTAGTATATGTGATTTCAGACCTAGCTATCGTGATCGGGGCTCTTGCCGGGTTCCAGTGGTTGGCGGGGCGTAACACGTTGACGAACGTCGAGGCTCTTGCCGGCATGATGTTTCTGGGCTGGTTCATCATCTTTTCACGGCAGATTGCGGCCATCGAATCCGATCGTGTGCAGACGCAGCTTATTCTGGCGCAAACCAAGCGGCCAGAATCCGTCGAGGATCTTGCGGAGGTCAGCGAAACCGTTCCTGGAACCGTTTCCCGACTCTCGTCGGAAGTCTAATTCTCGTAACGGTTCACGAGCACAGTCCACAAACAATACGGCGAGGTGTCACCCGTACGGATGGCACCTCGCCTGTTCTCATGGCTATCAGAAATCGTAGTTCTTTGTGGTGGGCTTTCTATCGCTCATCAGCAACAGGAAGCTTCTCGACTGCGCCGTGATCGCGAAGCCGGCCTCATAGTTGAGTTCCGGACCCTTCGGATTATGCGTGTCGACGACCAGACGCCATTTCTTGCCATACCGCTCGTCCGGCAAGGTGAACATAATCGGCTCGTAATGCGCGTTGAAAATCAGGATGAAGTTATTGTCCACCATCTGGTTGCCATACCAGTCGGCTTCCGGAATATCGGAACCGTTCAGATAGATCATCACCGAGAACGCGTGGGTATTGGACCAATCTTCCATGTCCATGATGGAACCGGTGTGGTCCATCCATTCGACCTGCGGAATCTTATCGTCCGGGTCTCCTGGCTCGCGGCCGGTGAAGAAACGACGACGGTGGAGCACCGGGTGCTCGAGTCGCAGATGAATCAGCTTCGAAACGAACTCAAGCAGATCCTTCTGACTATCGTCAAGATCCCAATTGGTCCATGAAATGGCGTTGTCCTGGCAATAGGCATTGTTGTTGCCCTGTTGCGTGCGTGCCACCTCATCGCCGCCGCAGATCATCGGAATGCCCTGACTGCACAGCAGCGTCGCGAACATGTTGCGCATCTGCTGTTGCCGCAGGTCGTTGACGTCCTTGATGGTGGTCGGGCCTTCGACACCGCAGTTCCAGGAACGGTTGTTGCTTTCGCCATCCCTATTGCCTTCGCCGTTGGCGTCGTTATGCTTCTCGTTGTAGCTCACCAAATCGTTCATGGTGAAGCCATCATGTGCGGTGATGAAGTTCACGGAAGCCACCGGACGGCGGCCGTTCATCTGATACAGGTCGGAGCTGCCCATCAGACGGCTGGCGAATTCCGGTAGCGTCGATGGTTGCGAACGCCAGAAGTCACGCACGCAATCACGGTAGCGGCCGTTCCATTCGGACCAGCTGGACGGGAAGCCGCCCACCTGATAGCCGCCGGAACCCAAATCCCAAGGTTCGGCGATGAGCTTGACACGGGAGATGACCGGATCCTGTTCGACGATGTCGAAGAAGGCGGACAGCTTGTCGACTTCCTGGAATTGGCGGGCCAGCGTGGCCGCAAGATCGAATCGGAAACCATCGACATGCATTTCGGTGACCCAGTAGCGCAGGCTGTCCGTGATGAGCTGCAGCGCGTGCGGCGAGCGCATCAGCAGGGAGTTGCCGGTGCCGGTCGTGTCGAAGTAGTGGCGTCGGTCGTTGTCGACCAGACGGTAGTAGGCACCGTTGTCGATGCCTTTGAAGCTTAGGGTCGGGCCGAGGTTGTTGCCTTCGGCGGTGTGGTTGTACACCACGTCGAGGATCACTTCCATGCCGGCGCGATGGTAGGCCTTGACCATGGATTTGAATTCGTTGACCTGCTCGCCGCGTTGTCCGGAGCTTGAGTACGCGTTATGAGGCGCGAAGAAGCCGATGGTGTTGTAGCCCCAGTAGTTGCTCAGGCCTTTTTCCTGCAGGAAGCTGTCGTTGACGAACTGGTGGATCGGCATAAGTTCGATGGCGGTGACGCCGAGCTTCCTCAGATATTCGATGACCGATGGATATGCGAGGCCCGCGTAGGTTCCACGGATGTCCGGCGGCACGTCCAGGTTGAGATTGGTCATGCCACGCACATGGGCTTCGTAGATTACCGAATCATGGTAGGAGATGTTCGGATGTTGGTCGTTGCCCCAGTCGAAATACGGATTGACCACGGCCGATTTCATGGTATGCGGCGCGGAATCCAGCGTATTCATGCTGGTGACGTCCTCAGGGCTTTTGAACCAATACGAATAGAGGCTTTCGTCACCGTCGATGTTTCCCTCGATGGCTTTGGCGTACGGGTCGAGCAGCAACTTGTTCGGGTTGCACCGCAGGCCCTTTGCTGGATCATACGGACCGTACACACGATAGCCGTACCGTTGCCCGGGTTGTATTCCCGGCAGATAGTTATGCCATACGTAGGAGTTCTGCTCCGTCATTTCCACTCGGGTCTCACGATCTTCCTCATCGAAAAGACAAAGCTCGACTTTCTGGGCCACTTGAGAGAAGAGGGCGAAATTCACGCCGGCGCCGTCGTAGCTCGCACCGAGTGGATACATCGATCCAGGTCTGATTTGCATAATTCAAGTATCGCACGTTTTGCGAGTTGAATTCGTTATTTCGTTTATTCCGGCGATTGTTTTTACAATTCGAAACCTGCAGGCCGCTATTGTTGCCGCATTCTGCGAATTTGCTCATGCAAAATGGCGATCTCCGAATTGGAAGCCGTGATGTGCGTGTCTCGTAGCTGCTTCCACGGGATCCAAGCAGATTCGACATGCTCGTCGGCGTCGAAATGCCGTTCGACGGCCTGCCAGTGGCGCAGGTGCATCACCATGATGTTGGCCAGTTCGTCGGTCATGCCCTCGGATGAATAGAATTGCCCGACATGGTCGATATCGCAACTGTTTTCGTCGATTGGCTCGACGCCGGTCTCTTCGCGCAGCTCACGCAATGCGGCCGCATCGACGTCTTCCCCGTCATCGATGAGTCCTGCCGGCAGACCGTAGGCGAAGGCGTCGCAGCCGACACGGTATTCTCGTTCGACCAAGTACAAATCCTGCGCGCAGTCATGCACCAGCATGACCACACAGGGCGCGTGCCGCATCACCTGTCTGCGGATCACGGTTTGTCCGCCGTCTCGTGTCTGCAACGCGATACGCATGTCCTCCACGCCGAAAATCGCGCCTTGATACACGTGTTCTCTGCTGAGTACTGTGGCCGGTCTGGTCATGTCCACGCCATCGCTGGATTCGTTCAGCGACATATCCATGCTGGTCGTATCGGACATCGTCGTTCAGCGTTCCTGCCCGCAGGACGGCAGTACCAGATTCCAGGGATCGGTGTTCATGGAAATCCAGCGGACGGTGGGGATGTCTCCGGTCGCCTCAGATACGGCACGAGGCACATCGCCCATGGCGTATTGGAACCATATGGATTCGATGGCGCTGTGTGGCGTGTTGACGAACATCGGACGAACAGTGGCGTCGCCTCGGCCGAGTTCGATGTCCGCGGCACGCATGGACGCCTCATAGCGCGCCTGCTCGATGGCATCGGTCACCGGATGATGGCGCAGATCGCTGGTCACATACACATCGACGCCTGCGGCACGCACTTCATCGAACAGGGAATCGCCCGAACCCGGCAATACCGCCACCGTGCCGATCGTCGCGTCAAGGTCGCCGCACACCTGCACGCCAAGTTCGGTGTATGGCAGCGCGTCGGCCACACGACGGGCGAAATCACGCAATGCGATCGGCTCCTGCAACCGGCCGACACGGCCCAATCCGACCGGATGTTCGGCTTTCGGATCTTCGATGGGTACCAGCGGACGCTGTTCGATCAGGCCGAACGCGTCGGCGGCGGCCATGCCGACTCCTCGGTAGGAGGCATCGGCATTGGTATGCCCAACCCACAGCGCGCAACCGGCGAGGTTGAGCTTCCGGACGATCTCACCACGGAATCCTAGTCCGGAGACCGCATGCACGGAACGGAAGAACAGCGGATGGTGGCAGATCAGCAGGTCGATGCCTCCGGCGATAGCCTGGTCGATCACCGCCATGGATGGGTCCGCCGCAAACGCGATGTTGCGCACGTCGTGGCGAAGGTCTCCCACGATGAGTCCCGGCTCATCCCATTGTTCCGCGTATCGCAGCGGATACAGCGTTTCAAGCACATCCACGACCTGCTTCAGCGTTGCCACAATCTTCCTTCTTTCTTTTTTAATCAGCCTTCGATTATCCGACGGGAACGGATCAGTGGGCCGCCAATTGCCAATCGGAACCGATGCCCGTCGATACGTCCAACGGAACGGCCATGGTGACGGCATGCTCCATGGCATCCTTCACCAGCGCGGTGGCCTGCTTCTCCTCACCGGGCGCGATCTCCACCACAAGTTCATCATGAATCTGCAGTATGAGGCGACTTCCAAGGTTCGCTTCCTGCAGTGCGTCATACGCACGAATCATGGCGATTTTCATGATGTCCGCCGCCGAGCCTTGGATAGGCGCGTTCAACGCGGCGCGTTCGGCCGCGTCCCTCACGGCACGGTTCGGCGATTTGAGACCGGGGAAATACCTGCGCCTTCCGAAAATGGTTTCGGTATATCCTTTTTCGCGTGCGGACGAGACAAGCGATTCAAGGTATTCATGGACTTTGCCAAAAGTGGCGAAATACTGGTTTTTCAGCGATTCGGCTTCTTTGGGCTTGATCTTGAGCTGCTGGGCAAGTCCATACGTGCTCAGACCGTAGGCAAGTCCATAGCTCATCGCCTTGACGTGGCTACGCTGATCGGACGTGATGTCGTCAACGGGAATGCCGTAGACCAAGCTGGCCACATACTTATGGAAGTCCTTGCCGGAGCGGAAGGCCTCTATCAACGCCTCATCACCGGAAAGGTCGGCCATGATGCGCAGTTCGACCTGCGAGTAGTCGGAGCTCAGCAACGATTCGAAGCCCTCTCCCGGCACGAACGCGGATCGAATCTCACGACCTGCGGGATCCCGGTTCGGAATGTTCTGCAGGTTTGGATCGACGGAGCTCAATCGTCCGGTGGCTGCCACCGTCTGTTCGAAAGTGGTGTGGATGCGACCGTCATGACGGTTTGTGGCGTCGATCAACGTCTGCACGATCTGCTTGAGCTTGTTCTTTTCACGATGCATCAGCAACGCGTCAAGGAACTGGCATGCGCGGTCGTTATCGTACGAGCGGTCACGCAAGGTCTGCAATGCCGCGGCATTGGTGGTGTATGAACCGGACTTGGTTTTTTTCGTCGGTTTCAATCCCATGTCTTCGAACAGGATCTTCTGCAGCTGTTTGGGGCTTTGCAGGTTCACCTGCTCCCCCGCGAACTGCCACGCCGTTTCCTGTGCCTGGGCAGCGTCGGCGGCAAGTTGGTCGCGCATCTGCACCAGACGTGTCATATCCACTTGGGCGCCGACCTGTTCCATGCCATGCAGGACCTGAGAGACCGGAAGCTCAATGGATTTGAGGAGACCGAATTGTTCGCGCTTATCCAGCACACCGGCCAAATATTCGGCCAAAAGCCCCACGATTGCGGTGCGGGTGAGTATCAGCTCATCGTTCTTGGAATCGTTTTCCTCAGGCTCGTCGAAGTCCAAGGTCCCCTGTGTCGCGGCTTCGGCTTGTGCTTCGATGTGCAGATCAAGGAAATGGGCCGCAGCCTGTTCCAGCGTGTCCGCGTGGAAATCCGGGTGGGCAAGATATCCGGCGAGCTTGGTGTCGAACAATGGTTCCGGAAGTTCCACGCCGATGCTGCCCAGCAGATGCGCATGTTCTTTGTAACCGTGCACGACCATGGAATGGTGATAGCGGTCGAACAGCCTTTGCAGGCATTGCACCATATCCGGACTGAATACGTCGATGCGAATGGCTTCGCCGTGCACGGCGATCATCAATGCCGAAAGAGAGGCTTCTCCGGGTTTGCTCGTGCCTTCGGCGTAAAGCGTCCAGGACTGTTTCACCTTGTCCGTGCAGCGGGTCGAAGAATCGATTTCGAAGCCGAATTCCGGAATGTCGTTGGAGGAGCGTTCATGGCGTTCGTGCAGATGTTCCTGCACCACGGGGAAATGGTTTTGGACCCATGTCTCCACCACATGCGGATCGTTGACGTCTTCGACATGTGGCAGCCCGAGCTTGCTGGATTCGTGCACGTCCCCGGATGGTTTGTCCGCATTGAACGTTTTGAGCACGCGATTCTTGGTCCGAACACCGAATTCGAGCTTGGTGAATAGATCGTCGAGTTGACCAGCGTCGACTTGTCCAAATGTCAGGTCGGATACCGACACGCCAAGATCAAGGTCACGAACCAAAGCGTTCACGGAACGGTTCAGTTTGACCTGTTCGATGTTTTCGCGCAGGGCTTCGCCTTTTTTGCCGCTGATCTCGTCGGCGTGTTCGATGATCTGCTCAAGTCCGCCGTACTGGTTGATCCATTTGGCCGCGAATCCGTCGCCGACTCCGGGAACGCCGGGGATGTTGTCAGCGGTTTCTCCGCGCAAGGCGGCCAGATCCGGGTATTGCGCGGGAGAGACATGATATTTCTCCTGCACGGCATCCGGGGTCATATGTTTGAGGTCTTTGAAATGGTGGCCGGGATACAGCACGGTGATGTTGTCGTTGATCAGCTGGAAAGCATCACGGTCGCCGGACAGCACCAATGTGCGGTAGCCTGCCTGGTCGCCCATGCTGGCGAGCGTGCCGATCACATCGTCACCTTCGTAACCGGGTTTTTCGATGTATGTGACGCCCAAGGCCGTCAGCATCTGCTGGATTAATGGCAGCTGGCTGAGCAGTTCCTCGGGGGCCGCGTCGCGAGTTCCTTTGTACTGCGGCAGCATCTGGTTGCGGAACGTGCCGCCCTTCACATCGAATGCGACGGCAAGATGGTCTGGATGTTCGGCATCGATCACCTGCGAAAGCATGGTGGCGAATCCCCAGACCGCGTTGGTGGCCTGACCTGATGATGTACTGAAATTCTCTACGGGTAAGGCAAAAAAAGCGCGGAACGCCAAAGAATGGCCGTCAACGACCAATAGCGTTCCGCGTGAAGTGCCTTCCACAGTTGGTGTGTTAGCGCTCATCCTCTGCTTCCGACTTCTGTTCGCCATACTTGGCGATGATGGCCATGGCCAGACGCTTCTTCGGAATGCGCTGGTCCATGGAGGTCTTCTGAATCCAACGGAAAGCGCCCTGTTCGGAGAAGTCCGCCTTGTCCATCAGCAGGCCCTTGGCGCGGTCGACGAGCTTGCGCTCCTCCAGCGTTTCTTCGGCCTTCTTCAGCTGCTCTTCGGCCTTCTTCAGCTGTTCCTCGGTTTCCTGCAGTTTGGACTCGCTACGTTCGACATTGTCAAGCAGATCGTTGATTTCGGCGAAACGGCCCATGGCGACTTCCAAAGCCGGCAGCAGCTTGGATTCCTCATACGGCTTGGTGACATACGCCATGGCGCCAGCGCCCGTGGCCTTTTTGACCAAATCAGACTGGGAGAATGCCGTCAGCATGACGACCGGAGCGATGTTCTCATCACAGATGATGCCAGCGGCCTCGATGCCATCCATGCGAGGCATCTTGACATCCATGCACACCACGCTCGGGCGGAACTTACGGGTCAGTTCAACGGCTTCCTCACCGTTGGCGGCCTCTCCGACGACCTCATAGCCGTTATCCTCAAGCATGGCGACCAAATCCATGCGGTTCACGGATTCGTCTTCGGCAACGACGACGGTGCGCTTGTGTGCCTCGTTATTATTGGCAGAATCCGGCTCGGGAGCCGCAGCAGCTTGGAGCTCCTCATCAGTGAGTACTTCGTCCGGTTCCGTGGTCTTCTCTGCAGCCATGTCGGTCTCTTTCCACTGTCACACCCAAAGCCGGCCTAACATGCCCCAACCCGGGCCTGGATTGATATTGATTTCTTACGTGCCCTCGGTGGGACTCGAACCCACACTGCGCAGATTTTGAGGCTGCTTCCTCTACCAATTGGGATACGAGGGCTTGCACGCAACTCTGGAAGAATACCACATGATTGCGATTTGCGCCAAATCTCGGCGTTGTCATCATTCGGGGACATCGCGTAAAAACAATAATCCTCCCATCGGGAACCAATGGGAGGATTATGGAATCAGCGTTTAACGCGACGATTCAAATCTCAGTCGCAGGCACCAACGGTGTGGACGTAGATGGAATCGGTGCGACCCGGCTGGTGTTCGCCCTGGGCGGAGCTCAGCACGACGATCTTGTCGCCATCGGAGACCTTGCCGGCGTCCTTGAGGACCTTGTCGGTGAAAACCATGAGGTCCTTGCGGGACTTGTCATGGTAATCCTCGTCGACCAGGAAGGACTCGGTGCCCCAAGACAGGGCCAGCCAGTGGAAGGTGTGCTCATTGTTGGTGATGCCGTAGATTGGGGTGGCCGGACGTTCACGGGACACGCGGTGCACGGTGGAACCGGTCTGGGTGTAGGCGACGATGGCCTTGGCGTTGAGCTTGTCGGCCAGGTCGACGGCGGCGGAAGAGACGGCACCGGTGGAGGACATATCCAGGTTCTTCAGCTCCGGGATGCGGTCGAAACCATGCTCGGTGGCGAAGGTGGAGATGCGGCTCATGGTGTTCACGGTGACTGCCGGGTACTTGCCGACGGCGGTCTCGTTGGAGGTCATGGTGGCGTCGGCACCGTCGAGGACGGCGTTGGCGCAGTCGGATGCCTCTGCACGGGTCGGGACCGGGGAGCTGACCATGGAGCCGAGGACTTCGGTGGCCACGATGACCGGCTTGGCGTACTGACGAGCCAGCTCGATGCAGCGCTTGGTGGCCAGCGGGACCTCTTCCAGCGGGCACTCGACGGCCATATCGCCACGTGCGACCATGATGCCGTCGAACGCCTTGACGATCTCCTCGAGGTTCTCGAGGGCCTGCGGCTTCTCGATCTTGGCGACGACCGGGATACGGCGGCCTTCCTCGTCCATGATCTCATGGGCGCGATCGATGTCGGTGGCGAAGCGCACGAAGGACATGGCAATGATGTCGGCGCCGGTGCGGATGGCCCAGCGCAGATCCTCTTCGTCCTTCTCGGTCAGAGCCGGCAGAGACACGGCGACGCCCGGAAGGTTGATGCCCTTGTGGCTGGAGACCGGTCCGGCAACGACAACCTTGGTGTACACGTTGTTGCCTTCGACCTTGGTGACCTCGAGGCGGACCTTGCCGTCGTCGATGAGGATCGGATCGCCTGCATGGCAGTCGCCCGGGAGACCCTTGAAGGTGGTGGAGGTGATGTGCTCGTCGCCTTCGATGTCATCAGTGGTGATGACGAACTCCTGGCCTTCGGTCAGCTGGACCTTGTCCTCGCCGTCGGCGTTCTTCTTGAACCAACCGCAGCGGATCTTCGGACCCTGCAGGTCAACCAGGGCTGCGACGTTGCGGCCAGTGGCCTTGGCGGCGGCACGGAGGTTGTTGTAGACCTTGAGGTGGTCTTCCGGAGTGCCGTGGGAGCGGTTCAGACGAGCGACGTCCATACCTGCTTCGACAAGGCTGGTGATGCCTTCCAGGGACTCGGTAGCGGGACCGATGGTATCTACGATCTTGGCTTTACGCATGAATGCCTGCCTATTCTTGTTGATATTGATTTTGGATCTGACGACCCTGTTTCCAATGGCATAGCTTACTAGCAAAAAGCGCCCACTTCCACCTCAGAACTAGGTGTGTTGTGAGCGCTCACAATTTCGTAGGAGAATAGAAAAGCTCTATTCTCCCAACGTTTGCCGGACTGTCACTTTTCGTTCGCTTTCATGGTGCGCATCTTAATAACACTTGCCAAAGCCGCACCACCAATCGCAAGAACGATCACGACAAGCGACAGCCATGTGGGCACTTCCGGAACCCAGGAAATCGGCTGGCCGCCATTGAGGAACGGCAGCGAATTGCCATGCAGGGCCTCCATGATGAGTTTGACGCCGATGAAGCCCAGCACCACGGACAGGCCCAGCGGAAGATAGACGAGCTTGTCAAGCAGCTCTCCGAGCAGGAAGTACAGCTGCTGCAGACCGAGCAATGCGAACACGTTGGACGTGAACACGATGAACGGATCTTTGGTCAGGCCGAAAATGGCGGGGATCGAATCGAAAGCGAACATCACGTCGGTGGTGCCGATGGTCAGGAACACGATGAGCATCGGGGTCCAATGCTTCACACCGTTCTTGATAGTACGCAGCTTTTCGCCGTCGTATTCATCGGTGATCTTGATGACCTTGCGCAGTGCGTGAATCAACGCGTTCTCATGGTATTCCTCGTCCTCGTCTCCCCCGGCGACGAGTTTGATGGCCGTGACGATGAGGAACGCGCCGAATAGGAAGAACACCCAAGTGAAGCGCGAGATGATGGCAGCGCCCACCAAAATGAACATGCCTCGCAGTACGAGCGCGACGGTGATGCCGACTGACAGCACGAATTTCTGTAGTTCCTTCGGCACCGCGAAATTCGACATGATAATGACAAACACGAACAGGTTGTCTATGCTCAGCGAATATTCGGTCAGCCAACCTGAGTAGAACTCGATGGCAGGCTTCGAGCCGGCGAAGAACCACATGAGTCCGCCGAAGATCAACGCCATGACCACGAAGAACGCGATATGCTGCACGCATTCCTTGGTGGAGGGCACATGCGGCTTGCGCCCGATGATGAACAGGTCCACCACGAAGAAGACGGCAAGCACCGCAAACGTGGCGATTTCAAAAACAAGTGGTGTTTCAGCCATAATCCACTATGGTACGGATGCCGTATGACCGGTCGAGAACTATTTGCTCGCCTCCGTCATCTGCCGAAGTTCCTTTTTCAGGTCACGGATCTCGTCACGCAGACGAGCCGCAAGCTCGAATTGCAGTTGTTCTGCGGCGGTATGCATCTGCTCGGACAGTTGTCGAATGAGATCAGCTAGATCCTGTGCGGGCAATCCGGCCTTGAGAATCTCCTCGTGCCGCCTGCCGGATTCCTCCTTGCTGGTATGTGGCACGCCGAGATGCGAATTGCCGGCTTTGTCCGCGTTTCGGTATCCGGTACCGAGCAATGTCTGGGTGTCGACGTCCTCCTTGGCGAGCATGTCGTTGACATCGGAGATCTTCTTGATGAGCGGCTTCGGATCGATGCCATGTTCCTTATTGTAGGCGATCTGGATGTCACGGCGGCGGTTGGTCTCGTCGATGGCCTTGCGCATGGCTTCGGTGATGTCGTCCGCATACATGACGACGGTGCCGGACACGTTTCGCGCCGCACGGCCGATGGTCTGGATGAGCGAACGGTAGGAACGCAGGAAGCCTTCCTTATCCGCGTCGAGGATTGCGACCAATGACACTTCCGGCAGATCGAGGCCCTCTCGTAGCAGGTTGATGCCGACGATGACGTCGATCTTGCCTTCACGCAGTTCACGCAGCAGTTCGACACGACGCAAGGTGTCCACATCGGAATGCAGATATTCGACTTTGATGCCGCGTTCCAGCAGATAGTCGGTCAGATCCTCGGCCATTTTCTTAGTGAGCGTGGTGACCAGCGCACGTTCGTTCCTTGCCACGCGGTCTTTGATTTCGGCAAGCAGGTCATCGATCTGCCCTTCCACCGGCCGCACGTCGATCTGCGGATCGACTAGTCCGGTCGGACGTATGATCTGTTCGACCACGCCGTCGCTCAAACCGAGTTCGTAATCGCCGGGCGTTGCCGACAGGTACACCGTCTGACCGACGCGTTCCTGGAACTCCGGCCATTTGAGCGGTCGATTGTCCATTGCCGACGGCAGGCGGAAACCGTGTTCGACCAGCGTGCGTTTGCGGCTCGCGTCGCCTTCGTACATGGCACCGATCTGCGGCACGGTGACATGTGATTCGTCGATGACGAGCAGGAAATCATCGGGGAAAAAGTCAAGCAGCGTGTGCGGAGGCGTGCCCGGCGCGCGTCCGTCGAAATGCCGCGAATAGTTCTCCACGCCGGAGCATGTGCCGACCTGCGAGAGCATTTCCAGATCGTATGTGGTGCGCATGGTGAGACGCTGCGCTTCAAGTTCCTTGCCTTGCTTATGCAATTCGGCGGTACGCTCGTCAAGTTCCTGTTGGATGGTTTTGAGCGCCCGTTCCATACGTTCCGGTCCGGCAACGTAATGCGAGGCCGGGAAGATGTGCACCTGCGATTCGTGCGCGATCACGTCGCCGGTCAGCGGATGCAGCGTGGAGATGCGGTCGATTTCGTCGCCGAAGAATTCGATGCGGATGGCCAGTTCCTCGTATACGGGGATGATCTCAACGGTGTCGCCGCGCACGCGGAATGTGCCTCGCGTGAAGGCGATGTCGTTGCGCTTGTATTGCATGTCCACGAATTTGCGCAGTAAATCGTCACGGTCGATCTGCTGGCCTTCCTGGAGGAACAGCATACGGCCAGCGTATTCTTCCGGCGTTCCCAAACCGTAGATGCAGGAGACGGTGGCCACGACCACGCAATCGCGACGGGTCAGAAGGTTCGCGGTGGCGGCGTGGCGCAATCGCTCCACATCGTCGTTGATGTTGGAATCCTTCTCGATGTAGGTGTCGGTCTGGGGAATGTACGCTTCCGGCTGGTAGTAGTCGTAGTAGGAAACGAAGTAGCTCACCGCATTGTCCGGCATGAGTTCGCGGAATTCGGCGCACAACTGCGCGGCGAGCGTCTTGTTCGGCTCGATGATAAGCGTCGGTCGCTGCAGACGTTCGATCAGCCACGCTGTAGTGGCGGTTTTGCCGGTGCCGGTGGCGCCCATGAGCACCACGTCGTTCTCGCCATTCTCGATGCGCGTGGCCAGCTCCTCGATGGCCTTCGGCTGGTCGCCTGAAGGCTTATATGGAGATTTGACCACAAACGGCTTGTTCACTCGTTCAATGTTGAATCCCATGGTTCCGTCTCGCTTCCTTACGCCACTGTTCCATCAGCCTATCAACACAGTCGAACATGTGTTCTACATCCTGGGATGAGTCAATCACCGCATCGGCTATGGATTCTCGTGCCGCACGCGTGGGCTGATGCGCGATACGTGCCTTCGCCTGTGCCTCACTCATGCCACGGGTGCGCATCATACGTTCCACACGCGTCTGTTCCGGTGCTTCGACTGTTACGATATGGTCGAAACGCATGGGTATGTCATCGATTACTTCCGCCAAAAGCGGAATATCATGTACGACCACGGCATCCGGATTCTTTTCGACCGCCTGCCGTTCCTCCGACAATGCAAGATCGTAGATCAACGGATGTTCGATATCGTCAAGGATTCTACGTTCGGATTCGGCATTCGGATCGGAGAAGACGTGTTCGGACATCCATCGCCGATTAAGACCACCTTGCGCGTTCATCGCATCCGGCCCGAAATGTTCCACGATTCGTTGCAGGCCCACGCTTCCGGGTTCCACGACTTTTCGGGCGAGCACATCATAATCGACAAGCGTCGCGCCCAGTTCACGCAGATGCGTAGCGACCGTGCTTTTGCCGGCGGCGATGCCTCCGGTCAACCCAATTCGAATCATCACAACCGCCATTGTAATGTTTGACGGACTCGCAACATACGCAAATGGCCCCGCACCTGATGGTGCGGGGCCATTTATCAGCGGTTTACGCGAATCAGTTTATTTTGATTCGTCGAAACTCACTTGCCGAGCAGCTGGTCGCGCAGAGCGGCGAGCTGGTCGGAATCGGCGAGGGTGCCGTTGGAGGTGTTGTCGGAGGAGTAGTTGGACACCTCTTCGACCTTCTCTTCCTTCGGAGCCTGGCCGTCTTCGGCTGCGGAAGCCTCGGCGTTCTCGAGTTCCTTGGCAACGAATTCCTTGTGCTGCTCCCACAGATCGTGAGCGGTGGCGTACTGGGACTCCCACTCCTCACGCTGCTTCTCGTAACCAGCGATCCACTCGTTGGTTGCCGGGTCGAAGCCTTCCGGATACTTGTAGTTGCCCTGCTCGTCGTACTCTGCCGGCATGCCGTACAGAGCCGGATCGAAGTCCTCGGAAGCCGGATCAACGGAGTCGTTGGCCTGCTTGAGGGACAGGGAGATGCGGCGACGGTCGAGATCGACGTCAATCACCTTGACGAAGACTTCCTCGCCCGGCTTGACGACGGTCTCCGGGTTCTCCACATGGCGGTTGGCCAGCTCGGAGATATGCACGAGGCCTTCGATGCCGTCTTCGACGGAGATGAAGACACCGAACTGAACGATCTTGGTGACCTTGCCCTTGACGATCTGGCCAGGAACGTGGGTGCGGGCGAAGCGCTGCCACGGATCTTCCTGGGTGGCCTTGAGGGACAGGGAGATGCGCTCACGATCGAGATCAACGTCAAGCACCTCGACGGTGACCTTGTCTCCGACCTTGACGACCTCGGACGGGTGATCGATGTGCTTCCAAGACAGCTCGGAAACGTGGATCAGGCCGTCAACACCGCCCAGATCGACGAACGCGCCGAAGTTGACGATGGAGGACACGACGCCTTCACGGATCTGGCCCTTCTTAAGCTGGGACAGGAAGGTCTCGCGCACTTCGGACTGGGTCTCCTCGAGGTACTGGCGACGGGAGAGGACCACGTTGTTGCGGTTCTTGTCGAGCTCGAGGATCTTGGCCTTGATCTTCT
>OJQH01000074.1_pt1 | contig 63152 bp, 64 predicted proteins | sample 1601421 | NCBI WGS metagenome assembly OJQH01 (sample SAMN03922503, study PRJEB24848) | human gut metagenome | isolation source: stool sample | host: Homo sapiens | place: Germany | collected 2011-11 | reverse complement strand
CGAGGAACGGCGGGAAGCAGCGCGAAGGTATGCCAGAGAAAATAATGCCGCTGACAGGTTGAAATGAGGTAGACTTGTTCACAGTTTTGTGCTATACTTTAGCCAGACAACGGAGCGACAAATCGGTGTTTGGAGGAAAGAAGATGTGCTTGGATGAATTAAGAAGTAATATAGCAATTAAGCAGAAAAAAGGATTGCCGTTTATATGTGCCTCTATAATTATATGGTTATTGATACTAATTGTAATATTGTTGGACTTGCCACAAAATACAGAGAATTTGCTTGTGCTTTGTTGCTCATGCCCGTTATTACCGATTTCTTGGGCGATTGGTAAAATATTAAAGGTTGATATCTTTGATAAAAGCAATCCGCTCGGTAATGTAGGATTTCTATTTACCTGTAATCAGTTTTTGTATTTATTGATTGTAATGTGGGTATTTAATGCTGTACCCGATAAAATGGTAATGGTCTATGCAATGGTATTTGGTGCACATTTATTGCCATATTCGTGGTTATATAAGTCGATAAGCTATCGGATATTCGCAATTATCATCCCTGTTTTATCACTTGTTATAGGGTGTATTTTTTCTGCACTTTTTATTGCACTCACGCTTATCTTGGTTGAATGTATATTTGCTGCTGCTTTGTTTGCAGAGTTGGGCAGATTCACTAACAAGTAAACATCAACTTCCAGTTTATCGGGCAGATAACGCCTACTCAATAACAGAATACACCAACTGAGAGCAGCTATTTTCACACAAGAAAACGGCTGCTCTTTTCGTTTGCCTATGATTAGAAAGGAGCGACCAACCATGACAAAGCCAAGAGAGAAAACCCGCGAAGAACTGCAAGCCGAGATTGAGGACGGAAAGAAGAAAATCCGGCAGTTTGAGAACCGAGAAAAGATGTTGCGTCAGAAGCTATCCAAAGAGGAACGCAGAACGCGCAGCCACCGCCTTATTGTCCGGGGCGCAGTCTTTGAAAGCATTGTGCCGGAAGCAAAGAACATGACCGACGAGGAAGCCACAGCACTTCTCCGGCTTGCCTTGACGAGTGAACCAGCGCGGGAATATCTGAAAAAACGAGCCGAGGGAGCGACAAGCTGAAAATCCCTTAGGAAATAAGGGTGCACTTATACACCCTTGCGGGCGTGTGCGCTCTGCCGAGGGCTTATCTCCGTCAGCCGAAGGTGCGGGCACGATTATGCGGTTTTTCGGGGTGAGAATCGCCGTTTTTTTCTTTGCTGTGGGCGACTTTCAGATTTATACTGCCTTGATTGTTTTCTGAAAATGCCGCCGTTCGGGAACAAAAAAGCACCTGCTTTCAGTCACGAAAACAGGTGCTTGGAGCGGTGTTCGGCTTTGGGCGTGGAAAGTTACCATTTTCCCTTTTTAATCCTTCCGCCAATCAGAATGACAGAAAACACAGCGACCGCAATCACAGCGGAAATCCATATGGGCGAAAGCACCCATATCCAACTCCACTTGATAACTCCCAACAGCTTCAGCACAATAAAGATAATCGTCAGAACGGATACGATGCCAAGCCCGCCTTGTTTTGCTTTATTATCCATATTGTTTCTTAAAAACCTCCTTCATAATTTTTGTAAGCTTCGGTGGCGTGCCGTAGAGAAGAACGCCTACACGGTAAATTTTAGCCGACAGAACGCCGATACCGACGGTAGAGCCGATTAAGATGATAATAGAAATAAAAATTTCATACCAGGCAACCGTACTCATACAGATCCTCGTAAACATAGCCATAGGCGAAGTGAACGGAATATACGAGAATACCTTCATCAACACGGAGTTTACGTTGCCGCCGATCATCGAGAACAGAACAACCATAAAAGCAATAATGAAAAGGAAGGTGACAGGCAGCACCATAGTGCTTATATCTTCAAGCTTTGACGCGGTTGAGCCGATTGCGCCGTAAAGGAAAGCGTAAATCAAAAAGCCGAGAACAAAGAACACGAGCATATAAATAAACAAGCTTACGGGCATATCGAATATTGAAGCGATTACCGGATTCTGCAGCTGCGCTTTGTTGATATTATAAAACAGCAATGCCGACCCGAACACAAGCACAAGTTGCGTAAAGCCTACGATACAGGACGCAAAAACCTTGCCGAACATCATACTCGTCGGCTTTGCGCTCGTAATCAAAACTTCCATAGCGCGAGAGCTCTTTTCGCTTGCTACGTTGGTCGCAACAAGCTGCCCGTAAAGCATAATAACCATATACAATGCAAATATCATTATGTAGGTGTAGAAATAATTTTTTATCTGGTCCACACCGAGCGTCATCGTATCGCTTTCGATAACCACCGACATAATATCCTTCGCCTGTTCGGGGGACAGCCCGTTTTGTATCATCGCGTTCACTCTGTAAACCTCTTGCAATACCGTGTTCGCAACAGCCTGATTGGAATCCCTCATATTGAGATTGTTTACGTAATACGTGTAAGACGACGGACTGTTCAGAACAAAAGCGCACTCGGCGCTGCCGCTTGTAATCTGCGATTTTATATCGTCAGGCGTTCCGTCCGCAACCTTTACGTTATACCCCGTAAAGGCTTGCGTAAAATATTCCTTTACGGTTTCCGAAAGGGTTTCGTCTTCGGCGTACACAAGCATTACGGGCAGATCCTTTGACGGGGTTGTCCCGGACTTGAACGCCGATATAATATTCGGAATAAACATGGCAACAGCGATTGCGACTACAAGAAAGATTGTGACGCCCACAAAGACCTTGTTTTTAAGATAGCCTTTCAGCTCGAATTTAAGGATTTTCCCAAACTGTTTCATCGCTTTGCCTCCTTACACCTGCGCGCCTGCGTACTCAACGAATATATCGTTGAGAGAAGGCTCAAACACTTTCACCTCGTCAATATCATAGTTTTCGACAAGGCGTTTCATCATGGACTGCTTTTCGGCGGGGTTTGCAAGCTGAATAATCAGCGTGCCGTCCTCGCGCTCGGCGCAAGCCTCGCCTAAATCGGACTTTATCCGTTCGGGTTTTGTTGTGCTTACCACTAATTTATCGCGCACGTAATTCCTCTTGATTTCAAGCAAATCTCCGCTGATTGCAACTCTGCCCGCGCTGAGAATTGCGATACTGTCGCAAAATTCCTCTATGTACGCCATCTGGTGGCTTGAAAACAAAACGATTTTCCCTTGCGAAATCTGTTCCTTTACCACGTCTTTTAAGAGCATGGCATTTACGGGATCGAGCCCCGAAAAAGGCTCATCAAGAATGACAATGTGCGGATCGTGCGCAAGTGCCGTTATCAACTGAATTTTCTGCTGGTTTCCTTTTGAAAGGGTATCGAGCCGTTTATTGCGGTATTCCGTCATACCGAGCCTGTTAAGCCAGTAATCCACTGCCCTGACCGCTTCTTTTGCGCTCATACCCTTCAGCTCCGCAAAATATGCAAGCTGGTCAATAACAAGCTTTTTGGGGTACAATCCTCTTTCTTCGGGAAGATAGCCAAGCCCGATTTTGTTATAGTCAATCGGCTTTCCGTCCAGAAGCACCTCGCCGCCGTTTGCGGGAAACACGTTCATAATAATACGGATAGATGTCGTTTTACCCGCACCGTTTCTGCCCAGAAGTCCGAACGCTTTGCCGCCCTCTGCCGTGAAAGAAACACCCTTGAGAATCTCTTTCTCGCCAAAAGACTTATCTATATTGTTTAATTCAAGTATCATATATCTCATCCTCGCTGATTGTATTTTTATTCTTGCAGACTGGATTGATTTGGAAATGTTTTTATGATGTCATATTTATAATCAATCACGCGGCTTTTAACGTTACGATACGTTATGGATCAAGTCCGTTGTTCTTTTGTGATTCATTTCCTCGTCGTTACTTCCTTCAAAAATAACAAAAAAGCGCAAGGGAAAAGTCATTTCTCTGCGCTTGTGATCTTATTGTGTTTCATTGGCGGTTCCCTCCCGTCGAGAGTTTTGGTTTTAATAATTTGTCGGTTTTGTTCTGCCTCGTTATCCTGTCTTGATATTTCAGTATCTCTATACGGATACTGTCGAATATAGTATAGCACAAAATTATTGTTTTTTCAAGCTTTAACGCGCCATGCTATGTGAAACATATAAAATCATCTCTTTGTTCCGTATTCTGTGCATTCGCTTTTATTTAGCTTCTATGTTCGACCTATGGAACGCAAACCTTATGAAAAAGCCTTATTGTGAGACGATACCATAAATTTTTCTGCCGAAAAGTTCGGGAGAAGCAGTTGCGGCACGGGACATTCCCGTACCGCAGAGATGATAGCGCCCGATCCTCATTCCTTTTCCACGATCGACTCAATAGACTGCGAGCTGTCTGTTGTGTCGGATCGGTCGGGCGAAAAGGTAAAGACGGTTGCAAGAATTAAGATCAGAACATATACGGCAATAATGCCGCCGACGATGAACGCTATCGCTTTCCAGACTCTTTTTGCCCGCCTGTTTTTGATCGCAAGCTGCTCGTTGATTCGGGAAAGCTGTTCCGCCAATGCGTCCGGCTGTTCTTCCGCTTCGATTTTGGAGCCAAGCAGCCGGCTTACCGGTACCTCTAAAATTTCCGCCAGCTTTATCAGCAATTCGGAGTCGGGAACGGAAAGACCTTTTTCCCATTTTGAGACGGTCTGCCTTACGACATTCAGCCTTGCCGCCAGCTCTTCCTGTGTGATACCCTTCTTCTTGCGAAGTGCTTTTAGGTTATCCTGAAACATAGTGCATTCCTCCTTTGCACTTTCATTATAGTGCGGGAAGCGGCGTTGCCTCAAGCAACGCAAAATAACATCGTCCCAAATCAGGCTCTTTTGATTATATTATAGCAGGATTTTATGAAAATTTCTACCGCTGACGATCTGCCCCGCTTTTTCGCAGCTTTTCGCAAGCCGCTCTTGAAATTATCACAATTCTATGCTATACTAATCGTAACCGAACGGTCGGTACTTATAAAGGAGCGAAGCAACATGAAAACAACCGAGCAACAGCACAATGAGCGCAAACGCGAAATGATGGAAAAGTGCTTTGAGTGTTAAGTATTACAGCGACAAGGACGGCACCAAGGAAATCAAAAAAGCCGACACGGTAACGGCGAAGCTGCCGAAGTCTCCCCCGACCGGCGATACAAGCAACCTCATGCTGTGGATCGCATTGCTGTTCATCAGCGGCGGTGTTGTGACCGGCACTACGGTTATAAGCAAAAAGAAAAAACACTCTGCCGAATAACAGAGTGCAGAATAATGTAAAGCGGCAGGCTTAGTTTCATAAGAAGCCTGCCGCTTCCCTTTTTCGCCTATTATATGGCAAAAAAACGGCACAGAAAAGCCGATGACACGTAAATGAAAAGATGCTATAATAATACCGTCAATCAGTGGGCCTGTAGCAAGGGCTCACTTTTATTATGCCAAAAAGGAGCGTGTAAAAATGAAATACTGTCCCTACTGCGGCGCCGATATTCCGGACGGCGCCGTTTCCTTTTGCGCTGAATGCGGAAAAGCATTACCGGCCAAGAAGGAGAAACCAGAGAATTCAACACCGGTGGTAACATCGTCTGCGGGCAAAAAGAAAAAGCATAAATCTTCGACTGTGACCGATGCTGAGCTCCGGAAAGCATACAATGACGGCTATGACGGATACTATGAGGATCTCCTGCCGGTCGATCACGGCAGGGAGCGCTTTGAAACTGACCCTGCCCCGGTAAAAAAGATCATTGTTCTGGCAGTCGGCGTACTCGTTGTGATCGGACTCTGCGTACTGATATTGCATTTCGTCTGACCGTTGTAAATCCGGTGTGCTGCCCGTGTAATGTAAGTAAAAAGCATGCGAGGTGGCAGAGATGATTTATTTATCCAAAGGAATTGTGCAGAAAGGCTCTACGGAACAGCTTCTGTTCGTTTTGTACGGCGGTCAGAAATTTGAACTCACGGGAAATGTCGCAGCAGCATGGCTGAACGGCCGCTTCAAGTTTGCGGAAGCTCTCGGGCGCAATGAGCCCCCAGTCGCTTATCTGCAAAAGCTGGGGCTTGCGGAAACCGAAACAGACAATGACGAGCTTTCCCGTTATCGGATCACATCCAGGTGCATCTTCTGTCCGGCAGACACTACCGGACCATCTGTGCTCAGGGCTATGGATAAAGAAATATTGCAGTGGCTGAAGAATGCCGGTGTTCGTCTGACCGTAGCAGAGCTTGTATATCTCATAGAAAACGGGATCAAGCCCACGCAGGACCTTCTGTATACGGATAACCGGCAGAGACTGATCGAACGGATCTATACGGCCGATACGATCGCAGACAATCTTCTTGAAACTCGAATGGAAGCAGCAGAATGTCGCGATGCCGTTGTGCAGAGTCTGCTGCGGCTGTTGAAAAAGAAATTAGTGCTCGTATTGTGAGGTGAAATCGAATGAAGGAAAGGTTCAAGCAACTCCCTGAGCCATTGCAGCAGCAGGTGATCCGGCGCTTTGCCATTGCAATCGTGTTTGTGCTTCTCTTCTTTATTACGCTGTTCGGCTTTTGGGATGTATACCTTTTCCTCCCCTGTTTGCTCTTTGCCGGATTCTTTATTGTAAATGCCTTACGGCTGTTTTATACTTGTATCAGGGGAGATTATATTTCGGTAAGCGGCACCTGTGTCCAGGTGGAAACAACTGCGATACGAAAGCGCGTAAAAAGCCTGACGCTTGAGTATGAAGAGGAAGTGCCGAGGCTTTTGACCGTTTCCATACACGAAAGGATAAAGCGCCTCAGTGTAGGAGATACTGTGACTATATACTTATCGGAGAAGACGCCGGTGTACAGCCGTGACGGAGCATATCTGATCTACGGTTACTATGCTGTTGAAATAAGAAAAGGGGCCTGACTATGACAGACAGAGACAGAATACTCGGCTTACTGGAGGAGATACACAGCCTGGTCGAGGAAAACGGGAACGCAGACGGAACACTTCGTTTCGATGCACTGAGGGCAATTGTTGCCTTGGACTTTGCCAAAACGGAGATCGAAAAGATGATTTCGGGGCAAATTCCCCAAACGGATTGACTATTTCGGTGGATTATGCTATACTTACATTGTAAGTTTCAAGATTTCCTACGAGGAATCCGAGTAATCCGAGTTTTCAAAGTGTCAATTAGCACGCAATGTGCTGGTTGGCACTTTTTTTGTTTCTGTCGGTTTCTACCCGTGATAAGCGGGATGAAATAAATATTTTTGTTGCAGGCGATCCCTGCAGAAAGGAGCACCCTATGTTAAAAGTATTTGCAACCCAGGTCGTCGTATCGAGAGGATATGACGGCGCAGCAGCCATCAAGTTTTCCGAGAAAGGTGATGCGGTGAGATTCCGGATCGGCAAGAAGGTCTATGACCCTAACGCTGAGAATAATGCTCGGTGGATCAATCTGGCAGTTAAGGGCTTCGGTCCGATTTGCGAGCGCATCAAAAAGATGCAGCTCAAGGATGGATCCTTTGTCAATCTTATCGGCCGTCTGGACGAGGATGTTTGGGAAGACCAGCAGACTCATGAGAAGAAAAGCGCAATGGTCATCATTCTGGATGATATTGAGTATGCTTCCGGCGGAGGTAAGTCTAAGGATAACCAGAACACCGATGAAGCGCAAGGACATCCGGCAGCAGCGACGGCACCGGCAGCGGCCGCACCCGCAAATAACGGCGGCGGCTTTACCGGCTACGAGTCGTTTGGCGGAGGCAATTCCTTCTTCGACGAAAACTGAGAGGCAACAATTGAATCGGGCGTATAAGAGGCGCACATGAGTGACCGTATGGTTTCTTGTGTGCGCCTTTTTGCGTTCAGAAAGGACATCTCTATGAACAACAAAGACCGAAAGCGGCAAATTGCCTATGAGGTGCTGATGATTTTGGTATCGCTGGCTCTGCTGACATTCATTTGCAGACTCTGGCCGATCCTGCTGCTCATCATTCTCGGCATTTTTGTTGCAGCGATCCGACTGCTGTTTCTATCCGGCAATCGTGTTGACCAGGTAGAACCGCAGCCGCTGCTTCCTGCCCCCATACCGGCACCGACGGAAAGCGATCTGCGGAAGCTGGCGCATTCCCTCATTACCAGCCGGATTACGACGCTCGTGCTGAATGAGTATCCGAATGCCCGGTGGATCTGGGAAGCACCGAATGCGTTTGAACTGATCGAACTCGGCGAGGAGGTCTATATCCTGCTCAACCGAGCCGGCGGTTATCGCAAGGCAAAGGTCATTATTCAGAACCTTCAGGTTATCGGCCTTCAGTATCAGGAGATACCGAAAAAGCCGGATGAGTCTGAGGAACGGACGGAAGCTCCTGCCACAGAGCAACCGAAAGAAAACTATGAGCTCATCGCCTTTGAATGGGCGGAGTCTCATATCTTTGAGCTGAATGCACGGTGCAATGATGCCATCGGTCAGGGATTGACCGAAATCATCCTGACGGCTGACGACCTTCCTGCCCGTGAGAGCTGGGAGAATGTCTGCCTGGAATTGCAGCGAACAGGGCTTGAAGATGCCGTATGTATTGCGGAGGGAATCAAAATCAATCTATCGCACTGAGTGCAGAAAGGGAGTAAAGTATGGCAACATACATCAACAACATTTTTAATTTCGGCAGAAGTCTGCCGTCGCCGTTTGACACCATCGCAAACAAAAAGATCAAGGTGTCTTCCAAGTACGGCGACGGGACAACTTCTACCCTTTGCGGAACGGTGATCAAGGCGGTCCATGCGGTCTGCCATTGCATGGACGGGTCCGGTGAGGGCGCTGTCGGTATCATCGATCATCGCACGGCGGCAGAGTATAAATCCTCTGCCGGTGCGGATGCCTATCATCTTGTGGTGTACGATAGCAACACCGGCAGCCTGATGGCAAGCGTTTATGACAGTAACATGGAGACCTTTGAAAACTACACCCTCAACAGCAGCGGTCGTGACGGATCCGCCGTTATGATGGCACTGTTCCCGATGCTGATGCAGGATGATGAATTCAAAGAGATCTTCGAGGCTTACCAGGACGAGCTGAACGCCGGGTATCCCCATATGGATAAGGCTACGGAATACATGGCGCTTATGTGCGACAATGCCTATCGCCGTATCAAGGATGACAGCTGCGTTGCCCATATCAAGGTCAATGTAGACAAGGCAGGCAATCTGATGCGTGTATCTCAGACACACCTGGATTCCGGCAGTTTTACACCGACTACGGTACTGGCGGGCGAATTCAAGATTTTTGCCCAGACCGGACCGGCGCAGATTTATTCCGCAACGGAAACCATCGACCATGCCGACTTTGAGGGACAGTATGTGTTGAACAAACGCACCTTCACGCCGCAGGAAACGATGCTGATTCCAAAGCTTCCGGAGTGGTACATCATCCCAAAGGAAGTTGTAGACATCTGCAAGCACGCCAAGGAGACGACCGGCAAATCCATGCAGATGCGAAATTTCCTGCTGCGTGGACCGGCAGGTACGGGCAAGACGATGGGTGCAAAAGCCATTGCCGCAGGACTCGGTTTGCCATATATGAAGTACACTTGCTCAGCCAACACGGAGATCTTTGATTTTGTCGGTATGATCTTTCCGGATTCCGAGGACTCTACGGGCAGTGCCCAATTGGACGCTGAACGGGAGACGCTGATACAGATGGGCGGCATCAACTATGCCAATGTTTCAAAGCTGATGAAGCTGCCTGACCTTGACGATATGGACTACGATCCGGCAGGCGTTTATATGGCGCTGACCGGCGTCGAAAACGCGGCTGCTACCTCACAGGATTGCATGAGCATCGTCCTTGACCGTGTAACGGAAAAGGTACGGGAGCTTTCCAAGACTGTAAAAGATAAAAACAGCAGCGGACAGACCTATCGTTATGTGGAGACTGACTTTGTGAAGGCCCTCAAGCATGGCTATGTGATCGAGATACAGGAGCCATCCACGATCGTCCAACCGGGCGTACTGGTGGGTCTAAACTCTCTTTTGGAACAATCAGGTTCTATCACATTGCCGACCGGCGAGGTCATCCAGCGGCACCCGGATGCCGTCGTAGTTGTAACAACCAATACGAGCTATGAAGGCTGCCGCGGCATGAACCAGTCCGTGCTCGACCGAATGAGTCTGGTGCGGGATGTAGAGCTACCGAGCCCCGAAGTAATGGCGCAGCGTGCCATGTCGGTTACAGGTGCGACGGATGAGTATGAGGTGTCCAAGATGGTGCAGGTGGTCAATGACCTTGCGGAATATTGCCGCAAAAACAGTATCACGGACGGCTCTTACGGTATGCGCAGTCTGATCGACTGGATCATCAGCAGCGAGATCACCGGAGATGTCTACGAATCGGCGCTGTATACCATCATCAGCAAGGCAACTGCCGACGAGCTTGACCGCGAAGCACTGATCAGCACAGTTTTGGAGCCGATTTTTGCACCGAAACGGCATAAGGCGTCGGCATAATAATTTCAGAGAAAGGAGGCTACCCTAAATGGCAAGGGTGAATCATAAATTAGTCAAACAGCGTCTCAACGAGAAACGCAGTAAAATCACGGATAAACAGTTCTTTTCCTCCCGTATGTTGGCGGGGCATTTTGAGGATCTGGCAGCAGCACAGACCAGACGGTATCATTACAACCGTCGAGTCCGTGTGAACCTGTACTGGAAACCAAAGGATGCCTTCACGGCGGCAACGGACAATATGCAGATCCGCATCAACACGGGCCATCCGTTGGTGACCAAGGTCAAAGGACGCGAGAATCGGTATCAGATCGTGTGCGGTATGTTTGCGCACGAGCTGGGGCATGTGCTCTTTACCGATTTTCTTTCTGCCCAGACTTATCACAACTATCTGGACAGCTTCAAATGGTATCCTCGCCCGCCGGCTTTCCGGCTGGCGGCAGATGCCCGGAACGAGAAAGCGTTCTGGGAATATGTCAAGGAGGACCCGAAGAATTTACAGATGGTCCATCAGATCGCGGCGAACATCGCCAATATCATTGAAGACGGGTATATCGAAAACCGGATGCTGAACAGTTTCCCCGGTACACTCGGCTACGGCTTGGAAACGCTGCGTGAGCGTCATTTTGACGAGATCGATACGGTGACGGAGTTGATCGCCAAGGAGACGGACGACGGCAGGCATATTCTTGAAAGTATCCTGCAGATCATGCTGTCTTACGCCAAATTCGGGCGGATCAAATACGGTGACGAGCCGAAAACAGACGAGCGCATAAAGACGGTATTCGGTCTGATCGATGACATTGACGAGGCTCTGATGAACCGTTCCGGTAAGGAGCGCTGGAATGCCGTCAACACCGTAATGATCCGTTGTTGGGAGTACATTCAGGATTTCTGCGAGGTTTGCAAAGAGCGTCAGGAAGAAGCAGAAGCTGCAGGCGGCACAGTCACTGTGGCGGAAACGCTTTCTGAAATTCTAAGCTCCATTGCCGGCACATCTGAGGTCGGCAGCGGAACCAGTACCCCTGTTCCGGAGGCATCCGGCAACACCGGCAAATCAGCGACTGCTGAAGCAAGGGCGGAAACTCGGTCCGATGCGTCTGAAAGTGAGTCTGACGGCGAAAACGCTTCTCCCCAGACTGAGTCGGAAAACAATGAAAACGCATCTGAGTCTGGAGAAGCCTCGGATCAACCAGATGCTTCTGAAAATGCTCAGCCCGGCGGCGGAGGTTCCGGCTCCGGAAAGCAGCAAACCTCGGAATCCGAAAAAGGAAGAATTCCGCACCAACAGACAGACGGCGTCAGCGCCCCTGTCGGCGGTTCCGTCACGAAAAATTCCGAGTATCAGCGCGAACAATATGACCGTGCCGCCTCGGATATCGAACGGATCCTGGACAATATGGCGGAAAAGGCTGCCTGCGAGGAGCTGGAGAGCGAACGCATACGGGAACTGAATGAAGCTGCACAGAGTATTTCCTACGGAGATATCCACAGCGGCGTCAATATCCGCGTGAACCGCATTGCATCCGTTGATCCGGAGCTTGTGGAACAATACGATGCGATCTGCAATCCGCTCATCAGCATTTCTCGACAGCTTCAGAAAAGTCTCCTGCGGCAGCTCAAGGAGAACCGGCGCGGCGGCAAACAGACCGGCCTTATTATGGGGCGGCGTCTGGATGCGCATGCTTTGTGTCGGAATGACGGCAAGGTGTTTTATAAGAACAACCTGCCCAATGAAATCCCTGAGCTTGCGGTGGGACTTCTTTTGGATGAGTCCGGGTCTATGTGCTCCTGCGACCGCTGCACTTATGCCAGAGCGGCAGCCATTATTCTGTATGATTTCTGCGAAAGCCTTGAGATCCCTGTTATGGTATACGGTCACTCGACCGATTACTATGACGGGAAAGATTCGGTAGAGCTTTACTCCTATGCCGAGTTCAACGGCTTTGACAATGACGATAAGTACAGGCTGATGGATATCAGTGCCCGCGGCAGCAATCGTGACGGAGCTGCACTTCGCTATGTGGCGGAGGCGCTTTCCAAGCGACCCGAGGCTGTAAAGCTTCTTATCCTGGTATCAGATGGGCAACCTGCCGATACCGGTTACTACGGCACAGCCGCTGAGGAGGATCTGCGCGGAATCAAGCAGGAATATCAACGCAAAGGCATACTCTTTGTTGCCGCCGCAATCGGCAACGATAAGCAGAATATTGAGAGAATCTATGGGGATTCCTTCCTCGATATTACTGACTTAAATCAACTGCCCACGAAGCTGACCGGTGTGGTCAAGCGTCATATTCGGGTATAAACACATCAAGATATAACAAAACGATGGGCAGCTGGTGATGACACACGGTTGCCCATCTGTTTTCAGAAAGGAACATCATTATGCATTTCAAAACACTGGTGACCGTGACCATGCCGACTGTGGAAGAAGATCCGCACGAAAATGCTGCGGTCGAACAATCCATCGATTTGCTGCAGGCCAGAAAAGATGATTTGGCTAAGGACATTATGGCGGAACTGACTCTGTGCACTCTTATGGGAAGGACAACGAATTTCGCACGCCAACTGGTGGGCGCAGTAGAAGAAGTTATGACGCCATACAGTACCGAACCGCCGGAAGAATACAAGGAATTTGCTGACATGACCGAGGAGCTGAAAGCCGACTACGCAAAGTCCGTAGACTGCCTGAAGCTTCCAAACGGAAAGATCGTTGAATGCGGAAGTTACCCGTATTTCAGCAAGTACAGCATTGTAGATGGGAAGGTCAGCCAAAACAAGGTCGGTACTCTCCATCATACCAGACGCACGAAGCAATCCCGAAAAATACAGTACCTGCCGAATTGTCCTCGGCAAAAGGTGTATAAGACCTTTGAAAAATATGCCGAAGATTATCGCAGATATGAGTACAACGAGGAAGAAAAGGGATACGGATTTTATTGCAATCCCAATGCCATGTGGGACTGGTATCAGATTGGCGGAAGATGGCCGGTGACTTTCCTTGTAAAAGCAGACTGTACGGAATACTCTTTCGGGGAACGAAGCTGGGGCAACTACAGCAAAAAATACCCTGCACCCGAAGGATATATGTGGGTTTCGGCAGCAAGGAAAAAAGACATCTGCTGGGATATTATGCGGAGCTGGTATATTGCTCAGGATACGGAGCGATACACCAAACTCAAGGAAGCGTTCCAATGTGGCAAATTACCCGATGAGTTCCATGGTGAGTTACGAGAGAACGGATTTTTTTGCTGCGGCAAGTGCGCCTATGCAGCCGGTGAAACCTTGGACGAATACCTTGCCCGCATAGGAATACCGAAATCGTGGAAGTATCCCATCGGCGTATCTGATATCGTCGATGCAGACGAATGGCTCAGCAAAAATGACATCAGCATCGGAAAAGAGAGCAGTAACTGGCACGAACAGATCGATACTTATATTGATGATCTTGACGGCGAAGATGTTCTTGTTTCCGTAGACTATCACATGTAAGGAGGTACTCATATGCTTATAAACAAACCCGGTGCCGAATTCTTATATAACGGCATCACATACCGAGTCGGTGATGTGATCATCGGCAGCGATCAAAGCGAATATGCCGGCCTTATCGGTTCTATTTTTGAAATCCGTGACGGCAGCGACAAAGAAACCGAAAACGATACTCCGGACATCTACTGCTCCTTTGATCCTCCGGTATTACCAACGGACATCGCAAAGGTTGAAGCAGTGTTCTCGGACCTGTATGGCACGCAAAAGATATTGGATGACATTTGCTTTGATATGGTCATTATGGCTCCGGAAATGATTACCGTTCCCGGTCAGTCAAAAAAGTCCATTAAACTCTACATACTGAGCGAGGATTGGGCTGCAAACGGTGGCACCGGACATTCGTCCAGTATTTATTCGGATCCGCTGGAGGCCAGGGCAAGGCTCAATGAGGCGCTCGGAAACGAGATCGACTCCGGCTGCCTTTCGGACTGGATCAATACACCGGAATACCGGACAGAAACATCGGAAAATTCCTATGAAGGATGGCTGGATGGATTCTACTGTGAAAGCCATTACGCCATTTCTCTGGAAGAACGCAATGTGGTTCTGACTCCTTCGGTCATCGGTGATGTTGGACGAGACTACTTAGATGCATCCCGGTATGAGGATTTTGCCTGTCAGGTTGAGCAGTGGGAAGAAATCGGCGAGTTATCGGAAGAAGACTATCAGCGGTATCTTGCAGATGTGCGCATTCCGAACATGATCGACAAAGGACTGAGCGATACCTATTGGGAGTGCTACTGGGAAGCCGTTTCAGAAGCTGCGCACACATTGCTGCGTGAGTATATGGATAGAAATACGCATTCCGACACAGAATCAGGAAAAGGATAAGGAGGCGATTTCGTGTATTGTCGTAGTGAACCAATTAGGCCGCTTACGAGCATTGTTTCCTATCCGGATCGCGGCGACGGCGGTGACAACCGATACCGCGGAAACTGCTCTCCAAAGCTGATCGAGGATCTTATCGGGTTCTTTAAGCCCAAAGAGATCTGCGATTATATGTGCGGAAGCGGAACAACCAAAGCGGCGGCCGATAAAGCCGGTATCCGCAGTCATCTTTACGACCTGCACAGCGGGTTCGATATTATGAACTGCGATATTCCTGAGCGGCCGGAATTTGTATTCTGGCATCCGCCGTATTGGGATATTATTCAGTATTCCGATGTCATGTACAAAGCGTCCGATGTGATGCAGAAGTACGGATATGACCCGAAACGCCTGGACCTGTCCCGTATTGAAAGCTGGGACGATTTTGTCAAAGCAATGAATTATGCCATGATGAAACAGTTTTCGGCACTGGAAAACGGCGGTCGGATGGCTGTCCTGATGGGTGACATCAAAAAGAAGGGCAGACTTTACAGTATGCTTGCCGAGATCGTAAAGCCCGGCACCTTGGAGAATATTATCATCAAGGCGCAGCACAACTGCTTTTCGGACAGGACGCAGTATAGCGGTAAGTTTATCCCTATCCTGCATGAGTATGTTATGATCGTTCGCAAGGACTCTCCTGTACTCATTCCGATTCTGATGACACAGAGAGCTACGGTAGATATCCGTGATATGCCGGGAGCAACCTGGCGTGATGTGGTTGCGGCAGTTTTGGAGCAATGCAAGGAGCCGGTGGCTCTTTCCTTTCTCTATGAACAGATCGAACCGCATAAAAAGGCACAGGCAAACAAATGGTGGAAAGAAAAAATCCGCCAAACGCTGCAGATCAATCCCATGCACTTCACTCACGACGGGCGAGGCTTGTGGTCATTGAACAGGAATGCAGCATAGTAACCGTTATGGGAGGGATGTCACTTCGGTGGCATCCCTTTTCGCATAGAAGTTTGCAATTTGGACACACTAATATTTGAAAAAGGCATTTACATTTTTACTGCCGTTTGATATAATATGAAGTAAGAATGTAAATGCCTTTGCAAGGAGGTGTGTGCCATGGATCAGATTTGGACACGAATAAATGAATTGGCTGAAGCAAACAACGGATTTGTTCGGACAGCCCAGGTTGAGGCGCTTGGTATCAGCAGACCTATGTTGCGCAAATATACCGATGCCGGGAAGTTGGAGCAGGTACGCAAAGGACTATATGTGCTTGCGGATGGCATGCCAGACGAATATGCATTGCTTCAGGGGCAGTGCCGTGATGCTGTTTTCTCTTATGGTACGGCGCTGTATCTATGGGGGCTTTCAGACCGAACGCCACATATATATGACATTACAATCCCAAGAGATAAAAATATCTCTGTATTAAAACGGGATAATCCGAATTTGCGATGCCACTATTTGCCGAGAGATGTCTATGAGATTGGTATCACACAGACGCACTCACCACAGGGAGCAGAAATAAAATTATATGATAAAGAGCGATGTATTTGTGATTTGATTCGTAACAAAGAGCAGATAGAAATGCAGCTATACACGCAGGCAATCAAGGATTATTTCAAGACTAAACCCAACAATCGGAAACTGTTGAAATACGGGAAGCTGTTTGGAATAGAAGATAAAATCAGAACCTATATGGAGGTATTATAATGAAAACGCCGGAACAATTAAAAGGGACCATACGCAGTATGGCAACGAAAAAGAATCTCCGGGCGCAGGAAGTTTTACAGATGTTTCTGTTTGAAAGGATTTTGGATCGTTTGGCTAATTCAGACTACCAGAAGAATTTTATCCTCAAAGGCGGCCTGTTGATTTCCTCAATGATCGGCATCAGCGAGCGAACTACAATGGATATGGATACTACTGTCCGTGGAATTCAAATGGAAGAGGATGATATTGTCCGAATCATCAAGGAAATTTTGACGGTGGATGTTGGTGATGGTATACGCTTTGAATATGAGAGTATTGAGCCTATCCGAGAAGAAGATGCTTATAATAACTTTCGGGTGCATTTGCGTGCAAAGTACGGAAAAATCGATGCCCCAATGAAGATAGATGTAACGACCGGCGATAAGATCACTCCGGCTGCAGTGCAATATGATTTTCCGATGTTGTTTGAGGATAAAACCGTACCGGTCATGGCCTATACTCTTGAGACCGTGTTGGCCGAAAAGTACGAAACGATCATTCGGCGCAATATCGGTACCACAAGAGCAAGAGATTTCTACGACCTTCATACACTGTACCGTAGTCGGAAATCGGAGATTCGCGTGGATATTCTTAAAGCAGCCGTACTACATACGGCACAGAAACGTGAATCTCTTGAGGATATCAAAGACTGGAAGGATATCTTGAAGGACTTGCGTGAAGAGCCTCAAATGTATCTGCTGTGGGACAACTACATAGCTGAGAACAAATATATCGGGAATTTGAAGTTTCATGTGGTACTCGATACTGTAGAAGAAATTGCACAGATACTGGATTTTTGATTTAGGGACCTTGATCGCTATATCGATGTACGAAAGCCTGCGATGGCTTAAACCAATACGCGTTTACATTCCAACTGCAAATTCCAATTCGTGAAGTAAGAATGTAAATTAATTTGTGCTGAAAATGCCCTTTTCCGGCGAATGGATTGACTATTGCGAAGTTTTCTGTTATACTACCTATGTAAGTATCAAGTTTGGTTCTGATCCAAGCATAGTTTAACAGAGTTACCACAGTGTCATTTGCGTTATTGCAAATGGCACTTTTTTGTTTCCGGCCAATTCATTCGGGCATAAAGCCAGCAGTCCTTCGGGGGTGCTGGCTTTTGTCATATATCAAGGCGGCATTGCCGTCAAAATCAAAGAAAGGAGCATTTCATTATGCAAAAACCATGCCAGGACAGCTATTATACGCTGTTCAGTTCCTACCCGTTGCTGCTGGATTATCATGAGGAACAGGCAAAGAACAGCCGTTGGATCCGCTGCAAGGTCGCTGACCTGCAGGTGGAACCGCTCGGCGAATCCTCGCCTCTCATCGGTAATTTGTCGGCGTTTGCCGCAGGAACATCACAGGAAGCCGTAAAGGATACGGCAGAAAATCTCGGGCTTGCCATGCGCGTAAACGGAGAACTCTATCCGGTCCGCATGACAGCCTACAAAAGCCTGCTCGACAGAGCGAAGATCGGAGGCACCGCGCTTCCCAAACTCAGCCGCGAGGTATTGGCCGAAGTGCTCAACGAATGCCTGAAGCTGTATTCGGCGGATGCGCTCCTGCTGATCCGGGACGAAAAAATCTCTGCCGTTCACTCCGGTGACGAGGTGGATTATTCCGTCCTTCCGATCGACGAACTGCTGAAAGCTCTGCAGGCAAAGCTCGATGCACGGTTCTCCGGAAACGAGTTTGAGTCCGGGTACTGTGACCATTCCCTGGTCAGTGCCTCATGGCGAATGCCCGACCAGAAGGAAGACCTGCTCGGTACCTACGCAAAGGTGCTGGCTGCCCAGGGCAAAGCGACGATGGCATCCAAGCTGATGCCGGGTATCCGCTTTATGACATCGGATACCGGTGTCGCCTCGGCAAAGGTCTCTGCACTCCTGATGAACGGCAGGCACTCTATCCATATCGGCGGCTGCGTAGCCGTAGATCATCGGCATCAGTCCAAGGTCGCTGACTTCGATACGGCGCTGGATCAACTGTTTGCCCAGTTCGGGGACAGCATCGCCAAGTTACAGGCCCTGATGGAGATCCATCTGGATTTTCCGATCAACGCCATGACGCGGGTGTGTAAAAAGCTCAGCCTGCCTAAAAAGGCAGCAGTCGAGGCAATCGCCATGTTTGAGATGTCTTACGGCGGAGGCCCTGCCACGGCACATGATGTGTTTCTGGCCATGCAGGAGATCCCGTTTATTCTCAAAACGGATAAGTTCCCCGAAAGCAAGCTCCTTGTTGTCGAGGAAAACATGGCGCGTGCGCTCACACTCAAATGGAGTGATTTTGATTTGGCAAAGGCGGTGAGCTACTGATGGCGGCACCTAATATCCTATGCGATACTGCCGGAATGACCAACGCCCAGTGGCTGGCAGCCCGTATGCACGGACCGTCCGGTAAAATCCCGTATACGGTCGGCGGCAGTGATGTGGCAGCCGTCTTCGGGGTCTCCCCTTGGACAACGCCGCTGGAACTGTGGATGATCAAAAAGGGACGGATGAAACCTCCGGCAAAAAGCAACGCCAATCAGCTTGAGATGGGGCATTTGCTTGAACCTATCGCAGCGCATTGGTATGCCAAGAAAACCGGTAACCGCGTGTATGAGGACACGAACCTGTACCAACACGCAGACCATCCGTATGCGCTTGCCAACTTTGATCGGCGTTTTGAGCGTGCCTCTGACGGAGAACCAGGCATCTTGGAGTGCAAGAGCTGCACCTATCATAAAGCAAGCGAGTGGGACGATGGTGCCATTCCTTTGTACTATGAATTGCAACTGCGTTTCTACCTGGCCGTTGCTGATGTCAACATCGGTTCGTTCTCCGCAATTTGGGGAAACAACCCGGACAACGACCTGGCAATTCCGGATATCACACGGGATAAAGCAAAGGAAGATATGATCTTCGAGCGTCTTGATGAATGGATATGGAGCCTTGAGCATGATAAGCCGCCTACAATGTCCGGCGTAGCGCCGCAATTGGCGCTTGAATCGCTGGCCCGTATCTACGGAGAAAGCCAGTCCGGGCTGCCGACCATTGAGTTTTCTTCCAAACAGGAAAACGCACTGCGCCGAATTGCTCTGCTGCAGGGCAAGATCACGGAGTGCAACCGTGAAATCAAAACTTATGAAAAGGAGATCGAAGCACACAGCGTGCGAATTGCCGAAATCATGAAGGAGCATGAGCATGGCGTCCTTATGACGACATCGGATAAGCTTCTCATTGATTACGTCACCAAATCCACTACACGACCCGATTCCAAGGTTCTGAAGGCAAAGTATCCGACGATTCTGCCGGATGTAATGAAAACGACACAGAGCCGTAAGGTCAAGGTCAGTGTACAACCACTTTAAGAAAGGAGTCCTATTATGGACAATATCTATCATCAATACTGGCAGCAGGAGCTGATGTATCAGTTGGCATCCGCTGATCGCTACCGCAAAAGAGCCTATGTATGCTCCCCTTTTCGGGCGGACACCCGCGAGCAGCGCGAAAAGAACCTGCGCACGGCAAGAGCGTATATGTTCTACGCAAACAAGAAAATGAACATGAACGCCGCTGCGCCCCATGCGTATATGCCGCTTTTGCTTTGCGATGAGATCCCTGCCGAAAGAGCCATTGCGCTTCGATTCGGTCTGGAGATCCTGGAGCAAAGCGATGTTATGCTCGTATGCGGAAATAGGCTCAGCAACGGTATGCGCGGCGAGATCGTCAAAGCGGCTTTGCTTCGTATGCCGATTACGGTGTTTGACGAAGGCCTGTATCTGGAGGTGCAGAAGCTTGTCACACAAAACAACGGGGATAAGAAGTCCGTAAAGCTGGATCGTGAAGACTTTCCGATGGCTTTTACGGAGCCCGAATCCTATCTGGAAAATGCGGCGCTGTTCAAATGAGTATGCCGTATCACAAAGAACTCCTGAGAAGCAGTGTTTCGCTGTGTTTTCGGGAGTTCTTTGTTTTCCGGAACAAAGCGAAAGGAGTAATGACATTGTTATGCCAATTTGAAAAAATGATCTATCCTTCCGGTACCGGCGCGGCGGATGCGGCAAGCTTTATGATCGCGCTTTACCGTCCGTGCGAGAAACTGAAGGATAGCAGCGGCAACACCATTACACAAATCAAGGCCGTTGGGTACTGCCTGCCTACTGCGGGTAATATGCGCTATGAAATGCGTGGGCACTGGCGCAAGGATCCCAAATACGGCATTCAGTATGATGTCGAGGGATACGAGGAGCAGATCATTCCGACCCGGGAAGGCATCATCGCCTATCTCTCGTCCGGGCAGATCAAAGGCATCGGTCCGAAAATGGCGGAGCGTATCTATGATGCATTTGGGAATATGGCCCTGGAGGTGCTGGACAAAAAGCCGGAAAAGCTTTTGACCATCTCCGGTATCAGTCAGAATAAACTCAAAAAAATCTGCGATTCCTACCTCGCCAACCGCGGTGCTCGTGATGTGGTAGCCTTTCTGTCGCCGCACGGGATCACGCCGAACCGTGCCGTAAAGCTTTACAAAGAATATGGAGAACAAACGATGGATATCGTAAAGAACCATCCGTATAAGCTCTGCGAAATGGTCGGCGTGGGCTTCAAGACGGCAGATAAGATCGCCATGAGTATGGGGATTGACAGACTGTCGCCTGAACGTGTGGATGAGGGTATCCTCTACACACTGACTGATGCGGAAGGCTACGGAAATCTGTGTATGGAACGGGACGGCTTCATTGCAGCCTGCCAAAAGACTTTGGAGACGCCGGAACTTACGGATCAAATGATCGCAGCCCGTGCCAACCGTCTTATCCTTGATGGCAGAATGCGGACCTATGAAAGCTGTGTTTATCGGGAAAAGACGGCAAAAGCCGAAGAAAAGCTTGCCAACTTGATCCGATATCAGATCCGCCATCAAAATCCCTGCACCTATGGTGATTTGGATCATGAGCTCGACCGTGAGGAAAGCCGTTTGAAGGTGCGTCTGGCACCCGAACAGCGTCAGGCAATCAAAACGGCGCTCACCAGCGGCCTTTGCATTATTACCGGCGGTCCCGGTACCGGCAAGACGATGCTGCAAAAAGCTTTGCTTGGCATTTACAGCCGCAATCATCCGTCAAAGGAGATCGTGTGCTGTGCGCCGACAGGGCGTGCCGCGAGGCGTATGGAGCAGTCAACCGGATTTCCGGCTTCTACGGTCCATAAGGCTTTGGGGCTGATTGCCGGCGAGGACGGAGAATACGGCACCCCGGAAACGCTGGATGCCGACCTGATTTTGGTCGATGAGGTGTCTATGCTGGATATCTACCTTGCCGGAGATCTGTTTGACTCTGTAAAACCGGGCAGTCAGTTGATCCTTATCGGGGATGCAGACCAGTTGCCGTCTGTCGGACCCGGGGCGGTGCTGAGCGAGATGATCGCAAGCGGCACCATCCCTGTCGTGAAGCTGGATAAGATTTTCCGCCAAACGGCAGGCAGCCGGATAGCGACCAATGCAAAATTGATTCGCCACGGGAATATGAGTCTGGAGTATGGCAGAGACTTTCAGTTTTATGACTCGGCGAGCATTCCCAAGTCAGCAGAAAGAATCGTGGAGCTGTACTTGCAGGAAACTGCCAAGTACGGCGTGGACAACGTGGCACTGCTTTCACCGTATCGGCAGAAAACCGAAACCGGTGTCAATGCGCTCAATGAGTTGCTGCGGGAGAAAATCAATCCTCCGGCGCCGGACAAAGATGAGGTTGTTCACGGAACGAGAAGGTTTCGCTGCGGTGACAAGGTAATGCAGATCAAAAACTGCGATGAAATCAGCAACGGCGACATCGGGTACATCACAAAAATCTGCAAAGCCGGTGATGAAACGACCGTCACGATCGATTTCGGAGACGGACGAACGGCAGAGTATGACTCGAGTCAGCTCAATATGCTCGACTTGGGTTATGCTTCTACCATCCATAAGTCACAAGGCTCGGAATACAGGTCTGTGATCATCAACCTGCAATGCGCCCACTATGTCATGCTGACACGGCCTCTGGTGTATACCGCCATTACCCGCGGCAAAGAAAATGTCATCATTGTCGGCGAGCGCCGTGCTTTGTGTATGGCGATCAAGAAAACCGATACAGAAAAACGCGGCACCTGTTTGGCAAAACGCCTGCGGGCCGCTATGCAATGAAAGGAGTCAATCATGAAACACGAACCCTGGCTTGAAAAGTGGAGCTACGAAGATGACAAAGTTATCCTTGAATACGAGGATGGCGCAACTTTGCGTGTGACCAGAGTAGACTTTATCCGCGCCTTTGGTGTCATTATCGGACTGACAAAGGCAGAAGCGGAAAAAGAGTATGGGATCAAAAACTAAGGAGGCAATTGCTATGGCAACAATTTTGGAACAGTACCGAAAACGGCAGAATGAGATCCGTGAGCAGATTGCGGCAAACAGCTTACCGCTTGACCAGATGCTGATCATGCAGGAGCTGAATTACCGCATTTGTGTGCTGGAGACTTTTGAGAGCCTGTGCAAATCCGCGCCAGTCACGATGGACACCAAAGCTATGGGATTCCATTTTCAGCTTGTAGACGCCTATGTGCGCTTTACGCTGAACGAGCGCAAGTTTGGTCCCAAGACAGATGCCGAAGGACAGAAGAAGCGTGAAACTGCCCTGCAGTCCTTTACGCAGGTAGCACAGGACGGACGCAAGCGTTTTTCCAGCTTTAGCACATCTACGCAGGAACAGTACAAAACCTGCATCAACAATTACATTAAGACGATTCTGCCCGTCTGGATGCAGTATCGCAACACCTATATCAATTTCTAAGGAGGCTTTCTAATGAGTCAGAACAACTCGAATGATAAGGCGGCTATGCTTGCCAAAATCGAAGGAATCAACGAGGTGGAGGGATTCGATCCGACACCGTTTGCGGTAGATTATACCGACCTGGAAACCGGTGAGGTGCGCAAGCGCCTCCCGGTTATGATCCAGATGGCGTGGTTTCGTATGAAGTATCCCGAAGGGCGTATTGCCATTACGGTATCACCCGGAAAGGATTGCTTTGTAGCAACAGCTAAGGTATACCCAAGCTACAAGGACGGTGCAGAATGCTATCTTGCCGAGGCAACAGCCTCTCGCGGATACCTGGCAGACAAACCTTCTGTTTCGCCCCGTGAATGGGCACAGACGGCAGCCGTCGGCATTGCACTGCGTAACGCCGGCTTCGGTTTGCAGTTTGCTATGGCAGGTGATGAGTTTGAAGATACTGCCACGGATGAGCTGAACGGCAACGGTGCTCAGGCAGGCGGCTGCACACCACACGAAAGCTCTACTGTTACACCCGATTCGGAAACGGAAGAAGAATATACCGTAGAGCCAACGGTGCCGCCGCAAAGAGAACTCACCTTTGAAGAAAAGGTCGAACAGGCCATGCGTGTCCCCTGCCCGATAACCAAGTACGGCGGAAAGACGCTGGGGGATGTGTTGCAGATGGATCCGAAGGCGATCCAGTGGTGTGCAACAAAGTTTACGGGCGGCGAGGAAATTCGGAATGCAGCAAAGCTGATCTGCGAATATGCACAACAGAAAGCTTCGGCGTGAAGCAGAATAAATTCGGGGGCGGCAGAAAGCCTGCCGTCCCCGGAAAGGAGGTTGTATGGAAAAGATTCATATGTGGGATATTATCTCACTGCTTGGGATACCGTATCCCTCGTCCGGTCAAAGCTCGTACTATGTACAGTGTCCATGCTGTGACGAGAACCCGCGGAAAAAGCATTTGAATATCAACTTGAAAAAGGAAGTTTTTCGTTGCCCGCGCTGCGGTGCTTCCGGCGGAATATTCGATTTATATGCGTTATATACCGGCATTCCGCGCGACGAAGTCCGCAAAGCGATTTTGGCACAAATGGGAGTACCTGAGAATGCTTCGCGCCCGCGGCAGAAGATTCTACCGAAAGCGGATACGGAATGCCCATTAACGGATATCGACGCACGCCATGCAACCTATAGTGCATTGCTCTCTAAACTCACGCTGGCCTCTGACCACAGGGATAATCTACTCGGACGCGGCCTGACAGATGCAGATATCGGGAGACTCGGATATAAAACAACGCCGGTTGTCGGTATGACGCAGATTGCAAAGCAATTGCAGTCTGACGGCTTATATCTTGCCGGTGTGCCCGGATTTTATCGGGATGACAGCGGTGCATGGACCTTTACCCATGAGAAACGCGGCATTCTGATTCCCGTGCGTGACCGCTACGGGAGAATTCAGGGTCTGCAGATCCGTCGGGACAATGTGGAAAAGCGCAAATTCCGATGGGTCTCCAGTACCGAGAAAAAAGACGGCTGCAAAGCTGAGGGATGGACGCATTTGTCCGGCCCTGTACGTTCGATGCTTGTTCTGACAGAAGGACCAATGAAAGCGGATGTAATAAACGCTCTTACCGGCCTAACGGTTCTGGCCGTCCCGGGAGTGAATACCCTGACACAGCTTGAACTCACTCTGACAGAACTGCGCAGCGAGGGATTGGTCGAAATCAAAACGGCTTTCGATATGGATTTCGCCACCAACCATCATGTGCAGAACGGCTATAATAATCTTCTGCAGCTGCTCGGCGATATGGGTTTCCGGTATGGTACCTATCTGTGGGATCCGGCTTACAAAGGGCTTGACGATTATATCTGGGAGTATCTTTTCCGGAAAAAGCGATCACAGTAAAACAGAAGAGCAAATATTCTTCATCTTTCTCATAAAGGTAAATTGTGAGAAACAAAGGCTCTCAAATGGGAAGGACGAACAGTTTCGGCTGTTCGTCCTTTTCGTTTTGCAAAAGATCTGCGGATCGGATTGGCTGTGTAGCTAAGGCTCTTTGCCTTTTCGATCATGCTGCTTTAGGACGATCGAAGGGAGAAGGAACAAGATCTTGCGGGGGTCCGGAGGGAAAACGGCGCCGTATTCAGTCGGCTACTCGTTTTTGCAAAGCCGACAAGCCAAATGCACAGGAAGCGGCAAAGGCTGCTCCGCAAAGAATGTATGTCCAGTTAAAGAACAGCAGATTGACTGCATACCGCATGGGCATCCGGGTAAAGAGCAACGCATACGGCTCAATCGTTCCAATTGCCTCCATGACCGCCGTGACACGGAACGGACTGACCCCGCATAGATACGCCCCGAGGAAATACAGCGTCAGCTTCTCGGCAACAGCAGGAAGCAGGAGTCCGAGTACATAAAACCACGGTTTTTGCTTTTTGCAGCGCTTCCACAGATACAGCGCCCCAAAGCAGTACGGCAGCAGCGCAAGGCAGATGCCCTGAGCGGTCAGGTGCAGCTGCAGCCCGAATACAAGAAAGACCATACGGATCAAAAGGTATCCGCCGAGAATGATCAGCCAGCAGATCAGCAGCGATCTCAAGATGAGTTTCCTATGTGCGGGTGCTTCATTGTTATACATTTTCTTTCCCTCCTTACAGATTCTCATTTTTCAGGGCGTCGATGGGATTGTCCTTTTTTACCTTGCTCATTGAATACATCATCGTGGCGAATACGACCAGAAACACGCTCAGTACGGCGATGCCGATGGCTGCCCACGGCAGATGGAAGGAGGTCTCATAGGCCGTTGTGACTGCACGGTAGATGAGATAGGTAATGCCGCAGGACACCGGCAGTCCGAGCAGAAGTGCTTTCGAGCCGTACAGCAAGCACTCGTAATTCATCATCCTGTGAAAGCCCTTCTGCGTCATGCCGACAGATTTCAGCATTGCAAATTCTCTGCGGCGCAGGCTGATATTTGTGGAGATCGTGTTGAACACATTGGCCGCGGCGATCAGGGAGATCAGCACGATAAAGCCGTAGGCAAAAACCTTGATAATCGTTATGATATTACGGTTTGCCTCGGCAAGTCGGGCAATGTCTGTAAGCTCTCTGGTGCTGAGTCCGTTCTCGGTCAGCATTGTTGCCAGCTTTTCAAAGCTTGCGGCATGATTGCCCGATGTGAGAAAGAAGCCTGTCTCTCTGAAGCTGTTCAGCCCCTCCTTCGGGATAACGTTTCCCATCATACTGTACGGGTAGATCATGCTCAGTTTCACCGGCGTGCTTCGGCTGACGAAGAACGGGGCCTCTTCAATGGTTTTCTCGGCTCTCAGGGTGTACCTGACAAGCGACTCCTCATCAGGAAGCTCTATGATGTCCTTTTCATCCTTCCGCGACTGATATATGACAAACTCGTTGTCGTTTTCGTCGAATTTGTTTCCCTTCCGGAAGTATCCGTCAATCTCACGATACAGAAGGCATTCGATCTCACAACGATCTCCCTTCAGCGTATCCAGCGTGACATACTTTTCAAGTGTCCGGTCAAATTCAATATTTTTGTCAATTGCAATGCCCAAAGGGTTTTCTTTGTTATAGTAGTCCGCTTCGCTGAGCCTGTATTTTTTCAGCAACCTGTTAAATTCGGCATCATCCACGAAGTACAGATACCCCGATATTCCCACGGTATCCGTGTTGGTTTTATCCTTTGCGGAGCCAAAATCGGCGAAACGGTTGATATAGGTATCCGTCACATATTTGCGGAGTATGTCGCCCTGTAAAAACAGGCTTTTGGCATATGCACTGCCGGTAATATTCTGCTCGGACGAGAGGAGCGCCAGCACCTCGTCCGGCGTTTTTGAATCGGGAGTATCAAGGTCTGTCGTGTACTTCAGGTCGAATTGTTCGGAGGATAATGCCCCCGTCGACGATTTCACCAGATAATCGGTGAAGGCAGAGGCGGAGATAAAGAGAACAATGCTCATAAACAGGCTGACAACGGTAGCCCGATACCTTTTACGGCTGCGCCTGTAATACTTTCCGGCTATGACCCCGGGAAGTCCGAACAGCTTATAGGCGAGCTTTGAGGTTCTTGTCGGTTTATTGTCTGCCCTGACATCCATGCTCTGGCGGATCGCTTCCACGGCAGATACCCTTGTGGCTCTTTTCGAGGGAATCCACGCCGAGATAAGAACCGTTATCAGTGCGATCACAGCGGCAATAACGACCGACTCCCACGATACGCAGAGCCGCAGGGGGATATGCTCTTTACCGACGATGGAGCTGAATTTATCTCCGAGCAGGAGAAGCGTTATGCCGATGCCGCCGATTCCGACAAGAATGCCAAGCGGAATGCCTATGGCACTGACGGTCAACGCTTCGAATGTGACCATCCTTCTGAGCTGTTTTTTGGTAGCGCCCACCGACGAAAGCAAACCGAACTGCTTTGTTCTTTCCGATACGGAAATTGAAAATGCATTGTAGATAAGAGAGACGGATGCAAAGACGATCAGCCCTATCACAATAGCTGCAAGACTGTAAAGGGTGGCGGTAACCGAGTCAAATCGCGAAACCCCGGAATATAAAAGGACATCGGTGTTGTAGGCATAACGATAGGCATCCGTATAGCCCGTCTCTTTCATAAAGTCGTATACGGCAGAGGGCTTTTTCATTTTGAAATGGCAGTCGATCGGCGATTGCCCGTCCGCTCCTCTGTCGGCTACGGTAAGCGCCGTGTATCCGGGAGCGTCTGTATTCTCAAATGCCGGTCTTTCATATATGCCAACGACCGTGTATGTCCTTGCCACTGTGTTTTCGAGCTTTTCGTCATTTTTCACCTCGGCTTGAATTTCGCTGTCATAGGTGAAAAAAGGGTTGATTTGTCCCAGCCTTTTGTTGTCAAGAATTCTGTCACCGACCTCAAAGGTGACGGTATCTCCGATTTTATAGCTCACCTTTCCGTTAGTGGCAAGGTGTTCCGGCAAAATGATCTCCGAGGAGTTTTTCGGAAGTTCTCCTGCGGTAAGATGCACGGGCATGGTTTCAAAATATCCGGATGCCGCGTCGCCGCCGAGGACATACAGATACGGCTTGCGCTCGTTGGCGCTGTTTATCCTTGCGTAGCCGAGAGCCTGCGCATAGGTGGCGGACGCAACCTTTCCGGAGCCGCCGATATCCTCATAATCCTTGTATGCGGCGTCATAAACCGCACCGTGCCAGTCTCCGGTTTTGTAGATCGTATATCTCAGCACAAAGTTCTGCATACTTGCAACAAAGGTCGTTGAGGCGCAGATCATAGCGGCTGAGAGCATAATGCCGATGATCGTAACAATGGTCCTTGTCCGGTTCTTCTTCAGCGAAGCCAAGGTGACCTTGTTGAAAACATTCATCTGCGGATCACCTCGTCTCTCGTGATTTTTCCGTCGTCAATGGAGATAATGCGGTCTGCCTGAAGGGCAATGCTTTCATCGTGAGTGATAACAATGAGCGTCTGACCGTATTTCTCGTTGGAAATCTTGAGAAGGTCTACGATCTCCTTGCTGTTTTTGGAGTCAAGGTTTCCTGTCGGCTCATCGGCAAGCACCACCGCGGGCGCATTCATCAGAGCACGACCGATGGACACCCGCTGCTGCTGGCCGCCGGAGAGTTGGTTCGGCAGGTGGTTCTCCCGGCCGGTAAGCTTCAGAGTGGTCATCAGCTCAGCCAGTCGATTTTGATTGACCTTCTGCCCGTCCATCAGGACAGGGAGAGTGATGTTTTCCGTTACATTGAGTACGGGGATAAGATTGTAAAACTGGTAGATCAGTCCCACCTGACGGCGGCGGAAGATGGCAAGCTGTTCCTCGTTCTGCGCGTACACATCCTTGCCGTCCATAAGCACCCTGCCGCCCGTAGGCCGGTCCACACCGCCGAGGATGTGAAGCAGGGTGGATTTGCCCGAGCCGGAGGGGCCGATCACGGCGACAAACTCTCCCTTCTCCACCGAAAAGGATACGCCGTCCAGTGCCCGCACCTCGTTCTCGCCCTTGCCATATACCTTTGTCAGGTTTTCCACTCTCAAAATCTCCATATCGGGATACTCCTTTCGCTTTTTACACCCTCATTCTATTTTGTCAAGGTGACACGGCGGTGACTTCAAAGTGACGGATCCGTCACTTTGAAAAAAGGGAGCCGCCGGTCAGACGGTTCCCTTATAAAAGCGGATGGTGAACATGGCGCCCGCATTTTTCCGATTTTCCGCCTTGACGGTGCCTTTCTGTTCTGCAATGATCATGCGTGACAGCGCAAGACCGATCCCAAAGCTCTTGCCGTCGGAGTTCTTGCCCTTATAGAAACGCTCAAAGATGTGGGGCAGATCCTCCGGAGAGATGCCCGTGCCGTTGTCCTTGATCACGATTTCGGAATATAGGGCGGTTTCGGCTGCGTCGATCTCGATCCCGCCGCCGTCCGGCGTATGCTCCATGCAGTTTTTCACAATGTTGCCGACAGCCTCGCTTGTCCAGGCGGGATCCCCGTAAAAATCCCCCTCGGCGCGGAGGATAAGCTCCTGCCCGCGCAGCTCCATGGGTATGAGCAGAGGAGCGCAGGATCTTTTTATCAGCGTTTCCAGGCTGACCGTTTCTTTGTTGAAGCTGACTGTTCCGGCATCCAGCTTTGAAATTTTCAGCAGGGTGGTGATCAGCCAGTCGATGCGGTCGAGCAGCTCGTAAAGCTCATTTGTGAGCTGATGCCTGCACTCATCGGTCAGGCCGGACGCCGACAGCCGTTCTACCAGTAGATTTATCGAGGTCAGCGGTGTGCGTATCTGGTGTGATATGTCGGCTAAGGAATCCGCCAGATATTCCTTGTCTTTCATGAGCTTTTGCTGCTGCTCACGCAGGCGTATGGTCATCTTATAGATCTCACTGTGGAGGATGCTCAGCTCGCCCTCCGAATAGTTATCAAAATCAATTGAGCTATCGCCGTGCAGAACATGATTGACATCGGCTGCAAGAGAGGCTATCCTCCGATACCTTTTATATGTGCCTATGCAGTATATCATCATAAGCAGCATAGAAAGAACGACAGCCGTCAGTCCGGCACGGAGGTCGAACATAAAGCAGAGGGGACAGGCAATTACGGAGACGGAAAGCTGCCACAGCAGTGCGCCGCGCACCTCTTTGTTTTTCAAAAGCTTCATCATGCGTCCACCTTGTATCCGATCCCGCGAACCGTCTGAATGATCTTCGGCTCGGCAGGGTCGTCCTCGATCTTCTCACGCAAACGCTTGATGTATACCGTCAGCGTATTGTCGTTGACATAGGTGCCGGCAACATCCCACATTGAGTCAAGCAGCCGTTCGCGTGTCAGCACGATCCCCCGATTGTTGATGAAAGCCAGCAAAAGACGGTATTCCAGCGCAGAAAGAAACAGATCCTTGTTGTTCTTCATTGCCGTGCCCTTTTCGGTATCCACCACCACATCACCGAGCTTTACGGTCTTTCCCGTGCTGCCTGTAAGCCGGAGAACATTTTTGATGCGGGAAAGAAGCTCTCGCGGACGGAACGGCTTCGGAATATAATCGTCGGCACCGAGGTCAAAGCCCGTAACGGTGCTGTACTCATCGCCGGAGGCGGTCAGAAAAATGACGGGGATATCAAATTCGGCCTTGATCGCTCTGCACGCGGAAAAGCCGTTGCCTTCGGCCAAGGATACGTCAAGCAGCACCAGGTCCGCCTTTTCCGCCGCCAGCGCCGACATAGCGGCAGCCTGTCCGGACACGCTTCGGACAATATATCCTGCGCCGTTCAGATATTCAGTCAGGTTGGTGACGATCGTCTTATCGTCTTCCACTAACAGTATCTTGAGCATGATCGAACCTCCGCATATATCCTTATAATTTCAGAATAAAATGATTTTTATGAAATTCCAGCAGTCCATCCTTTTGCATTTTTCCAAGCTCAAGCGAAAGGCCGCTGCGCTCCACGGCGAGATAGTCCGCCAGCTGTTGCCTTGAAAAAGGAATATCGAATTCATAGCGACCGAGACGCTGCGCCTCCGCCGAAAGATACGACATCAGCTTGCCCCTTGTTGTCCGTTGCCCCATGTGGGTGAGCTTTTCATTCTGAAGCAGATTTTTCTCGGCAAGTTCCGCCAGCAGATTTCGTATGATGCGGTTGTGATGCTCACAGGCTGAGGAGCAGACGGTAAGAACGCGTCTGATGTTCAGAAGCATTACCGTGACCGGCGTTTCGGCAACAACGCTCACGTTCAGCACTGCGCCCGGCGCACAGGCAAAGGCGGCGGCATAAACCTGTCCCTGTCCTGCTTTTGAGAGAATATTTCGGTTTCCCCAGATATCCTCCTGTATGATCATTATGCTTCCGGACAAAACGATCCCCACGGATCCCACCGTGTCACCGGTGCGGAGCAGAAAAGCGTCCTTCGGAAAGGCTTCCTGCCTTGCATCAAGGCAGGATAACATCGGCACAAGCTCCTCCTCTGCAATTCCCGAAAATAGCTGTGAGGAGCGGATGACTGGTAAAAACTCTTTCATAAAAATCTTCTTTCGTTGAAAATTCAACTGACTTGTTGATTCTATTATACTATAATATAGGCAAAAATACAAGGAGATTTTTTATGAAGAGAAGAATTATAGAAATCAATAAGGACAAATGCAACGGTTGCGGAGCATGTGCCGCAGCCTGTCATGAGGGAGCGATCGCCATGGTGGACGGAAAAGCGCAGCTGATGCGGGATGATTACTGCGACGGTCTGGGCGACTGTCTGCCCGCATGTCCCACGGGCGCGATCACCTTTGTTGAGCGCGAAGCCGCCGCCTATGATGAAGTCGCGGTCACGGCAAACAAGCAGAAAATGATGCAGGAAAAGATGAGGAACGAAGGGATGACTCTGCCGTGCGGCTGTCCGGGAACAAAGTCAAGAAGAATCGAGCATAACGAAAGCGAAAACGTCGTGGCGATGCCAGCAGGACAGGTCAGCCGTCTTTCCCAATGGCCGGTGCAGATAAAGCTTGTTCCCGTGAACGCACCGTACTTTAACGGTGCTAAGCTGCTCATCGCCGCAGACTGCACGGCATATGCGTATGCGGCTTTTCATGAGCGTTTTATCAAAGGTCACATTACGCTTGTCGGCTGTCCTAAGCTGGACGGCGTGGATTATGCCGATAAGCTGACCGAGATCATCCGTGAGAACGATATAAAAAGCGTTACCGTCGTGCGTATGGAGGTCCCCTGCTGCGGAGGACTTGCGCAGGCGGCAATAACCGCTCTGAAAAACAGCGAAAAATTTATCCCGTGGCAGATCGTCACCATTTCCACGGACGGAAAAGAGCTTTCATGATCGCAAGCCTCATCGGTTTTTGGACCGCCGCTCTTTTGACCACCTGTTTTTGAGGACGGCACCCTTAAAACAGCCCAAACACAAAACACGCAGAATTCAGGAATGAGTTCTGCGTGTTTTGTTTGTACTCTCAATCGGCAGATTCAGATAGACGCATAAAAAACATTCTTATGAGAAATTGGCCTTTGACTTTGTCCTTTTTTCATGCTCATTTCACTTTGCAATGCGTATTCCCGTTGTAAATACGCATACTGAACCGTGTAATGATAATGAAAATCCAAAGCTGAAATATAGGAGGAACCTTATATGTTGATTGCAATTGACCATGGCAACTATGCCATCAAAACACCGCACCATTCCTTTGTTTCCGGTCTGTCCGAGCACACCGTCAAGCCGCCTATGTCGGATGAAATCCTGGAATACGACGGACGGTACTGGACAACCAGCGGAAAGCGTCTGAGTTACATGCGGGATAAAACGCAGGACGACCGTTATTTTGTTCTGACACTGTTCGCCATTGCAAAAGAGCTTGAGGATACCGGTCGGTACAGCCCCGTTGAACAGATCCAATTGGCAGTGGGCTTGCCGCCGGAGCATTACGGTGTACTCAAGGACAAATTCACCCGGTATTTCAAACGGGACGGCATTATCAAATTTGTTTATAAGGATAAGCCGTACAGCATTATGATCGATAAGGTCATGGTGTTCCCGCAGGCATATGCGGCCGTTGTTCCGAAAAGCAGCATGGTAGTCAATATGCTTCGGGTGTTCGTTGTCGACATCGGCGGCTACACGACGGATGTGCTGCTCCTGAAAAACGGCAAGCCTGATCTGCAGTTCTGCCGTTCGCTTGAAACCGGTATTATCACCATGAACAACGAGATCATTCGAAAAGTCGGTGCGCTTCACGATATGCGCATCGAGGACGAGCATATCAGCGCAGTCCTTTCCGGACACGATACGATTTTGCCGGACGATGTTAAGCAAACGATCTGCGGCGCAACCAAGCTTCATGCCCAGGACATTCTCAATCAGCTGCGCGAGCTGCAGGTCGATCTGCGTTCCAATCCGGCGGTTTTCATAGGCGGCGGAAGTCTGCTTCTCCGGCCGTTTCTGGAGGCTTCTCCGCTGGTCGCAAAGGCGGACTTCGTGGAGTCTCCCAATGCCAATGCGCTTGGATACGAAATGCTCGGCAGAGTGCAGCTGTCCCATCGTCCTGCATAAAGGACGGTGTGATAGGCGGTGAGAAAAGACGGAAAATATAGATTTACGCTGCAGTTCGGCGCCGACAGCGAAGATCAGATTCGCGTCGGTGAGCTGCTGGAAAAACTGGGCAACAGAAAAAGCATGATCATTGTTTCGGCATTGAGTGATTATATCAATGCTCATCCGGAGCTACAGTCCGGTTATAGTAGAATAGAGGTTAAGGTTGCTCCTGCCTTCGACCGCAATCAAATGGAACGGTTGATACGGAGCATCGTTGAGGAGAAGTTATCTGAACTTCATACTATAGCGGATACTTCAATGAGTGGACCTTCCGAGGCTTTGGAAGAAGATATAACCAAAATGCTCGACAATTTGGACATGTTCAATTAAGCGCAAATGAGTCTGCTGGTACTACAGGCAGACTTATTTGCTTTAAGGGTGGGATAAAACAAAGGAAAAATCCGAATATCACACTTATGGTGCGAGTATACAATTTATGCGCTCTTCACTTTCGCCGCGGAGTCCACTAAAATATGTTTAAGGAGATATGTGCAGTGGACTACAAGACTTTAGGACAAAACATTCGGCGGCTCCGTGTTACGCAGGGATTCCGGCAGGAGGATCTTGCTGAAAAGTGCGGATGCTCATCGAGCCACATTGGCCAGATCGAAAACGGTCGGGTAAAGCCGAGCCTTGATATGACAGTTCGTATTGCAAATGCTTTGAATGCGACTACGGATCAGTTATTGGCTCATGAGTTTTCCCACCCTGAAGAAATCTATCTGAAGGAGATTGCCGAACGAATTGAAAAATACCCGGTATCAAAACGGATACTGGCGTGTGAAGGGTTTAACACCTATTTGGATTCACTTGAAAAGTTCAGTAAATCATAGGGATAAGTGAGAGTGCATATGACGAGGAACAGACCCTAACAGAAGGAAGAAGCATAACTGTTTTAATATCAGTATACATATATCCGAGCCGTTGGCATCGGTTTTATATTCACGCATGAAGCGACTGTATCACACAGAGGTGTGGTATGGTCGTTTTTTATTATACCCTTTGGAAGGAGGTGAATCCGATGTTCTGATCGCTGTGATAATCATCGTAACGACCAACCACTATTTTATTCACAGCATGCCATCATGGCATGTTGCGTATATCGCTGAAAACCGTGCCGTGAAACGGTACGGCTTCTCCCTGCTGTGGTGGCATGCCCCAAGGAGGCATGAAAATGGACCACAGACAGGAATATCCCGAACGGGATGAGCTACGGGTAAAGTTTACGCGATGGCTTGAGACAGTAATTAAGCGTGCGAAAATTGATTACCTGCGAAAATACGAGAATCGTCCGGAAACCATATCCTACGAGGATATACCGGAGAAGGAGCTTATTGATCTGGCACAACGCGAATTATGGCCGAGCAGCACAAGAATGCAGACCCCGTATGATTTTGAAGAGGAACGGCTGACAAAGGCTTTTATGGAGCTGCCATTAAAGCGTCGGCAGGTAATGGAACTGCTGTTTCTGGCAGACCTGAGCGAAACAGAAACAGCCAAAAGGCTCAACTGCTCGTTGCAGTATGTTAGAAATCAAAGGTGCATTGCACTGAAAAAGCTACGCTCCCGTCTGATGGAAGGCGGTGATGATGAATGAACGCATCTGAGTTCAAAAAGGTTCTGCAAGGGGCCGTTTTGGGAAATCATCGGGATTTAGAGTCCATACTGGAATTGTATATGCCGATGATTGAGCATAATTCCTATTTGTATGGCCGCTTGGATGAGGATCTGAAGCAGTACATTCTCATACATATTGCGCTTAACATCTCAAAATTTAAGATTTGAGGCGAATGCCGGTTTCGGGATATCTGAAGCCGGCATTTTTTGAATTTTTTTGTCGGCGAGTGTATGGAACGAAAAAACTGTCCGTATTTACTTGTGTAAGGCACCCCCGCGCTTACCTGTACCTTGAAAATTGAACAGCTTATCCTCTACATCCCCGAACCGGGAAGCGGCTATCCGTCTGTGTGGCGAACAGAACCAGGAGCACTGATATACGGGTGGCTCCCGTATACCGCGACGATCCGGCCGGGCACAATGGTACTCCCGTAACTCGCGGCCCGGCCACAATGAAGGCGGGGAGATGAAATTTCTGTGGACCTGTTCGCTGCAGGCGGAGGCAATGAGCATTTTGTTTTTGAATATACCAAGTAAATTATGGCAAAAATACAAGTTGTAAAGACGAACACATGGAGGTGTAATGATTTATGGAACAGTCTGAAAAGAACTTATCTGAGCTGGTGGATATCAGAGATGTCGTGATAGATAAAAGCCTGCCGCTGGAAGAGCGCGTAAGGTCTTATGTTGAACAGATCAAGGATCCGTATTGCTTTAAGGTCGGAGATGTCGTTGTCCGGGTATCATATGCAGACAAGGACAAATCACTTACCGACAGCTTCACTTCCATGATCGCGTCAATGTAATGGTAATAATTGCTATGCGGATTTTAAGTGTAACGGCTGGATTTTCTCGGTTGTCTGTGCTATAATCAAATACGGACAAAATCAGCGATAACTCCGGCTGTTTATTCGTACTCGAATAATACAGATAGGAGTGGCGCTATGAATAAGATTATAGATCAAACATTCAAGGTTGCCATCTATCTTCGTTTATCGAAGGAGGATGACGACCTTTCGTGCTCTTCGGGAGCCAAAAGCGAAAGCAACAGTATCAGCAACCAGAGAAAGCTGATATATGACTTTATGAAATTGCATCCGGAGCTCGAACTGTATGACGAGTACAAGGATGACGGAAAAAGCGGTTCCAACTTTGACCGTGCTGAATTTCAGCGAATGATGAAGGACATTGAGGCGGGAAAGGTCAATTGCGTAGTCGTAAAGGATCAGTCCCGTTTCGGCAGAGATTATATTGATGTGGGAAAATACAAAGAAAAGATTTTCCCCAAACTCGGCGTTCGGTTTATCACCATAAACGAGGGCTATGATTCGCTTTCGGCAACCTCCTCGGATGATCTTGCCTTTACGATCAACAGCTTCGTTTATGATTTTTATATCCGGGATATATCCACCAAGATCCGAACAAACCTTACGGCAAAAAAGCAAAACGGAGAGTATGCCGGAGCATTTGTGGCTTACGGATATGTCAAAGACAGCAATGATAAGAGTAAGTTGGTTGTTGATCAATTTGCCGCAGATGTTGTAAGGGACATTTTCCGGTGGAAAATCGAAGGGCTGAGCCCGCAGAATATCGCAGTACGTCTGAACGAACTTGGTATCCCCTCACCTGCAGAATATAAGAAACTGAGCGGAAGCAATTACAAAACAAGCTTTCAGACATCTTCAAAAGCCGTATGGAGCCATGTTTCCGTAAGGCGTATTCTGAAAAATGAAATCTATCTTGGTGTAATGATCCAAGGCAAACGAACTACGCCGAATTATAAGACCAAGACAGTGGTTACAAAAGCTGAAAGTGAGTGGCTTCGCGTGGAAGGTACACATGAGGCTATTATTTCCGTGCGTGATTTTGAGCTTGTTCAGGAGCTGCTGAGGGATGATACCCATTGCCGTGCGGGAGATGTAACAGTACCGGTATACGCCGGCCGCATTTATTGCGGCGACTGCGGTGCTACGGCTGTCAGAAAGACGGTATCCTACGCAGGCAAACGCTATGTATATTATGTCTGCAACGCCAATAAGCACGACAAAACGGTGTGCAGCAGGCATTCCATAAGAGAAGATATTTTGGGTCAGGTAATTTATCAGACGGTCCGGCACCAAATCGACCTGCTGCTGGATGTGGATAAGGCGCTCAGGCAATTTGAAAATCTGTCATGGGAAAAGCACAAACTGAAGCAGCTTGGCGCAAGCATCGAAATACAGGAAGAAGTCGTTCGGAAAAACAACACGCTGCGCCTCGGAATTTATGAGGATCTGCGGGCAGGCTTGCTGGACAGGTCCGAATATGAGTCTCTGAAAAAAGAGCTTGCAGAAAGAATCGCCGAAGCAACTGCCGCCATCGAAAAGCTGAACAAAGAGAAACGGGAAATCCTCGACGGCGTTTCAAAGCAGCAGTCCTGGATTGAACAGTTCCGTCAGTATGAAAATGTGACCGAACTCACGCGGCCAATGGTCATTCATCTGATAGAACGCATCAATATTTTTGAGGAGTCCAATATTGAGATCGTGTTCCGCCATCGGAATCAGATCGAGGAAATATTGCGGTTTATTTCAGAGCAAACCACAGATAAAAAAGTGTTGGCTATGCCGATAAGGGAGGTGGGATAGTGGCAAGAGTATCACGGAAAAACGGCGTTTCCGAAGGTCTTCCGAAAGGCCAAAGGCAGGCCGTGTTTCGTACCGCGCTTTATGTTCGTTTGTCTGTTGAGGACAACGGCAAGGCGGATGCGGATTCGATTGAAAATCAGGAACTGCTCCTGAGAAACTATCTTGCCGAGCGGCCGTATCTCGAGCTGAAAGAGGTATATGCCGATAACGGCTACACGGGTACCGATTTTGAGCGCCCCGCGTTTCATCGAATGATCGAGGATGTGCGGAAAGGACGGATCAATTGCATCCTTGTGAAGGACTTTTCCCGCCTTGGCAGAAACTATGTGGAGACCGGTGAATATCTGGAACGCATCTTTCCTTTCCTCGGCATACGCTTTATTTCCGTCAGCGACGATTATGACAGCAGCTCTGCCAATGCCGGCGAAAAGCTCGCCGCCACTCTTAAAAATCTGATCAATGATATGTACGCAAAGGACATATCCAAAAAGATCTGCTCGACAATGAAGAATAAGCGGCTGCGCGGTGATTACATCGGCAATTATGCTCCATACGGCTATCTGAAGGATGAAAATAATCGGAGCCGATTGGTGATCGATCATGAGATCGCTCCGATCGTAGTCGAGATCTTTGAACTCAGAGCGAAAGGGATCGGATTTGATACTATATGCCGTATTCTCAACGAAAAAGGCTATCCCTCCCCTGGGCGGCTACGCTATGAGCGCGGCATTATAACAAATAATAATAAGAAAGGGAGTGAACTGCCCTGGAATCGCCATGTTCTGAAAGACCTGCTTGTCAATGTGGTCTATATCGGGAATTTGGCGCAAGGACGCAGCTCGCAGTGCCTGTATAAGGGCGAAAAATACCATTGGACAAAAGAGGCGGACTGGGATGTGGTTGAAGGGACACACGAGCCGATTATCAGCATGGAGCTGTGGAATACGGTGCAGGAGATCAACAAAAAGGTCTCAAGCAATGCGACGAAATCCTTCGGACGCTATGCGCATCTGCCCAAGCGTCCCAATCCATACGGTTCGGTTTTGAGGTGTGCCGACTGCGGGCGTGTTATGAAATATGTTCGCAGTTATTCCCGCCCGAAAAAGGACGGCGTGGTCACAGACTACTACAATTATAAATGCCCGACAAACATCGAGCTTGGAGACACGGCATGCTCAAAAAAGAGCATCCGCGCCGATGACCTTGATAAAATCGTGTTGAGCGTTATACGAAAGCAGATGGACCTATTCCTTGACACACAAAAAACGCTGCTCGGCTTGATCGCTTTGGAGAAAGAAAAAGCAAAGCATAGTGTGCCGGCAAATCGTGTCAAAGAACTGCAGGATAAGCTGGACCAAAAGAAAAAGCTGTTTTCCCGGTTGTATATCGACTTCAAGGACGGCATACTGACGCAGCAGGAATATTTGCTTGCCAGAGATGTCTATCAAAAGGAAATCGCCGCATATGAAAGCGAATTGCAGGAGCTTCAGGCAATTAAGACAAAAACCAAGGTGACTGAAACAGGCGCCCGAAAATGGAATCGGCTCATTTCACGCTATTATAAGACGAAAACGGTAACCGAAGAAATGGTCGAGGCAATGGTTGATGAGATCCGAGTGAATACCGACGGCTCTTTGGATATTCGGTTTAAGTACATGCCTGAGTTTGAGGAAATGTTCAAGGAGTGCGAGCGAATCAGAAAGGAGGTTGCCTAAATGCCGAAAAAACAGCTTGCCGTGTATCTCAGGCTATCGCTTGAGGACACCGGCGCGAATGATGAGAGCAATAGTATTACGGCCCAGCGCGGCATCATCGCTCAGTTTATCCAAGGGCAGCCTGAGCTTGCTTCCATGAAGACGGTCGAGTTCGTCGATGACGGATATTCCGGGACGAATTTCGACCGTCCCGGTTTTAAGCAGATGATGGCGATGGTGCGCTCCGGTGATGTTTCCTGCATCGTCGTGAAAGACCTTTCCCGATTTGCGCGAAACTATATTGAAGCCGGCGATTACCTTGAGCACATCTTCCCATATCTCGGCATCCGGTTTATTGCGGTCAATAACCATTACGACAGCGATCAGTTTATCGGGACAACCGGCGGCATTGATGTTGCCTTCCGAAACTTTATGTATGAGATGTACAGCGTTGACATCTCAAAAAAGGTAAAAACATCACAGCACATGCTGATGAGAAGCGGCCGGTATGTCAGCCATTGCCCATATGGATACACAAAGATCAAAGGGCAAAAGCACCATATGGTGCCGGATCCCGAAACTGCACCCACTGTGCGAGATATTTTCCTGTGGGCTATTGAGGGAAAGAAATCCACGGAAATTGCCCGTATCCTTAACGAAAAGCATATTCCGACGCCGATGCAGCACAAAAAGCTCTCACGGCAAGGGATTAGCAACGATGCGATGTGGAGTCATCAGGCGGTGATCCGAATCATACGGGATTATAAGTATACCGGAGCTATGGTGTCTTTCAAATGCGGAAATGAAACCATTCGGGCCAAAGTGCAAAAACGGTATGCGCCGGAGGATTATGTGATAAATGAGGGCATGCACGAACCAATCGTAACACACGATGAATACTACGCAGCGAATGATACTCTGCGGAAAGTGAAAAAGTACGATGTTGTCAGAACTGACCGCCGTGACCGTGTCTACTACTGTGGGCACTGCGGCCGCAGGCTTCGTAAGACCTTTGGCTCGGACGAGTATTATTCCTGCGCTACGCCGTTATATATAAGAGATGCTCCGTGTGCAGGCATTCATTGGAGCCGGACAAATATAGAGGATGTTGTCTTCACCACATACAAACGGCAACTGCAAATCGTCAGCGAAGAATATCGCAGGACAGTAAATGAAAAGCAGCCGGATAAGCTTGTCCCTCTTCGGGCGAAGCAAAAATCCCTCCGCGTTCAGCTCGGAGGGATCGGTGGGAAGGTTGCATCACTGTATGAGCTATTCCGTTCCGATGAAATATCCCGAAATGCTTTTCTCGAAAAGAAAAGCGCTCTTTCAGAAGATAGGGACAGACTCCAGACGGAGTTATCGCGAATCGAGGATGAAATCGAAAGCCTGCTGCAAAAGCAGGAAGAAAGCAATACGGCAATGAATGCGATCAAAAATATCGCTGCAGCAGCAGATGAGCCGGACGATAAACTCCGGGAAAGAATGTACGACGATATAGACCGCGTCATTGTTTTTGACAACGAAAATCTGAAAATTGAATGGAAGTTGGATATTGCCTTTCAACTTTCATGACCATGTAAAAGCCGGCTTTTTGCTGGCTTTTATGCTGTTTTTGTGTTATAATAACGCAAGGGTTAATTTTGTCGAAAGTCCGGAAGCCCTTGATATATAAGGGTTTTTTAAAATTTTTGGATTCTACTTGACACAAGCAGATGACCTGGGACGGGTGGTCATTCCCAAGGAGATCCGCCGCACCATGCGCATCCGCGAGGGCGACCCGCTGGAGATCTACACCACCCGGGAGGGGGAGGTCATATTCAAGAAGTATTCCCTCCTGGGGGGACTGGAGGACTTTGCGGCGCAGTTCTGCGACGCCCTCAACCGCACCAGCGGCTTCACCGCCGCCGTCACCGACCGGGACGCCGTGATCGCCATCACCGGCGCCGGAAAGCGGGAGCTGCTGGGCAAGTCCCTGTCCGAAGCCCTGTCCCGGGTCATGGAGGAGCGCCGCATCTACTGCTGCCAGGGCGCGGACCAGCCCCTGCCCGTCACCGACGGAAACGACCGCTACACCGCCGCCGTGGCCGCGCCCATTCTCTGCGAGGGGGACGTGCTGGGCCTGGTGCTGTTCCTGTCGGCGGAGGGCCAGATCCCCGGTGAGGGGGAGTATAAGCTGGCCCAGACCGTGTCCGCCTTCCTGGGAAAGCACATGGAGGCATAAAACTCCACCGCCGCCTCATCGGCTTCTGCCCACTCATTCCCGGGCAGAACAACGGCACCCCCTGCACAGGCTTGACCTGCGCAGGGGGTGCCGGTTATGTATGCCGTTATGACAACGGGCGTGGTGTGCGCATATGCGCGGCGCTTTTTGCCCAGGGTGACCCAGGCAGCGCCGGCCAGGAGCATGGCGGCCGCCAGAGACAGCCACAGGCCCAGGTTGGCCTCGTCACCGGTATAGCCGTCCTCGGTGCAGGCGGCAGGCGTCTCGGTGCGGGTGGAGGTGGCGCGGATCACCGGGTTGGTCAGGTCCACCACATCGGGATTGCCGTTGATGAAGGTGATGATCTGGTCGTCGCTGGTGGCGGCGGTATCGGTGGCGGTGATGCCTTGGCCGTCAGCACTGTAGGTTATACAATGATGTGTGAAAAGTCAAGAAACTTGAGTTTACCAATGGGCGGCAAGGCCGTGGGCCTGTTCGGCTCCTTCGGCTGGGGCGACGGCGAGTGGATGCGCAGCTGGGAGAAGGACTGCGACGACGCGGGCATCAACCGGGTGTGCGGCAGCATCACCTGCTGCGAGGCCCCGGACGACGATGTGCTGGCGGCCTGCCAGGCCATGGGCCGCAAGCTGGCGGAGTAAACGCCCCATGAAGCTCCGGCGGATGCTGCGCAGGAAGCTCCTGTTCTGGGCCGCCGTGGCCGCCCTGACCCTCCTGGCCGCCGTTTATCAGGAATATATTTGACTGCAATCAGCCCCCGGCTTTCGCCGGGGGCTGTCCTGCTTGCCAAAAACGAGGCCGCCCCACCCCGCTGAGGGCAGCGGGCCCTGCGGCCTTGGCTCTCCCTCTGGGAGAGCTGTCACCGAAGGTGACTGATACCAAAACCTGTTAAAAAGCTTGAAAAGCTTTTTATAGCACCGAAGGTGCGTCAGGTTTTGTATGAGACGTCACAGCGTGTTTTCACACGCTGTGCGTGCGCACAGCGCACGGGATTCTTGATTAAATTTTTTAATCAAGAATCAGTATGAGAGGGCCTGCAGGGGCTTCTGAATGGTATGATCGATTTGTTCGCGTTTTTCCTCTCAGTCGGCTGCGCCGACAGCTCCCCCATAGAGGGAGCCAAGAGACGCAAAAAAGCAGCCTTTGGAGCACCCTCCGTAAGGAAGGGACTCCAATGATTTGTATTTAGCTTTTTTCGCGGATTGTGGTGTCATAATCCGATGCTTGCTATCCCTGTGGACACGACGGCAAATGCTTCGTATTATTTATTTATAATAACTCCTTTGTACCAAGTCGGAATGGATTTCGTCATATTCTCATACCAGCTTAGTACATCTTTTGCTTGATTTATCATTACTTGAATTTGGCTCTGCCCAAAAGGAATTGCCCAAGGCACAGAAGATAAAGTATTACTGCTAATATAAAGTGCGAGCAACTCCCAAAACGGAATTGGTACGTCATTGCTGAAGTATCCGTTTACCATTCCGGTTGCAAACAAAGGGGTAGCTTGAGCGCACCACACAATGCGGTTAAATTCTTCCCACGGATCTCCGAAGTCATTTCTATTAAAATCAATGATGTAGAGTCGCTTATCATTCCCTATCATCATATTGCCGATATGGTAATCTCCGTGCTGATAGGTTCGAGGGCGACCGCTGAGCAAATATCTGTGAGCGTTAATGTAATCAATGAAGGCTTGCCCATTTTCGTACTTGACAGGACATTCTTCATACATCTTGATTTTGTGGTCTGCTTTACGATTAAAATAGATTTCCCAATCTTCTATTTCTTTCGGAGCGGGGATTTTATGAATTTCTTTTAGTATTTTTCCCGCTTCAAAACCATAAGAATACTGTTCTTGGTTTGTTAAATTATGTATATTTTCTTCTGCATCAATGCCATCTATCCAAGTTTGAATAGAATAAACTCCTTCATCAAATGTGCCGAACTCTAAGGGGCGGCACATTGGTACACCGAGAGCTGCTACCTGACTCATAAGTTCATATTCGCTTTTCTTCCTGTCATACTGTTCAATCGGAGAAACACGAAGCAAAAATTTATTTCCTTGCTCGTCGGTAACACAGTATTTTCTATCTTCTGACCAACCTTTATCTATTAGTTGCTTTGTAATAAATTCATGTTGTGGCATAGCCTTTCATCCTTTCAAAGAATTATTTGCCTTACAAAAATTATTCTTGGTAAAATTATATTTCTTATTATACAGAAAATAAAATCATTATTTACTATTTTTTGCTCCTACCGTAATCCTTCAATATGATTGTTTTTCCTATAAATCCAAATTCCGGCTGACGACAAAACCAAAGGGAGACAACTTCCTTACGGAGCGTCTCCCTTCGGCTGCTTTTTTGCTATTCTTCAGACGAAAACTCAGAACAAACCGGGGATGTTCAGCCCGCCGGTGAGGGCGCCCATGGCGGACTCCATGGCCTCCTCCGCCTGGCGCAGAGCCTCGTTGACGGCGGAGATCACCAGGTCCTGCAGCATCTCCACGTCCGCCGGATCCACGGCATCGGGCTGGATGGCCAGGGCCGTCAGCTGCTTCTTGCCGGACACGGTGGCCTGCACCGCGCCGCCGCCCACGGAGGCGGTGAAGCTGCTCTCCTCCACGTTCTTCTGGGCGCTTTCCATCTCCTGCTGCATCTTGGCCAGCTTCTGCTGCATCTGCTGCTGCTGGCGCATCATCCCGGCGCTGCCGCCGAACCCGTTGCGGGCGCTGTATCCCTTAGCCATGGTCGAAATCTCCTTTATAATACTGATTTGATATCGTGCGATCACTTGATTTTGAAATTTTCCAGCTGGCGGCCCTGGGCGGCCACCTCGTCCAGCTTGTCCGGGGCCTTTTCCGCCGGAGGCTCCTCCCAAGGGGGCGTCTGCTCCGGCTCCGGGACTTTCTCCGGGGGCTTCTCCGGCGCTTTTTCTGTCACTTTTTCCGGCTTGGGCCGGGGCTTGGCGGGCTTTTTCCCCGCCGTGGCTCCGCCTACCGTCAGCGCCACCCGGATGGTCCGCCCCTCGGCGGCGGAGGCCACCTCCTGCAGCACGTGCAGCACCGTATTGTTGTTCAGGGAGTCCCGGACGAACTCGTTCTGGCAGTACAGCGTCAGGCAGTCGCCGTCCACCGCTCCCTGGACCATGTTCAGAAACACCCGGTGGTTCACCGCCAGGCGGCCCTTGCAGTGCTCCTTCATGGCGTCCCACTTGCCGGTGTCGCCCACCACGGCGGCAGACTTCGCCGCCGGCGGCTTCCGGGCGGGTTTAGCGGCTGGACGAACCACAGGCGGTTCCTCATCTGGAATATCGTATATCCGCTCCCGTCCTCCTGGCTCCTCCGGCAGGGGCGGCTCCTCCGGCATAGGGGGCCGGTCATCGCTTGGCACGTCCCGGCTTGTCCCGGCGTTGTCCCGGGACAAAGGGGCGGTTTTGGGGGACGTCCCGGCGGTTTGCGGGACAGCTTTTACCGGTATTCCGTTTGCAGCCTGATCTTCCAGACGGTCGATCCGCTGGCTCAAAGCCGTCAGGTCGCCGGACAGACTTTCGTCACACAGCCGCAGCAGACACAGCTCCGCATCCGTCCGGGGCTGGAAGCTGTCCCCCAGCCCGGCGCAGCAGGACTGCAGCGTCTCCGTCAGATACAGAAACCGCCGCATGGGCTGGCTGCCGGAAAGGGACTTCAGGGTCTTGGTATCGTATATGCCCGTCAGCAGGGCGGCGGCCCCGTCGGGGGCGGCCTTGAGAATGGTCATGTCCCGGGCCAGGTCCCCCAGCTCCCCCAGCATGGCGGCCACGTCCTTGCCGCCCCGGTACAGCCCGTCCAGCCGGGTCAGGGCCCCGGCGGCGTCCCGCCGCAGGATGCAGTCCATCAGCTCCACCGTCTGGACGCTGCCGGCCAGGCCCAGAATATCCAGCACCGCCCGGCTGTCCAGCTGGCCCTGGGCCACCCGGCACTGATCCAGCAGGCTCAGGGCGTCCCGCAGGGCGCCGTTGGCCATCCGGGCCAGAATCTCCGCCCCGTCGGGAGTCAGGTCGATCTGCTCGGCCCGGGCGATTTCCAGCAGGTGCTTTTCCATATCCCGGGGCAGAATGCGCTTGAAGGTGAAGCGCTGGCACCGGGAGAGAATGGTGGCCGGGACCTTGTGCAGCTCCGTGGTGGCCAGGATGAACATCAGGTGCTCCGGCGGCTCCTCAATGGTTTTCAGCAGGGCATTGAAGGCCTGGGTGGACAGCATGTGGACCTCGTCGATGATATAGACCCGCTTTTTCAGCACCGTGGGGGTGTATACCGACTCGCTGAGCAGCTCCCGGATGTCGTCCACCCGGCTGTTGCTGGCGGCGTCCAGCTCCGTCACGTCCAGCAGGGAACCGCTGTCGATGCCCCGGCAGGCCTCGCACCGGTTGCAGGGGGCCCCGTCCTCCGGGTGCAGGCAGTTGACGGCCTTGGCCAGAATCCGGGCGCAGGTGGTTTTGCCGGTGCCCCGGGTGCCGGTGAACAGATAGGCGTGGGCCGTGCGGCCCTCGGCCACCTGCCGCTGGAGGGTGCCGGTGATGTGGTCCTGGCCCACCACCTGGGAAAAGGTTTTGGGCCGCCATTTCCGATACAGTGCCTGATACATGAACCAGCCCTCCCTTCGGCCGAAAAATCAGAACAGAATAAACTCCTCCGCTACCAGCCACGGGGCCGGTGGACTCGCGGCACATGGATGATCCCTCTTAATGCTGCTCGGTTCCCCGCCTGACATGATTCGTGGGTATCCATTGCGCGAGACCGGCTCCGCAGCTGGCGGCGGAGGAGTCGTCATGAGGGTATCCTATCACATTTTTCCCCGGTTGGCAACAGGAAATTTGGGCCCCGGGAGAAAAGACCGCCCCGCCTGGGACAAGAATTGGCAAATTTGCAGACACAACCTGTATAATATGCACAAAAATGCAGAAAAATCTCATAAAAATTTGCATTACCTACATATCTGGGGGTATAATGGGAGGACATGAAGGAGGCAGGTAGCATGATCTCGACAAAAGGGCGGTATTCCATCCGGATCCTCCTGGACCTGGCGGAACATCGCAACGGCGGCTTCATCCCCATGAAGGAGGTGGCGGCACGGCAGGACATTTCGCTGAAATACATTGAAAAGCTGATGCCTGCCCTGAAGACCGCCGGTTTCATTGAGAGCGTCCACGGCATCGGGGGCGGATACCGCCTGACCCGGGAGCCGGAGGCGTACACCCTGTGGGACATCCTGCAGCGCTCCGAGGGGGACCTGGCCCCGGTGAGCTGCCTGAAGGACGGCACCGACGCCTGCGCCCGGGCCACCGGCTGCCGGACCCTGCCGGTGTGGGAGGGATATTACCGGATGACCCGGGAATATTTCTCCGGCATCACGCTGGCGGACCTGATGGCTCTGCCCCAGGGAGACGACTACGTCATATGACCCTGCGCCGCCCGGCCCGGGACTGCCCATCCCCGGCCGGGCGGCAGCCGCCTCTTGCCTTCCGCGGCGGAGTGTGGTATAATGAGTCCGTAGCACAAGCGGGCAGAGCGGACCGGAGATCGGAGGAACGGCCATGATCGAGTATATGACCAAAGGGAACTGCTATCTCTGCGGCGCAGAGATCTCCAAGCAGGCATTCAGAAAGCATCTGGAGACCAGGCACGGCTCCGCTGCCGACGGGCAGGAGTGCATCCTCCTGAAGGTGGAGAGCGTGGATCAGAAGGTCTATTGGCTGTATCTGGATATGCCGGCGAGTGCTGCGTTGAAAGCTCTGGACCGGTTCCTGCGGAACATCTGGCTGGAGTGCTGCGGGCACGAGAGTGCCTTTTTCACGGGGAAATATACACAAGTTTCCAAAAGCACGAAGATCGGCGAACTGCGGCAGGGCAGCACGCTCCGCTATGAGTATGACTTTGGCTCCACCACGGAGCTGCGGATTACCGTGTCGGGGGTGGACACCCGCCCGAAGCAGAGGAGTCTGGTGCGGCTTCTGGGCCGGAACACGCCGCCGCATATCCCCTGCGGAAGATGCGGAAAGGACGCGGACTGGGTCTGCTGCGAGTGCGAATGGAAGGAGGAATACCCGTATTTCTGCGAGGACTGCATGGACAGGCATCCCCACGACACGGTGCTTCCGGTGGTGAACTCCCCGCGCATGGGCGTGTGCGGATACTGCGGGGAGGACGACGTATACACCTTTGACCTGTCCCGATTTTCAAAGTAAAAATCCGGGCCGTCTGCGGAGCCTGTCTCCCGGCGGATGCCCCGCATATGCGCCCGTGGTGGAATTGGCAGACACGATGGATTTAGGTTCCATTCCGCAAGGGTAGGGGTTCAAGTCCCCTCGGGCGTACCACCAGGGACCTCCCGCCGGGGGTCCTTTTTCGCGGGCCGGGCACTGGCAGATTTTCCATATTTTACCGCCTGCATTCACAAAGATTTAATATTTTTTTTGTTGCCATTTTGTAACTTTTTGTTTATAATGTTTCCGTGAAGTAAAAAAAGGCCGAATGACGACGCCTGTCAAAGGGCGTCGTGTGTGCATACATCGAGGTATTATCCCATGATCAGAATGACAAATGTTGAAAAAACATACGAAAATGGCACCCATGCGTTAAATGGCATTTCTTTTGAGATTCAGGACGGAGAATTCGTGTTCCTGGTGGGCCCCTCCGGCAGCGGAAAGTCCACCATCATCAAGCTGCTGACCGGCGAGCTGGTGCCCTCCCGGGGCCGGGTGATGATCAACGGCTTCTCCATGAGCAACATCACCCGGCGTCAGATTCCTCTGATGCGCCGCACCGTGGGGGTGATCTTCCAGGATTTCCGCCTGATCGGCAACAAAACCGTGTACGACAATCTGAGCCTGGCCATGCGGGCGGTAGGGGCCTCCGCCAGGGAGATCAAAAGCCGCATCCCCTATGTGCTGGGCCTGGTGGGACTGGACGGCAAGGGCCGCCGGTTCCCTGATGAGCTGTCCGGCGGCGAGCAGCAGAGAGTGGCCATCGCCCGGGCCCTGGTGAACAATCCCAGCACCATCGTGGCCGACGAGCCCACCGGCAACCTGGACCCCGCCCGCTCTCTGGAGATCATGACCCTGCTGGAGCGCATCAACGCCCTGGGTACCACCGTGGTGGTGGTGACCCACGAAAAGAGCCTGGTGAATCATTTTGACAAGCGGGTCATTATGATCGACCACGGCGTGGTAGCCGCCACCGGCGTGGGCAGATACGAGGTGGCCGCCCATGCGTAATTTCCGTTATTTCTTCCGGGAGGGCGTGGGCAATATGCTGTCCCACGGGTTCATGTCCTTTGCCGCCATCGGCGTCACCGTGGCGTGCCTGCTGATTATGGGCACCTTCTCGCTGGTGGCCTACAACGCCAACATCAACCTGCAGGACCTGCAGAAGGAGAACGCCGTGGTGGCCTTCGTGGACGAGAGCCTCACGGATGAGGAGGCCCAGGGCCTCCAGTCCCAACTGTCGGGCATCTCCGGCGTGGCGGACTGCACCTTCGTCTCCCGGCAGGAGGCCCGGGACGAATATGTGGCCCAGTATAACGAGGACGACCTGTACAGCGACCTGGACCCCACCATCTTCCGCCACCGCTATGTGATGCACCTGACGGACCTGAAGCTCATGGACCAGGTGGTGCAGAGCCTGGAGAGCGTGGAGGGCATCGCCAAGGTCCGGGCGGACCAGGACATCTCCAACGGCTTCATCACCGTCCGCAACATCGCCAGCGTCATCAGCATCGCCCTGATCGCCATTCTGCTGATCATCTCCGTGTTCATCATTTCCAACACCATCAAGCTCACCACCTTCGACCGGCGGGACGAGATCGCCATCATGAAAATGGTGGGGGCTACCGATGGCTTCATCCGCTGGCCGTTCGTGTATGAGGGCCTGCTGCTGGGCCTCATTGGCGCGGCCGTGGGCTTCAGCCTGCAGTGGCTGCTGTATGCCGCCGTGACCCGGGGCATCGCCAATTCCGACACCATGCAGCTGCTGCGGGTGGTGGATTTCCACCAGATCTGGGGGCCTGTGGCGGCTGTGTTCGCCGGGGTGGGCATCCTGGTGGGCGTGGGCGGCAGCCTCACCGCCATCCGAAAATTCCTGCGGGTATAACAAGAGAGGAGACCGTCATGAAACAGAAAATCAAACGCCTGACCGCCCTGGTGTGCGCCGTGGCCATGATGGCCGTCCTGTGCGTGACCCTGGCGCCGGTGAACACCGCCTATGGCGCCACCCTGAACGAGCAGCTGGCCGAGACCCGTGCCAAAAAGCAGGAGATTCAGCAGCAGCTGGACCAGATCAAGTCCGACAAGGCCAAGGCCCTGGAGCAGAAGGAGCTGCTGGACCAGCAGGCCGCCGTCATCGCCCAGCAGATTGACCTGCTGCAGCTGCAGATTAAGGACACCCAGGACCGCATCACCGAAAACGAGGCACAGGAGGAGCAGCAGTATCAGCTGTTCTGCCGCCAGGTGCGGCAGGAGGAGGAGCGGGGCACCGTGTCCTACTGGTCCGTGCTGTTCAAGGCCACCGGCTTTGCCGACCTCCTCAGCCGCATGGACTTCATCAACGAGATCGTGGAGCACGACCAGAGCGTCATCGACCAGCTGCGCACCCTGCGCCAGCAGCTGGCCCAGGATAAGGCGGACCTGGAGCAGCAGCAGGCGGAGCTTACCGCCAGCAAGACAGAGCTGGACGCCCAGGTGGCCGAGGCTACCCGGGTGTTTGAGGAGTATGCCGCCAGCGAGGCAGGCCAGCAGGCGCTGCTGAACCAGCAGGCCGCCCGGGAGAAGGAGCTTCAGGAGGAAATCCGCAAGTCCGAGGAAGCCAGCCGCAACAACCAGACCGCCGTGGGCGGCTTCATCTGGCCCACCGCCTGCCGCCTGATCACCGGCGGCTACGGCGGCCGCGACGCGCCGTGCCCCGGTGCCAGCACCTATCATCTGGGTGTGGACATCGGCGCTTCCTGGGGCTCCGACATTTACGCCACCAAGGCGGGCACCGTCATGCTGGCCAACGAAGGCTGGAACTATGGCCTGGGCTATTGCGTGAAGATTCAGCATGACGACGGCACCAGCACGGTGTACGGCCACATGAGCCGGGTCATCGCCGTGGCAGGCCAGCGGGTGGCCCAGGGTCAGGTCATCGGAAAGATAGGCTCCACCGGCGTTTCCACCGGCCCCCACCTGCACTATGAGATCCGCATCGGCGGCGTCAACGGTACCGCTATCAACCCCCTGCCCTACCTCCCTGGCTACATCCGTTACGGCTGGTAAAAAAAGCACATGATTTCCCCTCCCGCCTCATACAATAAGGCGGGAGGGGATTTTTTTATGCTGGGATATGTGCATCTGACCGCCGGACGCCCGGTGCTGGAGCGCCGCGCCGCCGCCGGTATGACCTACTGGGCCCTGGAGGGAGACCTGGACGGGGGCCTGTTTCCCGGGCGGCGTCTGCGGCGCTGGATCGGGCGGCTGGAGCGCTGCGGGGTGTCCCACGCCGCCCTGCCGCCGGGCCGGGAGGGGGATTTTGCCCCTCTGCGTCCGGTCCTGCCGGACGGACTGCGGCTGGCCCTGCTGCCGCAATTGCTGGACGCCCTGGCCCCCGCCGGGGACACGGCCCTGCTGCTGGCGGACTGCGCCGACAGCCGGGCCCTGCTGGCGGCCCAGGTCCTGGCCCGGCGCTTCCGGCACCTGCGGCTGGAGACGGGAGCGGAGCAGGAAGCCCTGGAGCGGCAGCTGCTGCGGCAGCTGGGACTTACCACCGGCGGCGGCCCCGCCGCCGTCACCGTGACCTTCGGCCCGCCGCCCCGGGAGGGTCTGCCCCTGTACCTGACCCCCGATTGTGCCCTGCGCCAGGAGGTACGGTACGCCTGGCCGGACCCGTCCCAGGCCCCGCCGCCGGAGGGGCTTCTGTCCCTGCTGCACCGGGCCTGCCGCCTGCCGGAGATCTGCGTCAAATCCGTGGAAACCCTTGACAGAAGACGGGAAAATCTCTATAATGCAACGTGACATATTGTGCGCGGCAGACTGCGGCGCCCTTTTTTGACAGTTTGATTTGGTATCTCATGTCCGCCCCTGGCGGATATTTGAAAGGAATGGATCATATGGCAACCGTAAAAGAATTCAGAATGAGCCAGGAGCGCTATGACGAGCTCAAAAAAGAACTGGACTACAGCAAAACCGCTCGCGCCGACGAGATCGCCGAGCTGATCAAAGAGGCCCGGGGCTTCGGCGACCTGTCCGAAAACAGCGAGTATGACGAGGCGAAGAACGAGCAGGGCAAGCTCTATTCCCGCATTGCCGAGCTGGAGGAGATTCTGCTCCACGCCGTCATTGTGGACGAGTCCGAGATGGACTCCGACAAGATTTCCATCGGCTGCCGTGTGGTGGTCACCAATCTGGATAACGGCAGGCAGCTGCCGGAATACACCATCGTGGGCTCCCAGGAGGCCAACGTCATGGACCGCAAGGTGTCCGAGGATTCCCCCTTCGGCAAGGCCCTGATGGGCCGCAAGGCTGGTGACGAGATCACCGTGGAAGCCCCCCGGGGCGTCATCCGCTACCGGGTGGACAGCATCGAACGATAACAAGAGAGGAGAACTGCACCATGGCAGAACAGAATACACAGCAGGACCTGCGGGAAATTCTCCAGATCCGCCGGGACAAGCTCAAGGCCCTGCAGGACGCGGGGATGAACCCCTTTGAGATCACCCGCTACGACGTGACCCACCACGCCCAGGAGGTCAAGGACAACTTCGACGCCCTGGAGGGGCAGACCGTGTCCCTGGGCGGCCGCCTGATGTCCAAGCGCGGCATGGGCAAGGTGTCCTTCTGCGACCTGCAGGACAAGTCCGGCCGCATCCAGATCTACGCCCGCAGGGACGAGATGGACGAGGAGGCCTATAACCGCTTCAAGAAGTTCGACATCGGCGACATTGTGGGGGTCAAGGGTGAGGTGTTCCGCACCCAGAAGGGCGAGATGAGCATCCGCGCCCACGAGATCACCCTGCTCAGCAAGTCCCTCCAGCCCCTGCCCGAGAAGTTCCACGGCCTCACCGACAAGGAGCTGCGCTATCGCCAGCGGTATGTGGACCTGATCATGAACCCCGAATCCAAGCGGAATTTCGAGATCCGCAGCAAGTTCGTGGCCTTCCTGCGCCGGTATCTGGACAACCTGGGCTTTATGGAGGTGGAGACCCCCGTGCTCAGCCCCATCGCCGGCGGCGCCAACGCCCGGCCCTTCATCACCCACCACAACACCCTGGATATCGACATGTATATGCGCATCGCCACGGAGCTGCACCTGAAGCGGCTGATCGTGGGCGGTATGGAGCGCGTGTATGAGGTGGGCCGCATCTTCCGCAACGAGGGCATGGACACCAAGCACAACCCCGAGTTCACCACCTGCGAGCTGTATCAGGCCTTCACCAATCTGGACGGCATGATGGACATTCTGGAGGGCATCCTCACGGGAGCCGCCAAGGAGATCCTGGGCACCTATCAGGTCACCTGGATGGGCCACGACATCGACCTGACCCCCAGCTGGCAGCGCGTCACCATGGCCGACGCCGTGAAGAACGTCACCGGGGCCGACTTTATGGCCTGCATCGGCGACGCCGACCGGGGCGTGGAGCTGGCCCGCAGCGTGGGCGTGGATATGGACGGCGTGCCCCACACCTGGGGCAACGCCCTGTATGAGACCTTCGACCAGAAGGTGGAGGAGACCCTGATCCAGCCCACCTTCATCACCATGTACCCCGTGGAGGTCAGCCCCTTGGCCAAGCGCAGCCCCGCCCAGCCGGAGCTTACCGAGCGATATGAGATGTTCATCTGCGGCTGCGAGATGGGCAACGCCTTCTCCGAGCTCAACGACCCCATCGACCAGTATCAGCGCTTCAAGGCCCAGGCCGAAAAGCGCGCCAACGGCGACGATGAGGCCGACATGATGGACGAGGATTTCGTTCTCGCCCTGGAATACGGCATGCCTCCCACCGGCGGCCTGGGCTTCGGCATCGACCGCTGCGCCATGATGCTCTGCGGCACCGACTCCATCCGGGACGTGATCCTGTTCCCGACAATGAAACCTTTGGACAAGGATAAGACCGAAAAGGCCGAGACCAAGGCGGAAGAAAAGCCCGTTGAAGCGGCTCCTGTCGTCGAAGAAAAAATCGACTTTTCCAATGTCGTGATCGAGCCCCTGTTCCAGGATCAGGTCGATTTTGAGACCTTCTCCAAGTCCGATTTCCGCGCTGTGAAGGTCCTCGAATGCGAGGCAGTACCCAAGTCCAAGAAGCTCTTAAAGTTCACTCTGGATGACGGTTCTGACGAGAAAAGAACGATTTTGAGCGGTATTCACGCATATTATGAGCCGGAAGAGCTGGTCGGAAAGACCTGCATCGCCATCACGAATCTGCCTCCCAGAGCCATGATGGGAATTGAATCCTGTGGTATGCTGATCAGTGCCGTTCACCATGAGGGCGAGGAAGAAAAACTTCATCTTCTGATGGTCGATCCCCACATCCCGGCGGGTGCTAAGCTGTACTGATTTGACGGTCTAAAAAAGCCAAGATCACCAATTTAGTCTCCAAAAATCACCTTTCGTTCTCCAAATCGGAAGCGAAAAAAGTGTAAATCGTCGCAGATTGCTTTACAATTCCATATCGTATCATAAGACTCACTATCGAAAGGTAGTGGGTCTTATTTTGTTTTGTGCCCGCCGAGTAAAACCCGCGGGCTTTTTTTGTTTGTGGGGAGTCACTAGCCCAGCACGAAAAAAATTTTTTGAATTTTTGAAAAATAAATGTCGTTTTGGAGCCTCGAAGGTTGCGGTAGGGGGGTGAGAGGAGAAATTCCTACTCACCGCTACTTGACAACTGAATACACATTCATCAGATACGTTCCTGAGCGGGGGCGAAAGCCCCAGCCGAATGAAGGTGCGCCAAGACCCTCCTGCCCATCCGGGTTATAACGGAAAGCAAGGTGGCGAGCGTTTCCGAACCATTCTGAAATATCCGATTGCTACGGATATGGCCATGAAACGCTTCAGGGTTAATGATACTTCTCTACGGAGCTGGCGGAGGACCCGGCAGGGGTGAGATTCCCATGGACTTGTTTCGCAAGCAAGCGTCTGATGTATTCCCATGTGCGTGGGGAGTCGAGGACAAATAACGCACAGGTACATAGCGGTACAGAAATGGATCGCTGTGAATCCTAAGAAAGGAGGAAAACGCATGGAAAACTGTAAAGTGATCGCCATCACAAACCAAAAAGGCGGCGTCGGCAAAACGACCACGACAGTCAACCTCGGCGTGGGCCTTGCAAACACCGGAAATAAGGTCTTACTGATTGACGCTGACCCGCAAGGGAGCCTCACGGTGAGCCTCGGTGTAAAGAACCCCGACGAGTTGGATGTGTCGCTATCCACGCTCATGCAATCGGTCATAGAAGATGAGCAGCCTCCCGGCAACGCGATCATCGCCCACAATGAAGGCGTTGATCTGCTTCCTTCTAATATTGAACTGTCCGGCATGGAAACGGGCTTGTTCAATGTTATGAGCCGTGAGTACGTTCTGAAATCCTGTATCGAGGGTATGAGAAAGAACTACGATTATATCCTTATTGACTGTATGCCTTCTCTGGGAATGATGACGGTCAATGCGCTTGCTGCGGCAGACAGTGTGATTATTCCGTCCCAGCCGAACTTCCTGTCAACCAAAGGTCTTAACTTACTTCTGCGCTCGCTTGCGAAAATCAAGCGGCAGATCAATCCGAGACTGAGGATCGACGGCATTCTGCTGACGATGGTAGATAACCGCACCAACAATGCAAAGTCGATTATCACATCGCTCCGTTCTTCAGTAGGAGAAAACATCCGCGTGTTCGAGTCTGAAATTCCTTTTTCGGTAAGAGCAGCGGAGTGCAGTCTTTCCGGAGAAAGCATCTTCTCCCACGACAAGAACGGAAAAGTGGCAGCAGCGTATGAGGCACTCACGAAGGAGGTGACAGAGATTGAAGAACGTGCAAAAAATCGACCTGGGCCTGACTGGATACGATGAGTTGTTCGCAAATGACGAGGAACGCAAGGTAAACAAGCTTCCCCGCATTTTCGATATTCCCATTTCGGAGATTGACGATTTCCCCGACCATCCTTTCAAGGTAAAAATTGATGAGGATATATGGATACAAGCGGTAGTGCTGTTCCTTCAACGATATCCGAAGAAGTTGCTGCCTCGATCAGTATGAAAGATCAGGAAAGAAAACGCGAAACACTGTATGGAACGATGATTGGAAATGGAGGAGATGAAGATGGATAAACAGCCTACAGAAGACAAGAATGAGCTTATTGAGTTGTCTTTGCAGGGTGCCAGGAATTGTATCAGTATTGGAAAAGGGGTTATTCGTGCCTTGGGCAAACCAAGTCACGTATCGCTGAAAATATCTGATAACAACGATTCTATCAGCGTATTTCCTTGCGATGAGGATGATGTCATGTCTTTTAGGGTCCCAGCTAAATTGTTCTCAGATCACAAGTGCGTGATGAGAATCAACAGTAAGCGATTCGTTCATGGCATTATGAAGTCCAATGATCTGGATATATCGAGGACCTATACGCTGTCAGGGGAGTATCTCCAGAATAAAAACACGGCTGTATTTTCCTTGGTGGACGGAGTGACCCTCCGGACAATCAAAGAGACTGATTAACCCGGACATGAACCTATATAACACGGCTCCTGAATTCCAAGGGAAGCTAATGCATATCTGCGAAGTCTGCGGTCGGAAAGAAATCCTGACACCACAGGAAGCATTCGACCAGGGATGGGACTATCCACCCATGATGGGACATTTCGGCGTTCTTTCTCCAAGGACATGCCCTAACTGCAATATGATGGATACAGTGTGGGCGGCAATTACGATGTTGGGCAAGAGAGCCGAGGATTTGACCGATGAGCAACAGCAAGTGATAGTGAGAATTGTTTCAGAACCGGACAGTATTCTCGTTCATGATGAATGAAAGTATTTTGCTGCTTTATCGGACTAAATTGGTCAGACACCTTGAAAAATGGGAGTTTCTTTGCTAAAATAATATAGCTGAAATTGAGCAGCACATCGATTTTATTGTACTGCAGAGAAACAGGGCACTTTTTGCCGACAATGAAGCCGCGTCTCCTTAGTCACCAAATTAGTCTCCAGATCATGCGATTGATAAAGCATTTTTTGAATTGTTATGGCATCTCAGAGACCAGAAAAATAGGTGAATGGATTTCGAGCTTTCCTATGGTATGGAAGCCCTTATGAAGGTTTTTCTGGCCTGTGGAACGATTTGACATTTTGATGGGATGCGGCCTAAAATAGTTTCCCCACCATGAAGCCGCTGGATACCGACAAGAAGCCCGCAAAGCCCGCCGAGACCGCTCCCACCGCCCCGGCTGTGGAGGAGAAGATCGACTTCTCCAATGTGCAGATCGAGCCGCTGTTCACCGACCTGGTGGATTTCGACACCTTCTCCAAGTCCGATTTCCGGGCCGTGAAGGTCAAGGCCTGCGAAGCCGTGAAGAAGTCCAAGAAGCTCCTGAAGTTCGTTCTGGACGACGGCACCGGCACGGATCGGGTGATCCTCTCCGGCATCCACGAGTATTATGAGCCGGAGGAGCTGGTAGGCAAGACCTGCATCGCCATCACGAACCTGCCGCCTCGCCCGATGATGGGCATCGATTCCTGCGGTATGCTCATCTCCGCCGTGCATCACGAAAACGGCGAGGAAAAGCTCCATTTGCTGATGGTTGATCCCCACATCCCCGCCGGCGCAAAGCTCTATTGATTGACCTAAAATTGTCGGTGCTTACGCCACAACTTACGCCAATTTACTCCGAGCTTACGCCAAAAATGCGTCCCCAATTCTGCGATTGCAGACAAGTTCCGATAGCATACGATAAGTTCATATGATTTAAGCCCGCTGATTTCGGTCAGCGGGCTTTTTCTATTTCTGCCTCTATTACATCCTCGTGATGTGATAGGGGGTTTTTTTATCCCTTAGACTGTAGGTGCGGGACTGAAACGGAGAAGCGAAAGCGGCAAGCAGGACGGGAGGTGCAAGGAGTAAGGGGGAAGATGCGGCGGAGCATGAAGCGAACGGGTCAAAAATGCGGAGGGAGGGGGCTGAAACGGGGGCGGGACGGGGGAAATTTCTCTTGCAAGAGGGAGATTTCTGTGGTACACTGACGAGTGTTGAAACATCCTGAATGGGGACAAGCCCCGCCGAAAAGAGAATAGAAGATCGAGCGGTCTGCCCCGTGCTGCGGGGCAGGCGGAATAGGGTGCAAATCCCTGCGAGTGGGTCACTGTGAAGCCGGCTGAGCCGGATAAGCCAGATACGCTGACCGCTGGATCGGATGCCTGCCGACACTGGGACATCCTGCCGAGCCGCTTGGAAATATAAGTGGGTCTGCACCGGTGCACCGGTGCGGACCCACTTATTGCATCCGTTCCGTTTGAGATTCTTCTCCTCCGGTGGAAGGGCTCCCGTGCGGGAGACAACGAGAGTATCAGAGAAAGGAAGGAAGCAACATGAAAAAGAGACTGCTCTCCATGGTGCTGGCGGTGATCATGCTGATGAGCCTGATCCCCATGTCGGTTTTTGCGGCCACGAAGTCCGTTGACGACTATTTCGACGGGCTCCCCATCGCCGCTGATCCCGGCACCGGCACCACGGCCTGGAAGGTTGGCACCAAGGATGGCCAGGAGGTCCTGCTTTCCGGCAGCGCCGGAAAGAGCTATTCCACCAGCACCCTGACCCTGACCTTTACGGAGGACAGCCACCTGTCCTTTGCGTACAAGGTCTCCTCCGAGGCCAGGTACGACAAGTGCACCATCAAGCTGGGCAGCACGATTCTCGTCGACGGCGAGAGCGGTGAACAGGACTGGAAGGGCCTGGAGGTGGACGCCAAAAAGGGCGACAAGCTCACCGTGGAATACAAGAAGGACAGCAGCGGCGACCAAAATGACGACTGCGTCTATCTGCGGGGCTTCTCCGCCGGTGAGGCTCTGGTGGTAACCTTCCACGCCAACAACGGCACGGAGGACACCGCCACCCAGAAGATCTTCGGCGGCCAGGGGACCCTGATGGCCAACCCCTTCACCTGCGCCGGCAAGATCTTTGCCGGCTGGGCCGCCGCCCCCGACGGAGCCGTGCAGTATGAGGACGGCGCGGCCATCACCCTGGACAAGGCTCTGGACCTGTACGCCGTGTGGGCCGACGCCTATACCGTGACCCTGAAAAACGGCCAGGACGTCTATGCAACCATCCTGGTGCCCCAGAACACGGCCATTGGCAGCCGTCTGCCCGCAGATCCCGCCAAGAAGGGCTATACCTTCGGCGGCTGGTTCAGCGGCGAGACGCAGCTGACGGCGGAGACCGTCATCACCGGGGACGTGACCTATGAGGCCCGGTGGACGCCCATCACCTATACCATTGCTTTCGCCGCCAACGGCGGCCAGGGGCAGATGGACACCGTAACGGCTGCCTATGACCAGGAGCTGACCCTGCCCAAGAGCACCTTCACCTATGCGGGATACAGCTTCCTGGGCTGGGGCAAGTACAACACCTCCTCCTCTGCCAACTATGCCGACGGGGAGACGGTGAAGAACCTGGCCGACCGGCAGGACGAGACCGTCACCCTGTACGCCGTGTGGCGCGGCCTGCCGGTGAAGGTGACCCTGCACCTGAACTATGACGGCGCGGAGGACATCACCCGCACCGGCGTGGTGGGCAGCAACTACAACTACATTCTGGACGCCGACGGCCGGGTAAAGTTCAGCACCGTGGAGGACCCCCAGCGCACCGGCTATATCTTCGACGGCTGGTACGATGCGGCGGAGGGCGGCAGCGAGATCGCCCTGTCCTATAAGCTCACAGCGGAGGACGCCGAAAACGGCTTCCATATGTACGCCCACTGGACCAAGGGTATCACCGTCCACTTCGACGGCAACGGCTACAAGCAGTCTCTGGCGGACAAGACCGTCACCCCGGACAAGGTCTATTCCAGCCTGCCCTATCTCAGCAAGAGCTACTATCCCGACAACAAGGCCCTGGACGGCTGGTATGTGAAAAACGAGGACGGCTCCTTCGGCGAGGCCGTTACCAAGGACACCGTGTTCACCGGCGACCAGGTGACCCTGATCGCCAAGTGGCGCGACTATCAGTACATCATCAAGTACAACGTCAAGTATTCCGACAAGAGCACCACCACCGGCACCATGGCCGATCAGACCGCGCCCTTCGGCCAGGATGTGACCCTGACCCGCTGCGGCTTCAGCCGGGAGGGCTATGAGTTCGCCGGCTGGGCCGAGAGCTCCTACGGCAACGAGGTGAAGTACCTGGACGGCGCCGTCATCAACCGCCCCTTTGAGGAGGGCGACTATTGGGACGACGGCAGCGAGGACGGCGAGACGTATAGCCTCTATGCCATCTGGACGGAGAACAAGTCCCCCGAGCAGAAGGAGGCCGAGGAAAAGCTGGCCGCCGCCGAGGAAGCCATCTCCGGCACCTATAACCCCAAGTACGGCACCGATACCAACGCTCTGACCATGATCCGGGCCAAGCTGACGGCAGCCGGCATCACGGACATCACCGTCGCCATGAAGGAGGCCGCCTACAGCAGCTGGAACTATGTGGGCATCGCTGCCGACGGCACCATCCAGTATAAGTGGAATGAGAAGGGCTCTACCCCTGCCGCCTCCGGCACCGTGCGCCCCACCCTGGTGCTGACATACAAGGACACCGCCTATACCAAGGACAGTGACCAGTGCCTGTTCAACATTCCTCTGGACGAGGAGAAGGCCATGGCCGCTCTGAACACCGTGGCGGACCGCATCACCCCGCCTGAGACGGTGGAGAGCGCCTCCGACCTGACCAGCCTGCCCAAGTATCCCCTGAAGGCCGGCGTGGACGAGGGCACCGTGGACTACAATGACGGCGGCAGCCAGGAGCTGTGGACCACCGCCTCCTGGACCTCCGGCAACAGGGCCGTCCTGTCTGTTACGGAGTCCAACTCCGCCATCTTTGCCCCCTACAAGGCCACCGTCACCATGCCCAGGAATGACACCACCGTCACGCTGACCCTGAAGCTGGTGTACAATGGCCGGGAGGACCTGACCGTTACCAAGGTCTATACCATCCTCTTTAAGGGCACCGACAGCCCCCGGCCCGTGGATTATCAGGCCCTGCTGGAGACTACCCTGCGGGAGACCGGCCTGACCAATCCCCGCAACGGCGCGGCCATCAACACCGGCAGCGTCACCTCGGATATCCAGTTCCCCACCACCACTGATTTCCGCACCTATGCAGCCCGGGATTATCACCAGGATTTCGACGGCAAGTATACCCCCATTCTGCTGTGCACCAGCGATGAGAATGTGGTGGTGTCCGCCGATCCCGCCATGGTCAATGTGGCCCGGATGCTGACGTATCAGCCGCTGCCCGGCCAGGGAGCCAGGACCGTCACCGTCACGGTGAAGATTCTGGACCGCCCCAGCGGCTCCGGCAGGGATTACGGCTCTATGCCGGTGCTGGCCAGCAAGGACATCGTCCTCACCGTTCAGCCCATGCAGCAGAGCGATCTGGACGCCGCCTTTGCCTTTATGAAGAAGGTGTGCACCGAGGACGTGTACTGGGAGGGCATCCGCAGCGCCAACACGGACCGCGGCAATGTCACCGGCGATATGCAGTCCTTCATCGAGATCGTCCCTGACGGCGACGGCTACCGGTTCATCCGGAACATGAACGACTACAACATGTGCGGCGTCAAGGCCGACGATATCCCCGGCTGGTACGCGGCCCAGAAGTACCGCTGCTTCCGCTCCAGCAACAGCTCCGTGGTGGCCCACGAGACCCTGCTGGTGACCCAGCCCCGGTACAACACCCGTGTCACCGTCGACAGCGTCCTGACCTATACGGAATACGCCAAGTATTACGAAAAGTTCCGGAATGACCCCGCCTATGCGGAGTTTGCCAGGTTCTATCAGCAGCCCATCTCCACCACTGTCACCGTTGCCGGACGGGACGGCGAGGATCCCGGTCTCCTGCCCTTCGACGTGACACTGAACGTGGAAGGCAGCAGTATAGAGCCTGCGTTCCAGAATCTGACCGGGGCCAGCTATCGCTGCGCCAGGACCGACAACCGCACTGCGGCAGACGTGCTGTTTGCGCTGCTGAGCCAGAACAAGTATGACTATCAGGGCAGCGGCTATTATGTTACCGGCATCACCGATCCCAACGGCGTGACCCTGTCCTCCGGCGACAAGCGCTTCGGTAGCTGGTCCGGGTGGCTGTTCACCGTCAACGGGGAGATGCCCATTCTGCGCTATGAAAACGGCGAGCCCATCTATGCCACTCTGGACAGCTACTATGTGAAGAAGGACGATGTGATCCGTCTGTACTATGTGGCCTGCCCCACCGCCGACGGACATCACATCTGGAATGACGGCGAGGTCACCAAGGCGGCTGCCTGCACCGAGGACGGCGAGATGACCTACACCTGCACCATGTGCGGCGACCAGAAGACGGAGATCATCCCCGCCACCGGCCACGCCTGGGGCCAGCCTGCCTGGACCTGGAACGGAACGGAGAGCGCCACTGCGGCCTTCATCTGCACCAATGATTCCTCTCACGTTGAGGTGGAGAACGCCGTGATCACCAACGAGATCACCACGCCTGCCACCTGCACCACGGACGGTGTCCGCACCTACACGGCTGCCGTGACCTTTGAGCAAAAGACCTATACCGCCGTCAAGACGGAGGTGATCCCCGCTACCGGCCACGATACCCAGGTTGTGGGCGCTGTGGCTGCCACCTGCACCCAGGACGGCTACACCGGTGATGAGGTGTGCAAGACCTGCGGCGAGACCGTGAAGAAGGGCGAGGTGATCCCCGCTACCGGCCACGATACCCAGGTTGTGGGCGCCAAGGATGCTGCCTGCACCCAGGACGGCTATACCGG
>OJQH01000073.1_pt1 | contig 63835 bp, 57 predicted proteins | sample 1601421 | NCBI WGS metagenome assembly OJQH01 (sample SAMN03922503, study PRJEB24848) | human gut metagenome | isolation source: stool sample | host: Homo sapiens | place: Germany | collected 2011-11 | reverse complement strand
TGGGACGCGGTGAAGCTCATCGAGCCGCAGCTTGACGACCCGGCCCGTGTGGAAGAAATCTATCAGATGATGGTCCCCATTTGGGAGGCTACCCCGCAGGATGACAGAAGGTATGACCTGCGCCGGCAAGCGTTTGAAAACCTCACCGCCTTCCGGCAGGGTACGTTTACCCTCTTTGCAGAGCACAAGGAGCCAGTAGCCCCCACCACGTCGCAGGCGAAAGCCTACGACCTGGGCTACGGGCACATGGGAAATGGCTTGACGGTGTGGAACCGGCTGGAGGAAGAACACGGGGACTACAAAACGGTTGCCCACATCGCGCCGGACCGCACGGTAACGATTTATGATGAGGAAATGCCCCAGGCGGTGCGGGAGGAAATCCAGCGGATCGCTGATTCTTCGGAAATGACTGTTTCCGCCACCCAGGACGCGCCGATGTTCACCGTGCCGCCCAGGGCGCAGGAACCACCCCAAAAAGAAGAACCGGCAGACCCCTACCCGGAGCTGGCCGCCCAGGTGCTGCGTTTTGTGGGAGAGTTTGACGGTTCCCGCATGGGTTATGGTGAGGATGACGCCCAGGCGGTGGAGAATATCGCCCGGCAGCTCCATGACCCTGTTCAGCGGGAGGAAATCCGCAGACTGCTTCAATCCTTCCTGGACCATGCGGACCCGGAAGAAGAAATCGCGGTGGACGTCACCCTCTGTATAGAGCAGATCGCGGAGCTGCCCCCGGCCCTCACCCCGGAACAGGCGCAGATAGAAGAAATCGCCGGTTATCTGGAGGAGGACGGATATGCGGCTTCCAGCGAACTGGTCGAAGAAGGCTTGATGGATTACCGTGCCCATGGCGGCAAAGGTAACAGCCAGGATGTTGCCGATTTCATTGAGCGCGAGTATTTAGTTGAAGAACCGGTTGCGGAAACTGTGCCATATAACTATGAGAATGAATACCGCCTGCTGGGCCGCCTCAAAGCCGACTGCGACTACTTCCTGGGCGCTGGCGGACGTGCGGAAAAGCATTTGTGGGCTGGGAACGTGCGGGAGCAGATCGCCAAAATGCGGGAACTCTACGCCGCCCTGCCGGAAAAACCGGAATGGCTCACCCCAGAGGACATCGACCGCTACGCCCAGCGCATGGAGCCGCCTTTTGAGGTTGTGGTGTACCACCACTTTGAAAATGGATTTGACGAACGGCTGGATTACCAAACGCTGGCAGAGGCGGAACAGGCGGCGCAGCAATATGTGGCCGGAACGATGGAGGGCGAGGACGGCTTTGCCTATGACGGCGCTGGTATCTACGATTTGAATGAGCGCCGGTGGCTGCGGGTTTACGGGGACTTCCCCGATGAACGGGCCATCGATCAGGCGGCGCTTGCCGCAGAGGAACTGCAAACCAGCCAGGAGCAGGACGTTTTACAGCCTAAAAAAGAAGAACCGGCCCCGCTGCCGCCCAAACGCCCCCGGCGTGAGCGCATTACCTTTACAACCCTGCACCCGGAGGTTCCCAGGGATCAGCGCCATGATTTCCACATCACCGACGACGCCCTGGGCCATGGCACCCCCAGCGAGAAATATGCGGCCAATGCTGCCGCTATCCGCACCTTGAAGCAGATCGAAGCGGAGGAACGGCTGGCCACCCCCGAAGAACAGGAAATCCTGTCCCGCTATGTGGGCTGGGGCGGCCTTGCGGACTGCTTTGAGGAAACCAGCCCCCATTATGAGGAGCTGAAATCCCTGCTGGATTCGGAAGAATACGCGGCGGCCAGGGCCAGCACCCTCACCGCCTTTTACACGCCGCCCGTGGTCATCCGGGGAATCTACAAAGCCCTGTCCCAGATGGGCTTTACCCAGGGCAACATCCTGGAACCGTCCTGCGGCACCGGCAATTTCCTTGGTTTGCTCCCCACAGATATGGCGGGCAGCAAAGCCTATGGTGTGGAGCTGGATTCTATTTCCGGTCGGATTGCAGGGCAGCTTTACCAAAACGCCAGCATTTCCGTAAACGGCTTTGAAACCGTGCAAATGCCCGACAGCTTCTTTGATGTAGCCGTGGGCAACGTCCCCTTTGGGGATTTCAAGGTGCTGGATAAGAAGTACGACAAGCACCATTGGCTCATCCATGATTACTTTTTCGGAAAGGCGCTGGATAAGGTGCGGCCCGGAGGCGTGATTGCCTTTGTCACTTCAAAAGGCACCATGGATAAGGAAAACTCCGCCGTCCGCAGGTATCTTGCCCAGCGCGCCGACCTCATCGGGGCCATCCGCCTGCCGGACAACACCTTCAAGCGGAACGCCGGAACGGAAGTGACCAGCGACGTCATTTTCCTGCAAAAGCGCGACCACATCACCGATCTGGAACCGGATTGGGTGCATTTGGACACGGATGAAAACGGAATCCGCATGAACCGCTATTTCGTGCAGCACCCGGAGATGATTCTGGGCGACATGGTGATGGAATCCACCCGGTTCGGGCCGGACAGCGCCTGCAAAGCCCGCGAGGGCGAAGATTTGTCCGAGCAGCTTGCCAATGCCGTCCAGTTTTTGCAGGCGGAAATCAAGCCCTACGAGCTGGAGGAGCTGGACGAGGAGGAAGATAAATCCATCCCCGCCGACCCCAATGTAAAGAACTTTAGTTATACGATTACGGACGGCCAGGTGTACTACCGGGAAAACAGCCTCATGCATCCGGTGGAAGTCTCCGTCACGGCGGAAAACCGTATCCGCGGCATGATCGAGCTGCGGGAATGTGTCCGCAGGCTCATTGAGTACCAGACCGAAGGCTACCCGGACGAGGAGATTGCAGCCGAGCAGCAAAAGCTCAATGCTCTTTACGACAGCTTTACCGCCAAATACGGCCTTATCAACAGCCGGGGCAACAAGCTGGCCTTTTCGGAGGACTCCAGCTACTGCCTGCTCTGCTCTTTGGAGGTGTTGGATGAGCAGGGCGGCCTAAAAAGAAAAGCCGATATGTTCTCCCGGCGTACCATCCGGCCCCATGTGGCTGTCACCAGCGTGGATACGGCCAGCGAGGCGCTGGCGGTGTCCATTTCAGAAAAAGCCCGTGTGGATGTGGACTATATGGCCCAGCTTTCCGGCAAATCCCCGGAGGAACTGGAACAGGAGCTTGCCGGGGTAATCTACCGGGATATTCGCTGCGCAGAGAACCCGGAGGACATCCTGCCTTCCCTGGCGGATCTGAGCCGTTATCCCTTTGTCACGGCGGACGAGTACCTTTCCGGGAAAGTGCGCCAGAAGCTGCGGATGGCAAAAGCCTTCCTGGAGGCGGCCCCAGCCGGGCAAAAGGAAACCGCCCGCAGAAATGTGGAGGCCTTGGAGGCCGTCCAGCCACAGGATTTAGGCGCTGGGGAGATCGGCGTGCGCATTGGCGCGAACTGGGTACCCATCGACGTGTACCAGCAATTCATGGTGGAGCTGCTTACCCCTTACGGGCAGGCCAGAAACCGCATTAGAATCCTGCGCTCCGAATCTACCGGGCAATGGAGTATCACGGAGAAGAACTTTGACCGGGCCAACGTCAAGGCCAATACCACCTACGGCACCAGGCGGATGAGCGCCTACCACATCCTGGAACAGACCTTAAACCAGCGGGATGTACGGGTGTTCGATTATATCGAGGATGAGTACGGCAACAAAAAACCCGTCCTCAACAAAAAAGAAACCGCCATCGCCCAGGACAGGCAGGAACTCATCAAACAGAAGTTTGCCGAGTGGGTATGGAAAGACATCGACCACAGGGAACGGCTATGCCGCATTTACAACGAAACCTTCAATGCCCTGCGCCCCCGCGAGTATGACGGGCGGCATATCCGGTTCGAGGGGATGAACCCGGAGATTACCCTGCGGCCCCACCAGGTGAACGCCATCGCGCATATCCTGTACGGCGGAAACACCCTGCTGGCCCACGAGGTGGGGGCGGGCAAGACCTACGAGATGGTGGCCGCCGCCATGGAGATGAAGCGCCTGGGGCTTTGCACCAAGTCGCTGATCGTGGTGCCCAACCACATCACAGAACAGTGGGCGGCGGAATGGCTCCAGCTCTATCCTTCTGCCAATATCCTGGTAGCGACAAAGAAAGACTTTGAAACCCAGAACCGAAAGAAGTTTTGCAGCCGCATTGCCACCGGGGACTACGACGCCATCATCATTGGCCACAGCCAGTTTGAAAAAATCCCCATGAGCGTGGAGCGCCAGCAAGCCATTTTGGAACGCCAGATCGAGGAAATCCTGGAAGGAATCGAGCAGGCTAAGGCGCAGAAGGCGGAACGCTACACGGTCAAGCAGATGGAGCGCACCCGGAAATCCCTGGAGACAAAGCTGGCCAAGCTCAACGACCAGAGCCGCAAGGACGATACGGTCACTTTTGAGCAACTCGGCATTGACCGGCTCTTTATTGATGAGAGCCATTATTTTAAGAACTTGTTTTTGGCGACAAAAATGCGCAACGTGGGCGGCATTGCCCAGACCGAAGCCCAAAAATCCAGCGACCTGTTTATGAAAACCCAGTACCTGGACGAGTTGACGGGCGGGCGCGGCACAATTTTCGCTACCGGCACCCCCATTTCCAACTCCATGGTGGAACTTTACACCATCCAGCGGTATTTGCAGTACCGGATGTTACAGGAGATGGGCCTTGTCCATTTCGATGACTGGGCGGGGAACTTCGGGGAAACCGTCACCGCCATTGAGTTGTCTCCGGAAGGCACCGGTTATCGTGCCAGGACAAGGTTTGCCAAGTTTTATAACCTGCCGGAGCTGATGGCCGCTTTCAAAGGGGTGGCGGACATCCAGACGGCGGATATGCTCAAACTCCCCGTGCCAAAGGCCAACTTCCACACGGAAGTCATTAAACCGTCCGAGATCCAGAAAGAGATGATAAAGGGGCTGGCGGAACGGGCCGAGAAAATCCGTGCCGGTGGGGTTGATCCCCATGTGGACAATATGCTGCGCATTACCAACGACGGGCGGAAACTGGCGCTGGATATGCGGCTCATCCAGCCCCTGGCCCCGGATGACCCCAATGGTAAAGTAGCTGTCTGCGCCCGGAACGTGTACCGTATCTGGGAACAGACCAAAGAAAAACGCTCTGCCCAGCTTGTATTCTGCGATTTGTCCACGCCAACCACCGACGGCTCTTTCAGCGTTTACGATGATTTGAAAAAGAAACTGATGGACGCCGGTATCCCGGAGGAAGAAATCGCCTTTATCCACACGGCGGACAGCGAGGCCAAAAAGAAGGAGTTGTTTTCCAAAGTGCGCGCCGGGCAGGTGCGGGTGCTGCTGGGTTCCACGGCCAAAATGGGCGCGGGCACCAACGTCCAGGATAAACTCATTGCCCTGCATGACCTGGACTGCCCCTGGCGGCCTTCCGACCTTCAGCAGCGGCTGGGCCGTATCGTCCGCCAGGGCAACGAAAACGAGGAGGTGGAAATCTATCGGTATGTCACCGAGGGCACCTTTGACGCTTACCTCTACCAGCTCGTAGAGAACAAGCAGAAGTTTATCGCTCAGATCATGACCAGCAAATCTCCCGTCCGTGTGGCGGATGATGTAGATGAAACCGCCCTCAGCTACTCCGAGATCAAGGCGCTGGCCACCGGCAACCCACTTATCATCGAAAAGTGCAACCTGGATATGGAGGTGGCGCGGCTGAATATGCTGAAGGCCAGCCACTTGAACCAGGTATATGCCCTGGAAGAACTGGTGTACCGCAAGTACCCGGAGGAAATCACCCGGCTCACGGAGTTAATCGAGGGCTATGGGCAGGACGTGGCGCTGGCGGCGGCCCACCCCAAGGCCCAGGAGGGCTTCTGCGGCATGGAGGTGGACGGCAGGCACTACGCTGAAAAGGAGGACGCAGGCAAGGCCATCATCGACGTCTGTACCCGTATGACCGGCTCCGACGCTGTTCTTTTGGGGCAGTACCGGGGCTTTTCCATGGTGCTGGCCTACGACGGCAGGAGCAACGAATACCGGATCACGCTCAAAGGCACTCTTTCCCACACGGTGACGCTGGGCGCGGATGTATTCGGCAATATCACCCGCCTGGACAACGCCCTGGAAAACCTTGCGGGCAGCCTGGAGGCCGAGCAAAACCGCCTGGAGGAAACCAGGGGCCAGCTTGAAAACGCCCGCGCCGAGCTGCAAACGCCATTTGCCCGCGAGGCGGAGCTGGCGGAGAAAACCAAACGGCTCAAAGAACTGAACATCCTGCTCAACATGGATGAGAAAGACAAAACGCTGATGGACGACGGCCCCGACGAAGGGGAAGAAATGCCGGAAAGGAAGGTGGTGGGACTGGAGCGTTGACACCTGTGCCGGCTGGAGCAATCCAGCCGGCTTTCTACATATCTGAAAAGGACATCGCCCCCTTTACATAGCCAGCCGCCCCATGCGGGCGGTAAATCTGCGGCTATGGAAAGGGGGCTGTATTTTTTTATGCCTTTTTATAACCAGGAGGAGATTGAAAAAGCGCGCCAGGTGGACTTATTCACTTACCTGCAAACCTGCGAGCCGCAGGAGCTTGTCCACGTTTCCGGCAATGTCTACTGTACCAGGGAACATGACAGCCTGCGGATTTCCAACGGCAAATGGTGCTGGTTTTCCCGTGGGATCGGCGGATACAGCGCGCTGGACTATCTTGTCAAAGTCAAGGGCTGCTCTTTTATGGAGGCCATGGAGGCCGTCATCGGCAGGGCGGCCATCCCGCCGCCGTCCCGTGCGCCCGCCCCAAAGGAGGAAAAGCCCAAGCACCTGCTTTTGCCGCCGCCCGCCCCGGATAACCGGGCCATGCTCCAATATCTTGCGGGCCGGGGCATTGACAGGGAGATACTGGACTACTGCGTCCAGACCGGGCGGGTTTATGAGAGCCGGAACAAGGGCCACGGCAACGTGGTTTTTGTGGGCTTTGACAAGGATGGCAAGGCACGGTTCGGCTGCCTGCGGGGGATTGGCGAAGCCCGGTTCCACGGGGATGTAAGCGGCAGCGACAAGCACTATTCCTTTGCCCTGCCCGCCTGCGTGGAAAACCCGGCTGTCCATCTGTGCGAGTGCGCCATTGATGTGATGTCCTACGCCACCCTGTGCAAGCTGGACGGGATTGACTGGCGGCGGCACAACCTGTTATCCCTGGCCGGGATTTACCAGCCGAAGAAAAAAATCGAGGAAAGCAAACTGCCCGCCGCCCTCACCCGGTTTTTGGAGGATCATCCCCATGTGAAAACCCTCTATCTCCATCTGGACAACGACGGCCCCGGCAGGCTGGCGGCCAAGGCCATCCTGGCGGCTATTCCCGAAGGGTACGAGGTAAAAAACCACCCGCCGCCCCAGGGGAAAGACGTCAATGATTTTCTCTGCCACCGGCTGGGGATTCCCATCCGCAGCGCAAAAGGAAAGGAGCTGGAACGATGAAAGAGTACGACATTACCATCCGTGAGACGCTGGAAATGACGGTCACGGTGGAGGCGGAAAGCCGCGAGGAGGCCCGCCAGAAAGTGGCCGACAACTGGAAAAACGGCGAATATATCCTGGACGCGGAGAGCTTTAAGGACGTGGAGTTTTATCCCAGGGGCCGAAGCCGCGACCGGGATGGACGATGAATTGTTTTTTCGGACGTCTGCAATTCCCCGCAGGGGAATGGAACGTGTATGTACCAGCAAGCATCGTGTTTGGTCGCCCAAACACCGCTTGTTAGGGGGAGCACCCCCTAATACCCCTTTGAAAGAATGGAGGTTTTCTATGGAAGGATTGTTTTTTGCCATTGGATTTCTGCTGGGCGGCGTGTGCGGCGTACTGGTCATGTGCCTGCTTCAAATCAACCGCCGCCATGAGGAGGACAAGGAATGAGGAAAAGAAACTGCCGCGTACAGGTGCGGCTCGACAACAAAGAATACCAGGGCTTTATGAAGGCGGTACGCAAAAGCGGGCTTTCCCAGGAGGTTTACCTGCGCCATCTTATTAACGGCGTCGTCCCCCAGGACGCGCCGCCGCCCGATTATTACCACTTCATGCGGGAGTTGCACGGTGTGGGCAATAACTTAAACCAGATCGCCCAGAAAGCCCATGTGCTGGGCGTTGTGGACGAACGCCGCTACGATGAGGAAATGAAAAAGTTTGACCGTCTCGTCCGCGACATCACCAAAGCCGTGATCCTGCCCAGGCCGATGGAGTAAATCTATGGCTACCACGTCCATCTGGCGGGTAAACGGCTGGCTGGGGAAAGTGCTCATCTATGTGGAGAACCCGGATAAAACGGAAAACCCCGCCGTCTTTGAAAAGCAGGGCATGGACGGCCAGGAGGCCCAGGGCCTTTCGGACGTGATCGAGTACGCTGTCCGGCAGGAGAAAACGGGCCGGATTGCGCCCGATGAAGAAGGCGCACCGGTCATGCAGCGGTTTGTCTCCGGGGTGAATTGCAGCCCCTCTACTGCCCGCGACGAGATGATCGCCGTGAAAAAGCGGTTTGGCAAGGAGGAAGGCACGGTAGCTTACCACGGCTATCAATCCTTTGCCCCCGGCGAGGCCACGCCGGAGCTGGCCCATGAGATCGGCCTTGCCCTGGCAAAAAAGCTGTGGGGTGAAAAATACCAGGTGCTGGTAGCTACCCATTTAGACAAGGCCCATCACCTGCACAACCACTTTGTCGTCAACACCGTGTCTTTCGTTGACGGGATCAAGTATTACCGCAGCGAAAAGGACTACTTTGCCATGCAGCGGGAATCCGACCGGTTGTGCCGGGAATACGGCCTGTCCGTCATTGAAAACCCCCAGCGCGGCAAATCCAAGCACTACGGGGAATGGCGGGCCGAGCAGGAAGGCCGCCCCACCTATCTCTCCCTTATCAAAGCCGATGTGGACGCTGCCATCCGCCAGTCGATGACGGAACGGCAGTTTTTTTATCATCTGCGGCAGATGGGCTATGAAGTCAAGGTGGGCAAGGACATCACGGTGCGCCCCTACGACCGGCCCCACGGCAGGAAACTTGCGCGCAACTTTGGCGAGGGCTATTCCCTGGAGAACATCCGCAGGCGGATTCTGGCCCAGAGCCGCCCCCAGCGGGAACACAGGCCGGAGCCGTTTCGGTGCAGGCTCCACGGGGATTTGAAACAGGCCAAAAAGGCGACGGGGTTCCGCGCCCTCTACTTCCACTACTGCTATCTGCTGGGGGTGTTCCCCAAAAAGCAGAACCGCCAGACGGGCCATGTGCCCCACGCGCTGCGGGAGGATTTAATCCGGGCAGAGGAACTTACCGACGAGGCGCGGCTGCTTTCCCGCCACCGCATTGACACCCTGGAGCAGCTTAACGCCTATCAAGCCGATGTGGAATCCCGGCTTTCCAGCATAACGGAACAGCGGAAAAGCCTGTACCGGAAACAGCGCACCAGGGCGGTGCTGGACGACCCCACCCAGCAGGAGCAGATCCGAACGGAGATTGCCGCCCTTACGGCACAGATCAAGGAACTGCGCCGGGAGGTGAAGCTGTGCGGGGATATTGCCCTGCGCTCCGTTTCCGTCAAGGATAAGATACGGGCCGCCCGCGAGGAACAGCAGGCCGGGAAAACGGAAAAAGGCCGTCTGGAGCCGGAACGGGCGGGCCGCCCAAGCGAAAGGAGATGATTTTTGATGTATAACTCAGGCGATGCGGCGGAGCAAGTGGTACGCATGAGCCTTGAGGGCGCGGAAGTCGCCCTCAAGATCACCGGCGCAGCCGCGAAAAATCTGGCCGCCGCCCTTTACACGGTTTTGAAAGACCAGAAAAAGACCAAGGGCAAAGCCCGCATTGAAACCATGCTGCGGGAGAAACGCCCTTTGAAGGTCTATACCATTAAAAAAGAGGACTGCCCGGGGTTTGCCAGGCAGGCCAAGGGATACGGGATTCTCTACGCCCCTATCCCGGTGCGGAAAGAGGATGACACCATCGACATCCTGGTATTCCAGGACGACGCCGCACGGGCCAACCGGATCGTGGAGAAGTTCAAGCTCACGGTGGTGGATACGGCTTCGATCAAGGAGGATATTGAGAAATCCCGCGAGGAGCGCGGCGGCGAACCGGCAGCCCCGGAGAAGGCCGCGCCGGAAAAGAGCGAGGACGATAAGCTGATCGATGAGCTGATGGAAAAGCCCACCCAGAAAGAAAAAGCCCAGCCGGAGAACCCGGCAGCGGAGAAGAACGCCCCTTTTGCCCCAGCGGCGGAAAAATCCCATCCGTCCGCGCCTACCTTAGAGAACAGCAGCAGCTCCGCAAGGGGTACTTCTGATGGGCCGGAAAAGCCGTCCGTGCGGCAGGAGCTTCGGGAAATCCAGGCCCAGCGGAAGAAAGAGGCGGAGGCCCCTCATCACGAAGAACCGGCTGCGCCACGGAAAAAGGCGGCCCAGAAAACCACGCGGCACCAGCCGCCCAAGCCCAGAAAGAAACCAAAATCGAAAGAGAGGTAATCGGTCATGAATAACTTTGACGATCTGTTTGAACAGCAGCCCCAGGCTGAGGCCGCGCCGCAGAAGCAGAAAAGCCAAAAAGAGCGCCCCAAGCGCCAATGGTGGCAGGTGAAAGAGGAAAAGCATCGGAAAGAAGCCTACGCCACCCTGGATAAGATTTTCGGAGAGTTTTCCGAAGGTACGGGCAGTATGGAGGCATATCTGGATGTCCAGAGCCGGTTTCCTTTCCACTCTGCCCGCAATGCGCTGCTGATTGAAGCGAAGTGCCCCCATGCAGAGCGTATCTATGACGAAAAGGGATGGAAAGACATGGGGGTTACTGTGCTGGAAGAAGAAAAGCGCCTGCCCATCATCATCCTGGAGCCGGGCAAGGCGTACCGACGCGAGGATGGCAGCGTGGGCCAGAACTTTTACGCCAAGGAAGTCTATGATATTTCCCAGACCACGGCGCGGGATGAAGCCCAGCCCCAGGTGAGCTACGACGACCGCCTGCTCTTAAAAGGGCTGATTGCCAGTTCCCCCGTACCCATCCGGGCGGTGGAGGAACTGCCCCAGGGGCGCGGGGCCGTGTATGACCCGGAGCAAAACGCCATCCTGGTAAAAAAGGGCATGGACGCGCCGGACATTTTCCGCTGCGTCTCCCTGGAGGCGGCCAACGTGCAGCTTGCCCAAAGCCATGAGGGCTATTCTCGCGAAGCGGAGGGCTACAAAGCCTACGCCGTCAGCTATATGCTCTGCCAGCGGTATGGCGTGGATGTAAAGGGATACGACATCTCCAGGCTGGACGGCGTGCTCCAGGGGCAAGACCCCAGGGAGGAGGTTCCGGCAGCCCTCACCGATATGCGCGATACGTTCAAGGAGATGAACGGGCGCATGGCACGGGCCATGGGCCTTACCCGCGCCAGCAGGCAGAAGGAACAGGAACGGTAAAGGAGGTTTTGAAAAATGGAACGACAGGACAAGGTTGTCCTCACCCTGGACAGCTACGAGCACGGGATTATGATCCGCGCCCTCAACGAGCTGCGCAACGATCTGCTGGAGGAACAGCGCGACCCCGGCCCGGTAGAAGATGTGCTCTTAAAAACCATTGACGCCCCATCCCAAAAAGGCAGGAAAGCGAAGCGCCGGGATGAAGCCCGATAACAAGACGGGCGGCCCCTGGCTCTATGCCCTGGGGCTGATCCCGGTAGTCTGGTTTGCCCTTTTGATTGCGCCGTCCCTTTCCGGGGGCCTTTCGGAAATTGTAAACGCCCTGCCTGCGGCAATGAACCATCCATTCCAAATCGTGTGGTGCGAGGACAGTGTAAAAACTGTCCTCATTTTTATTGCCGCCTATGGGCTGGGCATAGGCATTTATCTTTCTTCCCGGCGCAACTACAGACGGGGTGAAGAACACGGCTCTGCCAAATGGGGCGATCCGCGGGCCGTGAATGAGAAATACCGGGATAAAGACCCGTTTCAAAACCGCATTTTTACCCAGCACGTCCGTATGGGGCTGGACGGGAAAAAGCACCGCAGGACGCTCAATTCCCTGGTATGCGGCGGCAGCGGAGCCGGAAAAAGCAGGTTCTATGCAAAGCCCAACCTGCTCCAGGCGTCCCATGTCTCTTACTTTGTGCTGGACTGTAAAGGCGAACTGTTGCGCGACTGCGGGGGCCTGCTGGAACGGATGGGCTACGAGATCAAGGTGGTAGACCTTCTGAACATGGAGAAAAGCCATTGTTACAATCCCTTCGCCTATCTGAAGAACGACAACGACGTGCAGAAAATGGTCACAAACTTGTTCAAATCCACCACCCCAAAAGGGAGCCAGTCAAACGACCCCTTCTGGGACACGGCGGCCAGTATGCTCCTCATGGCGCTGGTTTTCTATCTCCATTATGAAGCGCCGGAGGACGAAAAAAACTTTGCGATGATAATGGAAATGCTCCGGGCCGGTGAGGTGCGGGAGGACGACGACAGCTACCAATCGCCGCTGGACGAACTGTTTGAGCGCCTGGAAATGCGCTCCCCCGACCACATCGCGGTGAAGTATTACAAGGATTACCGTTCCGGCAGCGCCAAGACCTTAAAATCCATCCAGATCACCCTTGCCGCACGGTTGGAGAAGTTTAACCTGTCCAGCGTGGCCGCGCTTACCGCCACGGACGAACTGGATTTGGCGTCCCTCGGCGAAAAGAAGGTGGCGCTGTTCGCGCTGATTCCCGACAATGACAGCAGCTTCAATTTTTTAGTCAGCCTGCTCTACGCCAGCACCTTCCAGGAGCTGTTTTACAGCGCCGACCGGATGCATGGCGGCAGCCTGCCCGTGCCGGTGCATTTCCTCATGGACGAGTTTGCCAACGTCAGCTTGCCGGACGACTTCGACAAGCTGCTGGCCACCATGCGGAGCCGGAACATTTCGGTGTCTATCATCATCCAGAACATCGCCCAGCTCAAGGCGTTGTATGAAAAACAATGGGAATCCATCATGGGCAACTGCGACGAGTTTTTGTACCTGGGCGGCAACGAAACCAGCACACACAAGCTGATCTCCGAGAACTACCTGGGCAAAAGCACCCTCTGGCTGGACACTTACGGCAAGAGCACCGGCCATTCCGGCAGCTACTCCACCAACAACCAGATCACGGGCCGGGAGCTTCTGACCCCGGATGAGGTGCGTATGCTGGACAACAACCTGGCGCTGCTCTTTATCCGTGGGGAGCCGCCGCTGATGGATGAGAAGTACGACCTGCTAAAGCACCCGAATGTGAAGTACACCACCGATGGCGGCGCACCGGCCTATACCCATGGCGGCACCGAAAACGCCGTGGCGGATATGGCTATTGGCCGTCTTACCCCCGGCGACCTTGCAAAAATCAAGGAGCCGGAAACCCTTTGTGAACTTCTGTCCGATGAGGACATGGAGAAAATCTTTCAATTCAAGGAGGAAAAGCAAAATGAAACTGTTTAACAAGAAGAAAGAAACCCGCAGCTTGCCCATGGGCAGAAAGGGCAAAAGCGCCTTTGCCGTTTACACGGCCCTGGTGCTCATGCTGTGCTGCTGCACTACCACGGCCTTTGCCGCCAGCGACCCGTTGACGGTTATCAACAACCTCAGCGATTTCATTTTCGGCCTGATCCGGGCCATTGGTATGATCCTGCTGGGCTTTGGCGTGGTACAGATCGGCCTTTCCCTGAAAAGCCACGACCCCAGCCAGCGGGCCAACGGCTTCCTCACTTTAGCTGGCGGCGTCGTGATTACGTTTGCCAAGGAAATCCTCACGCTCATTACGGGCTGATTTTCCAGCGGAAAGGAGTATCGCTATGAATCTGAAATGCGAGTGCTATATCCACTCTTTGAAGCAGGGGGAAAAGAACGTGCTGGGTGAGGCAACTATCCTCAAACGCCTGGGGGACAACGACTACCTGGCCGAGGTGGGCGGCGTAAAATGCCACGCAATCTTCAACCCCTTTGTCGGACGGTATTTTGTGGATGATGTTTACGGCATTGTCCACCAGCCGCAGGAGCGCGGCGGACGATAAGCGAAAATACGGCAGTGCGGGGGCGGGCCGCTGCGGCCCGTCCCTTACCGCTGCTGGAAAGGAGGTAGCGGAATGTCCGATAACTGGGTAGTCCAGAACTTACAAAATGCCCTCGATACCTGGAACAAGTACCTGTCCGAGATCTGGCAGCTCATCACCCAAAGCCCGGAGCAGTTCAAAGGCGGCACGATTTGGGGCGTCATTGTCAACATCCATGACGCAGTAAGGGCCATCGGCCTTGCCCTGTTGGTGCTGTTCTTTGTGGTGGGCGTCATGCGCACCTGCGGCAGCTTTGCGGAAGTCAAAAAGCCGGAGCACGCGCTGAAACTGTTTATCCGGTTTGCCATTGCCAAAGGCGTCGTGACCTATGGGCTGGAGCTGATGATGGCCCTCTTTAATATCGTCCAGGGCCTTGTTTCCACGATTATGAACGCGGCGGGCTTTGGAACCGCGCAGCAGACGGTTCTCCCCCAGGAGATTGTCACGGCGATAGAAAGCTGCGGCTTTTTCGAGAGCATCCCCCTCTGGGCGGTGACGCTCATCGGCGGGCTGTTCATCACGGTTCTCAGCTTCATTATGATTATGACCGTCTACGGGCGTTTTTTCAAATTATATCTTTATACGGCCATTGCACCGGTTCCCCTCTCCACTTTTGCGGGGGAGCCGACGCAGAACGTAGGCAAGAGCTTTATCAAGAGCTATGCCGCCGTGTGTTTGGAAGGTGCCATCATCGTGTTGGCCTGCATTATCTTTTCCCTGTTCGCGGCGGCTCCGCCTGCCATTGACCCCAACGCGGCGGCAGTTACGCAGGTATGGAGCTATATCGGGGAACTGGTCTTTAATATGCTCGTCCTCGTGGGCGCGGTGAAAATGGCCGACCGCGTGGTACGCGAGATGATGGGCCTGTAAAAAAGGAGGAAAACAAATGCGTTATCAAACCTATGTGCTGCACTTGATTGACGGAACCGCCATCCCGATGGCGGAGGATTACGACCTGCCCGCAGAAAAAGGGATTGTGGGCCACTTCTCCAAAGCGGCTCCCGACGAGATTTTTACCGTGGGCGACCGGCTGCTGGGCTTTGCCTATATCCCCAAGAGCAGCATTGTTTACCTGGAAACCGGCGAAGTGATTGTGAGGTGATATTTTGGAAGTCAAGATCAACCGGGAAATCCGTAATTACACGGAGAGTATGTTTTTTGGACTGTCCATGCGGCAGTTCATTTTTTCTGTTCTCGCCTGCGGCGTGGCCGTGGGCCTTTATTTTATCCTGCGCCCCTATTTTGGGGTGGAAACCCTGTCCTGGATGTGCATTTTGGGGGCGGCTCCCTTTGCCTTGCTGGGCTTTGTCACCTACCATGGCATGACGGCGGAACAATTCATCTGGGCGTGGCTGCGCTCGGAAATGCTGGAGCCGAAGGAGTTTAAGTTCGAGGACAGCAATTACTACTACGCGGCGCTGAAAGATACCATTGAAGGGCTGCAAACCGGGCGTCCCGTCAAACGGCAGCCCAAAGAGCCGAAGCATTTTCACAAACGGAAGGAGGCCAAGCATGATTAAGACCATCAAAACCATGTCCAAGCAGGAAAAGGAGCGATACACCGTCCCCCGGAAGGTGCAGGATGTGATCCCCGTCCGCCGTATCTGGCCGGACGGCATTTTTTTGACCGGCAACCGCTTCTCCAAAACCTACCGCTTTTCGGACATCAACTACCTGGTAGCCAGCCGGGAGGACAAGGAATCCATGTTCCTCACCTATTCGGAGCTGCTCAATTCCCTGGATTCCGGCGCGGTGACGAAAATCACCATCAACAACCGCCGCTTGAACAAAGCAAACTTTGAAACGTCCATCCTCATGCCCATACAGGGGGACTTCCGGGACGAGTACCGAGGGGAGTATAACCAAATGCTGCTGGATAAAGCCACCGGAGCCAACGGCATTATGCAGGAAAAGTATATCACCATCTCTGTGGTAAAGAAGGACGTCGAGGAGGCCCGCGCCTACTTTGCCCGCGTGGGAGCCGACCTCATTTCCCACTTTGCGGCCCTGGGTTCCAAGTGCGTGGAGCTGGACGCCACCGAGCGCCTGCGTATCCTGCACGACTTCTACCGCCAGGGCGAAGAATCCGAGTTTGTGTTCAATGCCCGCGAGATGATGAAGCGGGGCCACAGCTTCAAGGACTATATCTGCCCGGACGGGATCGAGAAAAACAGCGACTATCTGAAGCTGGGCGATAAGTTCTGCCGGGTGCTGTTCCTCAAAGACTACGCCTCTTATATTAAGGATAACATGGTAACGGAGCTTACCGACATGGCCCGCAACCTGATGTTCTCCATCGACATCGTGCCGGTTCCCACGGATGAAGCCGTGCGGGAGGTGGAAAACCGCCTGCTGGGCGTGGAGACCAACATCACCAACTGGCAGCGCCGCCAGAACGCCAATAACAACTTCTCTGCTGTGGTGCCCTACGACATGGAATTGCAGCGCAAGGAAAGCAAGGAGTTTTTGGATGACCTCACCACCCGCGACCAGCGGATGATGTTCGCGGTGATGACCCTGGCCATCACCGCCGACACCAAGGAGCAGCTTGACAGCGACACCGAAGCCGTACTCTCCGTGGCGAGAAAGCATATGTGCCAGCTTGCGGTGCTCAAGTTCCAGCAGCTCGACGGCCTGAACACCGCCCTGCCCATCGGTGCGCGGAAAATCAACGCCTTCCGCACCCTTACCACGGAATCCCTGGCCGTGTTCATCCCCTTTAAGGTACAGGAAATCCAGGACAAGGGCGGCATTTACTTTGGCGAGAATGCCATCTCCCATAACCTGATCCTTTGTAACAAGGCGAACCTTTTGAACCAGTCGGCCTTTTACCTGGGCGTCCCCGGCGCAGGCAAATCGTTTGCGGTAAAGGAACTGATCGCCTTCCTCATGCTCCACCCGGATTATGCCGACGATGACATCCTGATCTGCGACCCGGAGGGTGAGTTTGGCGCGCTCGTCAAAACCCTGGGCCGGGAAAAAGCCACGGTGGCCCATCTGGTGGCGGGCGGCAAAGACCGCTTAAACGCCATGTATATGGTGGAGGGCTACGGGGAAAACAACCCGATTGTAGAAAAAAGCCAGTTTGTCATGTCCCTTATCGAGCAGATCGACAAGCGCGGCGTGGGGCCGCAGCACAAATCCATCATCGACCGCTGCACCGCCCTGGTGTACCCGGAGGCGGAGAAAGCCGGGCGGGCCGCCACCCTCTGCGACCTGCGCCGGAAGCTGCTGGAGCAGCCAGAGGACAAGGCGAAAGAGATCGCCCTTTCCCTGGAACTTTACACCACCGGCTCCCTGGACATCTTTGGCCGGGAAAGCACCGTGGATTTGAGCAAGCCCTATGTGGTGTTTGACATCCACGGCCTGGGCGAGCAGCTAAAGCCTGCCGGTTCCCTGGTCATCACCGATACCATCCTCAACCGCGTCACCCTCAACTGGAAACGAGGCAAGCGCACCCATGTGTTCATCGACGAGTTCCATGTGATGTTTGAAAATGAGCAAAGCGGCATTTTCTTTAATTCCGCGTGGAGGCAGTTTAGAAAGCGCGGGGCCTATCCCACGGCCATTACCCAGAATGTGGAGTACCTGCTGGATTCCGTCCAAGCCAGCACCATGCTCTCCAACTCCGAGTTTCTTGTGATGTTGAGCCAGGCCGCATCCGACCGGGAAAAGCTAGCGAAACTCCTTAATATCTCCAGCGAGCAGATGAGCTACGTTACCAATGCGGACGCGGGCTGCGGCCTCATCCGTTATGGCAGCGCCCTGGTGCCTTTCGTCAACCGGTTCCCCCGTGACACAAAACTCTATGCTTTGATGACCACCAAGCCCGGCGAGGGCGTATTCGGCGGCGAGGAGGTGCCCGCATGAGCAATATCCGCTTTGCGTCCCCGGAGCACCGGGATTTCTTTTTGGATATGATGGGCGAGGCCCGGAGGAACGACTGTTACCACCGGGCCTTTTTCTATGTGATGGGGATTGCCCCGGAAACGCGGGCAAACATCCGCCGGATGTTTGATTTCAAGCAGGACTGCATTGACCCGGAGGGTATGCACGGCGGCTGGCAGACCAGCGGCACCGTCCGGGTGTGCCGCCTTGCTTTCAACCTCTGGAACGGCTATACCGACCCGGAGCACAGCAACGCCTACTCCCCGGAGGATTTGTTCTGCTGCGAGTTCGCCCCCTACTTTATGGAGGGCGTGAAGATCCGTTACCCGGAATACTGCCGGGAGCTGCCCCCTGCGAAAAAGCAGGCGGAACCGGCGCGATAATACGTTTGAATGGAGGAATGAACCATGGCAGAATCGGCTCTTGCCCTGCGGGAACACCCGCAGATTATTGAACTTCTCTCCGTATTGGAGCAGAACAGCCTTTCCAAACAGAAGGAAGAAGTACAGGCCCTGGTGGGCTATATCGACGGCATGGAAGAAAAGCTGTCCCAGATGATGGAGGAAATGAAGGCCATGCGCCTGGAGGTGGAAAAGCTCCACGATAAGGGAATCCGCGCCCGGTGCGCCCAGCTTGTAGGGACGGCGGAAGGAAAAATCCGCCAGGGAAAACCATGCTTTCCACGGCCAGGACAAACTTTGTCTCGGCTGCCGGGCGTATGCTGGGGACGTTTCAGGAAAAGGGGCGCGCCGCCCTGCGCCATGCGGTGCAGGCGCTGCGTATCCCCGCCGTCCTCTCCCGCATGGAGCGCGGCTTTTCCCACGCAAGCCAGGCGATGGAGCAATGCGCCGGGAAACTGGATGTGATCCGGGAGGAACTGCACCAGGCGGGCGGCCACATGAAAAACGCCGGGCGCGCCCTGGCGGGAAAAGAGGCCCTGGAGGCCCAGGGGCTGGAGGCCGACAAGGGTGTGCTTGCCAGGCTGCGGGGGCTGTTTACGTCCTGCGGCAAAACCTTTGCCCAGATGGAGCGCGGCGCGGGCCGCCTTGCGGAAAAAACAGGCGGCGAAAAATCTTCCGTAAAAACCGAGCTGCGGGGGCTGAAACCGGCCCCAGAGGGGCAGCGCCGCCAGGCAGCCAGGAAAGAACAGGCGCGATAAGCATAAGGAGGGGTGAAACATGAGCGATAAAGCAAAAAGCAGACTGATGATTGCAGGGGCGGCCCTTTGCGCCGCCCTGTTCCTTTTCTCCGGGGCTATGCTGGCCCGTGAATACCTTGACCAGAAACAGAGCGCCGAAGCCTTTGCAGAAGTGGCGGATTTAGTTAAGGAAGATGTAGAGCCGCCCACGCTGGAACTTGCCGATGACTCGGCCCCAGAGCCGGAAGAACTTACGGCCTTTGAGAAATATGCGGATGTGTACGCCCAGAACAGCGACCTGGTGGGCTGGATTTCCATTCCCGGCACCCGGATTGATTATCCTGTCATGCAGACCAAGGATAACCCCAACTTCTATCTGAAGCACGCTTTTGATAAGTCGTACAGCAGCTATGGGGTGCCCTATATGCAGGAAAACTGCGACGTCGGCATTTCCGACAATCTGGTGCTGTACGGCCATCACATGAACAACGGCAGTATGTTCTCCGACCTGTGCAAGTATGAAAGCGAGGATTTTTACCGGGAACACAAGACCATCCGCTTTGATACTCTGGACAGCTTTGGCGAATATGAAGTAATCGCCGCCTTTAAGACGGTGGCCTACTCGGAGGAAGGCTTCAAGTATTACCACTTTGTCAATGCGGAGAGCGCCGGGGCTTTTGACGGGTATATTGCCGAGTGCAAGGCGCTGGCGCTTTACGATACGGGCGTAAGCGCGGAATATGGCGACCAGCTTATCACCCTTTCCACCTGCGAGTATTCCCGGACAAACGGGCGGATGGTGGTTGTGGCAAAGCTGCTGGAGGAATAAGGGCGCGCCCGCCCTGGAAAGGAGGTGAAGCCCATGGGCAAGGGCATTAAAACAAGGGTGGCCGAAAAAGGAATTAAGGCCATTGACAAAGCGGCGGTGGCCTCGGAACGGATGAAAGAGGCATATATCCGCACCAAAGATAAGGCCGACCACAGCCTGTATGCGGCGGAAAGCTCCCCCGGCGAGTATGCGTCCGACCGTCTTTCTTCCGGGGTGGATAGCGTCACCCATGAAGCGATCCACCAGTTTGACAAGCAGGGCCGCAAAGGGATAAAGACCACAAAGGAGAACATCTCCAAGGTCAAGGAGAATATCCAGAAGCGGAAAGCCGCAGCCGAACAGCCGAAAAAACAAGCCGAGAAGCAGGCGGCGAGGAAAACCCGGCAGGCGGCGGACAGGATCTCCGAGCCAGTAAAGACGCTCCGGCAGGAGCGCGGGGCCGTCAAGACCCTGGATAGGGGGAAGAAAAGCATTAAAACCGTGGACAGGGGCCGCAAGACCATCAAGCAGGCGTCCTCTACCGCCAAAGGGACGGTAAAAACCGCCAGCAAATCCATCAAGACGGCGGAAAAAACCGCGAAGGCCAGTATCAAGACCAGCCAGCAGGCGGCCAAAGCCGCCCAGCGGACTGCCCAGGCCACGGCCAGAGCCGCCAGGGCCGCCGCCCACGCGGCCCGCGCTGCGGCAAGGGCGGCGGTTGCGGCTGCAAAGGTTGCAGCCAAGGCCACCATCGCGGCGGTGAAAGCCATTATTGCAGCCACCAAGGCGCTGATCGCCGCCATCGCTGCCGGGGGCTGGATCGCCGTGCTGGTCATTGTCATTATCTGCCTCATCGGGCTTTTGATCGGCTCCTGCTTCGGCATTTTCTTTTCCGGTGAGGACAGCGGTTCGGGCTATACCATGCAGAACGTGGTGCAGGAGATCAACGATGATTACCAGCAGCAGATCGACACCACAAAGGCCAATCTGTCCCATGACGTGCTGGAGATGTCCGGCTCCCGCGCCGTCTGGCCGGAGGTGCTTGCCGTCTATGCCGTCAAGACGACCACCGACCCGGATAACCCCCAGGAGGTGGCCACCATGGACGACAGCAAGAAGGCCATCCTCACGGATATTTTCTGGGAGATGAACCAAATATCTTCCCGCACGGAAACCAGGACGGAAACGGTCATCACGGAAACCGATGACGGCAATGGCAATATCGTGGAGACGGAAACCACCGTCACCCAAATCTATCTGTATATCACCGTCAGCCACAAGACCGCCGAGGAAATGGCGGCGCAGTACGGGTTTGACGAGGAACAAAAGGAGCAGCTTGCCGAACTTTTGGCCGAGGAAAACCGCAGCCTGTGGAGCGCCGTCCTCTACGGCATTTACACCGAGGACGGGGCCATCGTCTCCGTGGCGCTCTCCCAGGTGGGGAACGTGGGCGGCGAACCGTACTGGAGCTGGTATGGATTTGACAGCCGTGTGGAATGGTGCGCCTGTTTCGTTTCCTGGTGCGCCAACGAGTGCGGCTATATTGATACCGGCGTAATCCCCAAATACGCCGGGTGCGTCAATGGCGTACAGTGGTTCAAGGATAGGGGCCAATGGCTGGACGGCTCCGCTGAACCGGCCCCCGGCATGATTATCTTCTTTGACTGGGATGATGAGAATGGGCAGGACGGGCTTTCCGATCATACCGGGATTGTGGAGAAGGTGGAGAACGGGCGCGTTTACACCATTGAAGGCAACTCCGGCGATTCCGTCCGGCAGAACAGCTACCCCGTGGGACATTATGAGGTGCTGGGCTATGGTTGCCCAGATTTTTAACAACCTAAAAAAGAAGAAGCCCAGCCGCACAGGCGGCTGGGTACATATCTATAACTCAAATAGCTTTTTAGACTGAAATTGGGTAGATACCAGCAACTCAATGTCATATTATTTCGTTTAATTTATGGCGAAACAAAGAAAGACTATTGACTTTTGCAGACTGCTGTGCTATATTAAAACCGTTGGATTGAAACCAATGGTTTTAAATGATGGAGGCACCCTATGGCAAAGCGTGTAGCAGGAGTAACGGAAAAGCTGATGGAAGCAGCCAAGCAAGAATTTCTAAAAAATGGATATGAGCGAGCCTCCCTACAGACTATTGCGGAAAAGGCCGGCTCCAGCAAAGGAGCAATTTACATTCGCTACCCGGACAAAGAGAGCTTGTATCGTTCCCTTGTACAGCCCGCCATGGATGATTTTTGTGGTATGATACAATCGGCGTTGCAGCAGTTTAACCAGTTGCCTGGAACCGAACAAACCAGTCAAATGTATTCTTTCTCTGATCAATGGTTTTGGGCTTCTGTGGACTATATCTACGATCATTTTGACGAGTTCAAGCTACTTTTGACCAGTGGAGAGAACAATACATATCAGGAATTTCTCCACCGGATTGTGGAGCTGGACAACCAATGCACCATGCGCTATATTCAGGCATCCAGGAACGACGCAATCTCCAGTGGCCGTCTTACGCCGGAACTGGGCCATCTGCTGTCCAGCGCCTTTTATACCGGAATGTTCGAGGTGGTCATCCATGATATGCCAAAGGATCAGGCGGTTGAGCATATCCAAAGGATGCGGCGTTTCTACACCGCCGGGTGGAGATCTATCTTCTTCGGAGATGGAGGTGAAAACCATTGAACGGGTGGATTGATAGGTATGGCTGGATTCACTGTCCTACCTGCGGCAACAAAACCCGCACGAAAGTAAATCCGGATACTGTTCTCAAACGCTTTCCGCTATTTTGTCCTAAATGCGGAAAAGAACACATCGTGGATGTGCAGGGACAAAACATTATATTATCAGAGCCAGACGCCAAGACGCAGAGCCGATGATTTACAGGATAAATCCTGTGGATTGTCGGCTTTTACTTTTGGCCAGCGGTTAGGTTTCGCTAACTCAAAGGAGGGAATTATATGCAGCGACAAAAAGATTCTGTAAATTTGATGACATTCATTAAACCGCATCAATCAGGCTTTTTGCTCTCTATTATTCTTGCTGTTATCAGCGTCACAAGTGGTATCGTGCCATATTTCGCTGTGGCAAGGATCGTAAATCTGCTGATTGGAGGTGAAACGAATTTTTCTGCTTATTTAACATGGGGAATTGTTGCCCTTATAGCTTATCTGATGAAGTCTGTTTTTCATGGGCTCTCTACCAGATGTTCCCACGAAGCGACATTCCATGTGCTTTCAGAAATACGACAGGCGATTGCGGATAAATTAACGCGTGTTTCTATGGGATATTTGACGGATACACCTTCGGGACGGCTGAAAACAACAATGGTAGAGCGTGTAGAGCAAATGGAAGTCCCTCTGGCACATATCATCCCGGAAATGACTTCTAACCTACTTGTCCCCATCGCCATCATTATTTACCTGTTTGTATTGGATTGGAGAATGGCACTGGTATCCCTGATTACGATACCCATCGGAATGCTCTGTTACATGGCCCAGATGAAGGAATACCCTAAAAAATATGGTGCTGTTGTTCAGGCAAGTAAGTATATGAGCGCCACCACTGTGGAGTACATCAATGGGATTGAGGTCATCAAGGCGTTCAATCAAAGTGCTGCTTCCTATGGAAAGTTTACACAGGCTGTCCGCCAGAGCGTGGATCTCATGCTGGACTGGATGAAATCCACCCAGGGCTATTCTGCTCTGATGATGACGATTTGGCCGGCTGTATTGATTGGTGTATTACCCGTTGGATGCTTGTTCTATATGAACGGCTCTTTGTCTGCTCCGGACTTTATTACCATTGCCATTCTGTCTCTTGGCATTATGGGGCCGCTGGTTGCAGCTATTTTTTTGACGGATGATTTTTCTAAAATTGCTACTATCACCGGAGAAATTACTGCCGTATTGTCCGAGTCTGACCTGGATCGTCCGTCCCAGCGGAAAAATCTCAAAGGATTGGATATTTCTCTGCGGGATGTGACTTTTGCTTATAAGGATACGCAAGTTCTGAACGGCATCACCCTGGACATCAAGCAAGGAACCACAACGGCATTGGTAGGGCCTTCTGGCTCTGGTAAATCTACGATTGCGAAACTTATCGCCTCTTATTGGGATGTTGGAGACGGGCATATCACCATTGGAGGTGTTGACGCAAAAGAACTTCCTCCAGAGCAGGTAATGGATTTGATTGGTTATGTATCCCAGGATAATTTTCTGTTCAATTTGTCCGTCCGTGAGAATATCCGCATGGGCAGGCCAGAGGCAACGGATGCTGAAGTCGAGGCGGTGGCAAAAGCTGCGGGCTGTCATGAGTTTATCATGGGTCTGGATCACGGGTATGAAACTGTAGTAGGCGGCGCAGGTGGACACCTCTCCGGTGGAGAGCGCCAGCGGGTCGCTATTGCACGGGCCATGATGAAAAATGCACCCATTGTTATCTTAGACGAGGCAACTTCTTACACAGACCCAGAAAATGAGGCGGTCATTCAGGATGCCATAGGGCGGCTAACTCATGGAAAGACACTCATTGTGATCGCCCATCGCCTGTCCACCATTACTGGGGCGGAACAAATTGCTGTGGTAGATCACGGAAAGATTTTGGACTCCGGAACGCATGGAGAACTGTTGGATCGGTGTCCGCTATATCAGCAAATGTGGGCAGCTCACACGCAGGCGCGAGACAACGATCAGATGGAAGGAGGTGCGGCGTATGTTTGACGCATATAAACGGTTCTTTCGATTTTCCGGGACAGAGAAAAGTACCTGGTATAAAGGTATGGCCTTTGAACTGCTGCGGAGCATCTTTGAAGCGTTACAATTTGTCGCTCTATTGATCGTGCTACGGGCGTTGGTGGAACAGAATATAACCGGGGCCACCGCATGGACAGCTTTGGGAATTATGGTGGTTAGTGTGGCTGGTGCCGCGCTCTGCTGGTATCTGGCCCACAATAGCGAAGGACACGCTAACTACCGAATGTGCGGAGAAAAGCGTATTCACATCGGTGAACGCATGAAATATATGCCGATGGGTTATTTCAACGCGCAGAGCCTGGGCAGTCTTACTGCGGCAGCAACCTCCACAATGTCCGATTTGGAGAGTATGTCTTTCGCAGTGATTGCCCGGACAGTTGTGGGTATGATTCGTACTGCGGTTTTTTCTCTGGCGATCATGTGCTTCGACTGGAGAATCGGTCTTGTATTCTTTGTTGGGATGCTGCTGTTCCTTTGGGTCAATTCCCGACTGCTCAAGAAATCCCGTGAGCTTTCCCCAGGACGATTGGCTGCACAGACTAAATTGGTGGATGCTGTGCTGGAATACATACAGGGCATGAGTGTGGTGCGCGCTTTCCACGGGGATAAAGCGGCAAAACAAACTCTAAACAATACCATCAAAGAAACAGAAAATCAAAACTTCAAATTGGAGCGCAAACGCATCCCCTACAACGTGCTGGAGCAGGTTGTTTTGCGCGTTACTTCTGTGTTGGCAATCCTGATTTCCATCTGGCTTTTCCTGCAAGGAGATATGTCGCTCTTCTCCTGTTTGATGATGGTGGTATCTGCGTTCCTGGTATATAGCGAATTGGAATCGGCTGGTGAGATGTTCTTTATGCTGCCGATGATTGATGCTTCCATTGACCGGGTAGAGGAAATTGACCGGGCACCCAGGATGGATGAGGGCGGCTCTGTTCAGGTGCCGAAAAGCCATGATATTTCATTTGACCATGTGGATTTCTCCTATGGAGATCGGAAAATCATTGATGATGTGAGCTTCACCATTCCAGAAGGCACGACTACCGCTATTGTGGGCCCCTCTGGTTCCGGCAAAACAACGCTTACCAGCCTTATGGCCCGGTTCTGGGATGTGAAAAAAGGCTCCGTGAAATTGGGCGGCATTGATGTAAAAGACTATTCGCTGGACAGTTTGATGAGCAATTTCAGTATGGTTTTTCAGAATGTGTATTTGTTCAACGACAGTATTGAAAATAACATCAAGTTTGGTAAGCCGGAGGCGAGCCATGAAGAAGTGGTGGCTGCGGCAAAAGCTGCCCGCTGCCATAATTTTATTATGGCGTTGCCTGATGGCTATGACACAGTGATTGGTGAAGGAGGAGCCACAATATCTGGCGGTGAACGTCAGCGGCTTTCCATAGCCAGAGCCATGCTGAAGGATGCTCCCGTTGTCATCTTGGATGAAGCTACCGCAAATGTTGACCCGGAGAATGAGGCGGAGCTTCAAGCGGCCATTGAAGCATTAACCGGAGGCAAGACCATTATTATGATCGCCCATCGCCTAAAAACGGTGCGCCATGCAAACCAGATTTTAGTGGTGGATCACGGAAAGATTGTTCAGCATGGCACTCACGAAGAATTGATAAAGCAGGGCGGGATCTATGGAGATTTTGTCCATTCCCGGAAATCGGCAGAATCGTGGCGCATTACTGATCCGAGAAAAGGCGAGGCCAATGGAAAATGATAGGGAAAAAAGTACTCACTAAAATTGTATTACTTTTGATTGTCTTGTTTGGGGTAACCATCCTGACCTTTGTCTACACAAACCTCTCCCCTGTAGATGCGGCTGAGGCATTGGCTGTGCGTCGTTACAGTCGGCCAACCGCGGAGCAGATTGAATTAGTGCGGGAAGAACTTGGCCTTGACAAACCTATCCTCCAGCAATATGGCTCTTGGTTGTGGAATGCCCTGCACGGTGATTTTGGAAATTCATACAACACAGGACGTTCCATTGTGGAGGAACTGACGGCATCCATACAGCCAACTTTGATTATGGCTGTGTTAGCACTTTTGTTTAGTACGGTAATCTGTATTCCCCTTGGAGTTTTATCTGCCAGCAGAAAAGGAGGTTTAGCGGATAAAAGCATCTACCTGTTCGGAATTATTTGTATGTCACTTCCAAATTACTGGATCGGTTTCATGCTTTTACTTGCTTTTGCCGTGTATCTCCCTATTTTCAGCATTATGGGGGCAGACAGTCTGAAAGATTTTGTTCTTCCGGCTCTGGCATTGGCTATCCCTACGTCGGCAGGAACCATTCGGGTATTTCGTTCTTCCCTGTTAGATGGATATAACAGTGATTTTGTGTTATATGCAAGGGCACGGGGAGTATCAGAATGGAAAATTGCAAATATGGTAAGCCGTTTTGCGTTACCTCCGTTAATTACCATGCTGGCGCAGAGCTTTGGGTTTATGATTGCAGGCAGTTCTATGGTGGAGAGTGTGTTCTCCATTCCGGGTCTCGGTTCCATGTTGGTGACAGCATTAAACGCCAGGGATACCATAACAATCAACGCGTGTGTATTGCTCACTGCCGTTATCTTTGTCTTGGTCAATTTCCTTGCAGACTGCCTGAACACATTGTTGAATCCTCAAAGCCAGATGGGAGGAAGATCATGATTCGTAAAATTATCCATAGCCCTCAGGCTTTAATTGGACTTGCCATGATGCTGATTGTTTTTCTGGTGATGGTGTTTGCCCCTTTTTTGGCACCTAATGATCCTATGCAACTGAATGTGGCCCACAGTTTTGCTCCGCCAGATACACAATATCCACTTGGGACAGATGAACTTGGACGATGCGTTTTGTCTCGCTTAATTTACGGAGCCAGGGAATCTTTGAGTATTGCGCTTCCTACTTTGCTGCTATTGGCTATTATCAGTACCGTCATTGCAACCTTATGTGCTTATCTTGGCGGTATTGTGGATCGGGTATTCGAGGTGGTATCCAATATTTTTATGGCATTTCCGCCATTCCTCGTGGCAATTACTTTGGTAGGGCTTTTTGAGTCCAAAGTAACCAGCATCATCCTTTCCATTGTGATTGCTATGTGGGTGTGGAATGCGAGAGTGGTTCGCACCCATGTACTCCGAGAACGGAGTCAACCGTATGTCATCACCTGTAGAATGTCCGGGTGCTCAGAACTGCGCATTGTGTTCCGGCATATCATTCCGAATATTCTGCCACATTTGTTAGTGATATATAGCACAGGATTGTCCTCCATTATCATTATGATCTCCAGCTATGCTTTCTTGGGCTTGGGATTGGAGACCGGCACGGCAGAGTGGGGCGCAATGTTTGTGAACGCCAATAAACTATTGTTTAGCCATCCGGAACTGCTGGTCTATCCAGGTCTGTGCATTTTATTTGCCGCGGCTGGATTCAATTTATTCGGGGAGGCCCTGCGAGACCTCTGTGCTCCAAAGGAGGGATCATGATGCTCACGGTTAGTAATCTTTCCATTTGCACAAAGCGGACAAAAGAAGTCCTTGTACACTCCGTCAGCTTTTCTGTGGGCAACGGGGAAACATTGGGGTTGATTGGGGAGAGCGGAAGCGGAAAAAGTATGACCAGCAAGTGTATTATGAAACTTCTCAATCCCCGATTATTTGACCAAACTGGAAGCATCCAATGGAATGGGCGAGAAATGCTCACGGTGAAAATGAGCGAATTGAGAGACTATCGGGGGAGGCAAATCAGTATGATCCCTCAGAACCCCATGACCGCGTTTGCCCCAATGCTCAAGCTGGGAAAGCAGGTGGAGATGGGATTTTCACTGAAAGGCCAAACAGAGAGGATGACATTCCGAAAACGATTCGCTACTGCGCTTGCAGATGTCAATTTGCCTGATGCGCGAAAAATCCTTGGAAGTTATCCTCATGAATTATCTGGAGGCACGCTGCAACGCGTTATGATTGCCCTCACCCTTCTTCAACGCCCGAAGTTGATTATTGCGGATGAAATTACCACCGCTGTGGATGCTGCCAGTGAGTATCTGATCCTGAATGAATTAGAGAAATTAAAAAAATCTGGCGTTTCCATGATCGTTGTGACCCATGACTTTGGCGTGGCCGCTAAGATATGTGACCGGGTGGCCGTTATGAAGGATGGGGAAATCATTGAAACCGGAAAAGCCAAAGATGTCTTTACAAAACCGCAGCACGAATATACCAGGCAACTTGTTCAGGCCAGCGTGCTGTTTCAGGAGGAACTATGCTGAGAGCCGAACATATTACAAAACAATATTCATTACCTGATAGCGGACACACAGTTTTTGACGCCGTGTCAGATGTTTCTTTGGAACTAAAAGATGGATGCGTATCCTCACTTGTGGGGGAAAGCGGAAGTGGAAAAAGCACTTTGGCAAGAGTCTTGTCCTACATTGAGCTGCCTGACATTGGAAAAGTGTTTCTTGGTGATTTGGAGGTCACTTCCTGTAAGCGGAAAGAGATTCGCTCTGTTCGAGGTAAGGTACAACTGGTAATGCAGAACGCCCTGGGTTCGTTAGATCCCCATCAAAGCGTTGCCGCCATTCTGGAGGAACCTCTACAACTCCTGTTTCATATGAAAGCCCAAGATAGGAGGCGTCGCTGCCTGGAACTCATGGATATGGTCAGGTTGGAACGCTCCACCCTTTCTCATCGGCCTAACGAGCTTTCCGGCGGTCAACAGAAAAGATTGTGTATTGCACGGGCTCTGGCAACCCGTCCTCAATATATTATTTTTGATGAATCTTTCAGTGGATTGGATGTCACTTTGAAGAAAGAAATCCTGGGTTTTTTGAAAGAACTCCATAAGGAACTTCAGATTGGATTTCTCATCATCACCCATGACCTTGACACCGCAATGTATATGGAGGGTGCCATTCATGTGATGCGCAGAGGAAAAATTATTGAAACAGTGGAACAGCCACATCATTTTTCTGATTTTCAAGAACCCTATTCACAAATGCTTGTCAAGGCCGTCCGTTCCAAGCGACTGGCCTTACAATAAAAAATCAAAAAGGAGTGTTGTAAAATGAAAAAACTCTTATCGTTGCTGTTGGTCGGTGTTATGAGCGTCATGCTTCTTGCCGGTTGTGGTACTACCGGTGGCGGACAGGATAATCCTGATTCCGGTTCCGATGAAACAGAGAAGTCCATCTCTATTGCGCAGAGCGCCAATTTTTCTATGGGCTTTGCCCCCGGCGTTCAGTCCTATGAGACTACATATTACATGAACAACTTTTACGAGAGCTTGGTGGAATACCGTGACGGGGAATATCAGCCCTGCCTTGCCACCGACTGGACTGTTTCAGAGGATGGCCTCACTTATACTTTCTATTTACGAGAAGATGTGCAGTTTAATGATGGAACTGCTTTTAACGCCGAGGCTGTCAAGCTCTACTTTGACAATATGAAGTCAGTCATTGGAACCAGTGCAAACTATGGACAACTGGATATGCTAACTACAGAAATTACTGTAGATGATGAGTATACCGTTTCTTTCCATTTGAGCCGCCCATACTACAACGTTTTGAATGACCTTGCTATGGTGATGCCTCGCGGTATTCTCTCTGCCGCTGCTTTTAATGATGATGGCTCTCTCAATACGGAGTATCTGATGACCCATACTCCCGGCACCGGCCCCTATATGTTCGAAAGTGTGAATGAAACTGCCACGGAATACACATTTGTGAAAAATCCGAATTATTGGGGCGAAGAACCGGATGTAGATCGTTTTACTGTAAAAGTCATCCCTGAGTCCAAGGTCGCCGCTATGAGATCTGGAGAAGTAGATTTTATTATTGGCTCCGACACACTGGATGCGAACTCCTATCAGGAACTTTCGCAAACAGAGGGGATCACGGGAATTATATCTGATTTCAACTTTGTGACTGAGTTTATCGCCCTCAATGATGAGATTGCTCCTTTAGATGACCAAAATGTTCGCACGGCCATCCAAATGGCGATCGATAAAGAATCCATCGCACAGAATATTTATGCCGGTCTGCGAACTGCGGCTAATTCGGTAATGCCAGCAGATATGCCTTATTGTGATGCAACTGTGACAACCCCGGATTACGATATGACAGGTGCAATCGCCCTTCTGGAGGATTCTGGCTGGGTAGACTCCGATGGCGACGGAATCCGCGAAAAGGACGGTAAGGTTTTGTCCTTTACCATTACATATCCATCCACGGGTGTATACGACAATGTGGTTCTCTTTTTCCAAAGTGCTATGGAAGAACTGGGTATTGAGATTAAAACTAACCCCATTGATCTAATGGCGTTCATGCAGCAGGTCTTTATGGAGGATAATTATGAGATAACAGCTTACATGAGTTATTGGTTCCCTTATGACCCCTATACTTTTGTAGCCAATATGTATCCGTCTACCGATTATTCAGATCCCAGCGGTATTTATTCTACTGACCCACAGGTTGCCAAAGCGTTAGCCACCATGAGCGATGAAGAAGCTAAAGCGTTGATTGCTGGACTGTATAATACAGACGATCCAGCAGTTGTCCAAGAAATCTTTACAGAGGCTTTGAACTCCGCCAATGAAAGCAGCGTGATTATTCCGCTCAACTATCGAAATGAATACGCTGTATTCAATAGCGATGTGATTGAGTCCTATACCTTTAATAGCATTCCCAACCATGTAGATGTTGCGGCAATTCACCTTAAATAAATATCATGTTTTTTTAAGTTCCACCTGTCTCATACCATTGTTCCTGCATATAACGAATGACTGTTTTTGTGGCATATCGGATGATGTAAATGAGGATACAATATTGTGATGAATAGGCAGGAATCTTTGAAATTGGCACAATGATTCAAAAAGGAGGTGCGCCATTGGCTTTGACATCATCTATGGAGGATTATCTTGAAGCTGTACTTATCCTTTATCAAAAGCACGGTAGCGTTCGCGGTGTTGATATAGCCGTACATTTGGGGGTTACAAAGCCTTCTGTGAGCCGGGCTGTCAAGGAATTGTCCAAATCCGAGTATATTGTCAAAAATACTGATGGCACACTCTCCCTCACAGATTCTGGCTTGCAAATAGCTACACAGATTTATGAGAAACACCAGTTTTTCACCAGGCAGCTTATCGAGGCTGGTGTACCCCAGGATATTGCGGCGCAGGACGCTTGCAGGCTGGAACACGTCATCAGTGAAACGAGCTTTCAGAAGTTAAAAGAAGCGGCCTTCTCAGGCAGCCGGGAGGTGATACCATCGGACGAGTTGTGATTATGGAACTGGAGGATAAGGACGAAAGGACATTTGAAGATTTTCTTGCCTTTTTACAGCTTCACCTGGAATTGAAAACATGGGAAATCGGCTCGGAGCCGATCCTGTCCCTTCCCGGCCTTCAAATCTACCCAGACCGCCGAAAAATCTATCACGGCCAGCAAGAAATTGAGCTGAATACCAAGGAGTTTGCCCTGCTCTGCCTGTTAGTGACCAATAAAGGGCGGGTACTTACTTATGGGCAGATGTATGAAAAAGTCTGGAAGGAAGAACCTTTTGGCAACGAACATATCGCGGTGGGCAGCCATGTCCGCAGTATGCGGCAGAAATTATATGCCATATATCCCAAACCGCCGTTTGTGATTTCCTGTATCCGGGATGTGGGGTATCGCTTCGAGGTTCATTCTTAGTATAAGGCAGCAGTCTAACAGTTTAGGCTGCTGCTTTTTCCTGTCTGTTTTCACTCCAACTCGCCAAAACCTTGCAAATGCCGATTTTTTATGAGATTTTCCCGCCGCATATTGTCTGAACTTGCGACTGAATTGTGTTCCATTTGCGTTTCTTGCTCATTTTATTTGCATTTCACCTATTATACTACCCCTATTAACATTTTAGTTTGGGGAAAGGTGGTGATCTCTGTCAGCTTGTCCCCATAAGGGGATAGCATGGAGCCAAAAAGAAAGGAACCTGGCGGTTGTCCGCCAACTGACGAACAAAAAATATTTTCCGTACATACCGCACTCCTCAAGGGGATTGCGGTATTTTTTTGTTCGACAGGCTTTTTCTTTTTCCCTGGGCCTTACCCATCATCCGCCAAAAGCCAACAGCCGAGCGCGTACACCAGAAGGTGTGCGCGCTTTTTCTATGTCGGGAAATGCAGATTTCTGTTATTTCCCGTTAGGACAAGCCAGCCGCGTTGCAGGGGGCCGCCGTCCGTCTGGATTTCTTCCCGAAATTCAGACGAAACGGAGGTACACAGCGTGGACGCTGGTAAAAAGAAAATATGGGTTCGCGGCCAATTTGTCGAGGTCACGGACGAGGTATATACCGCTTATATGCGGGGCGACCGGAAAATGCGCTACTTTGAGGCGGATCTGAAAAGCGAGCGCCCGGTTTACGGCAGCAACGGCGAAATCAAACAGGTTCTCCCCAGCCGGGAGGATTCCCTGGACAGGCTCATGGAAGAAAATGCCCGCCAGTTTGCCGCTGCTGCGGAGAGCGTGGAGGATGTAGTGATCCGAAAACTTGCGCTGGACAAGCTACATACCGCGCTTATGCAGCTTACCAAAGAAGAACGGGATTTCATTTGTGCCCTGTTCTTTGACGAGAAAACAGAAAGCGAAGTGGCAAAGGGCCTGGGCGTTTCCCAGCAGGCCGTCCACAAGCGGAAAAACCGGATACTCAAAAAGCTGAAAAACTTTTTTGAGTAAATAGGGTTGTTAGACCTCTCACTCAACGGCAAATAGAGTGAGAGGTCTTTTTTATCTCTCCCGGAACTTTGAAAACTGCATACCCATTCATCAGGCACATTCCCGCTGCTTTGGCGAAAGCCAAAGCCCAGGCGGCTGCTGCGCGGCGATCTGCCGGAAGAAAACAACGAGACACCACCGAAAAAGAAAATGCAGGTCTTTGGTTTGTTCTTCCCGGCAAGGAGCGAGAAACAGCAGGCTGTCAGTACCGGATGGCTCCCGGTACGGCCATGACCAGCAGCGGGGACAATGATACTCCCGTCCAGCCTAACGTCCGAGCGTTGAAGCGGCCCGCCGTCGTGATCCGTCGCAGGCAATGGGGGCGGTCGCGTGAGAACCACGCGAGGGGTGAGATTCCCCGTGGAGCTGGCAAGCCGCCAGCCGTTTGATGACTTCCCACCCGGTGCTTCGGGGCGTCGAGGACAAATAGGAGCACCTTTGAAATACGGGCCGTACAGCAGGACGGGCCAATGAAAACAGGAGAATGGTTTTATCTCTCCCCGGCCTTCATTCTGTTCTGCTGTGCGGCCTTTACATAGGCGGCCCACGCCGCCTAATTTTTCAAAGGGAGGTCATAAGACATGAACAGGACATATCTGCGCGGCGATATGTACTATGCCGATCTGGGCCGGGGAATCGGCTCCGAGCAGGAAGGCTATCGCCCCGTCCTTATTCTTCAGAACAACACGGGGAACAAATACAGCCCCACCGTCATTGTGGCGGCCATTTCCAGCAAAGTGGACGCCAAGGCCAAGCTGCCCACCCACTATCTTCTCCAGGCGGAAAACGGGCTGGAACTGCCTTCTCTCGTTCTTTTGGAACAGCTCCGCACCATTGACAAGAAACGGCTGGGCGCGTACATCGGACATCTGGAGGAAAAGCATATCCGCAAAATCAATCACGCGCTGGCGGTCAGCGTTGGGCTGATTGAGGAAGTTCCCGAAAACTTAATCATGTGCCTTTGCCCGGCCTGTGCCAATAACTTCTACGGCACAGGCTCTTATTATTTGCGCAGGGTTCACCCCGAACGGGTGGAAAAGGACATCTGCACCTACTGCGGCCAGCGGCCCGGCTTTGACTATGAGGTTGTAAAGCGCCGTCCATGACTGGGGTACAGCAGATGGAGATCATATTTCATACTGGGAAAGACAGCGAGCAATCCCTGCGCCAGTTCGCTGAAAAACGCGCCGAGTTTTTATCCCGTGAATTGCGGGATTTGAACGCGGAAGAATTAAAAGCATTGCTTTCCACACTGAAAGAGGATCATCGCACCTTTGAGCAAAAATGAGGATGTTCCTATAATAATGGAGATAGGGTGGTTTACTCATCGCCCTGGAAAGGAGGATATTTGAATATGAAACGTAAGGCAAGAATCCAGACGGGAATCGATGATAGATTGGTTGCCATATATGCGAGAAAGTCCCGTATTACGAATAAGGGGGACAGTATTGGCGTTCAGTTTAAGCAAAGCGCCGACTACGCGATCAACCAGCTTTCCCTACCGGAAGATTACGAATTTGCTCGATATGAGGACAAAGGCTTGAGCGGCTACTATTCCGACCGCCCGGATTTTCAAAGGCTGCTTCGGGACATTGAGATGGGGAAAATCAAGGCTGTGGCCTGTTATAAATTAGACCGAATCAGCCGAAAAACGTCCGACCTCATGCGGCTGCTGGAATATTTTGAGCGTCACGATGTGACGCTTTTGGTCTGCTCCAACAATATCAATACGCGGATCAGCATATCCAAAATCATCATCCAGGTGCTGGCCATTATCGCAGAATTTGAACGCGATATTCTCACGGAACGTATCCAGGATAACCTGATGGAGCTGGCGAAAGATGGGCGCTGGCTGGGCGGCAAAACACCGACCGGCTTTTCTTCCCAACGTGTGACAACAGGAAGTGGGAAAAACAAGAGTGCCATTAGTTTTCTCGTTCCTGTGCAGGAGGAAAAAGAGATTGTACTGGAAATCTACGGCACCTTCTGGGAGACACGTTCTCTCTTGCAGACGGCAAATATCATCAATGAGAAATATGAAACGAAGCATGGCGCGAAGTTTACCACATCCACCATCCGGCTGATACTGCGGAATCCAATCTACTGCGTGGCAGATGAATATTCCTACAACTATTTTCTGGAGCATGACGGGAACCTGTTTGGAGAACCGTCCGACTTTGATGGTCAGCATGGGCTTACTGCTTATAACAAGACCGACCAGATGAAAGTTGAGGATGAGGATTCCACCTTTTTCAATCCCAAGTTCTCACAACTTCTTACCAGGAAACCCATTAGTGAATGGATTGTTTCCGTGGGCCGCCATGAGGGATTTATCAGTTCCCGGAAATGGGTGGAAACACAAAATATGCTGGATGAGATTGCCGAAAAGTATAACCGGCCTCATAGAAAAACCAATGCTTTGTTGTCCGGCTTAATGTATTGTCCGATTTGCGGAAAACGGCTGCGGGTGCTGCCGGAATCTAATCGCTGGACGAATGGCAAGCCTCGATTCAAGTACGCCTGCCCTGGTGTGCGGGCAAAGGAATGTACCTTCAAAGGGGTTGAGGGTGTAACGCTGGATGAATTTGTTATCCACTCACTCTCCAGCCTGCAAGAAGAACATTCCGACTATTACCGGCAGCTTTTGGAAAACAGGGTTGCCAGTATGATCCGCACCGATCAAAGCGAAAAAGAGTATCAGGAAACCAAAAAGACGATTGAACGCTTAAATGCGGATATTGCCGCACAGGTGCGAAATCTGCGCGAAGCAGATGACGCCCTTAAACGCTTCATCCAGGATGATATAAAGGAACTAACGGACGAGCTGGCAAAGCGCGAAGCTGCCCTGCGCCGAATGGAAGATACACAATCTGAAAATCAGTATCTCATCCATGAACTGAATGGCATGAAAAAAAGGCTGCTGTCCTTTGAGGAGTTTGCAAAGGGCGCACAGCCTGAAGCTCTGTTTACTTTGGTTCATTCGATTGTTGACCGAATTTATATTACTACTGATGGCACCAAACAGAAATGCCAGGTGTATATCAAAGGTTGCGCCACGGAGGATTATTCCGACGTACTCGGCGCAGCCGGGTACATAGAGGAAGAACCCCTGTTGCCGGTGGTGTCGTATATGCTGCCGATGTGTGATTTAGATTACTATAGCATTCGTGCATCGATATTCTGCAAATTACTCGTTGACGATTTTCCTGCTCTTTACAACCGGCTGCTATACCTTTGTTTTTGCCGGTATCAAGCAGGCTGCGGCAGTCGGTATTGCGGCCATTGCCGTCATGTTTGCCCTTAGGAAAAAGTGGCTTCTTTTCCTCGCGGGTATTGCAATTGCAACGCTGATTCACCCTTACGCATTGATGTACCTGCTGGTGCCCTTTATGGAATTCCGCCCATGGACCAAGAAGACCTATTGGGTGCTGGCAATTTTCCTTGCGGCAGGCTTCCTGTTGCGTCCGTTGATTGGTACGGTGGTCAATATCACTACATTGTTGGGTGAGGAATATACCATTTCATCCTTCACAGAAGAAGGAGTCAGTATTTTTCGTGTTCTCGTCTGTAATGTTCCGCTGGCCCTGTCCTTCATCTATCGCAGGAGACTGTTTGCAGACAGCTCAAAAGCCGAGAATCTTGTGATAAACCTGACCATGCTTAACGGAGCGATCATGTTCGTTGGGCTTTTCGGAACGGCAAACTACTTTGCACGGCTGGCCAACTATTTTTTGATTTTCCAGTCGCTGTCGCTTCCCTGGATGCTGAAGAAAATCGGCGGCAGGGATAGGAAAATACTGACTGCACTGATGGTGTTGGGATATCTTGCATACTTCTATTACGCGAATGCAATCAACCAGCCGTTTGATCAGGACTTTGCACGGTTGAGACTGTCGGAGTACCTCAGCTTGGCAGGAGGATAATACAGCATGGAACAATTACCGAAAGTCAGCATTATTGTACCTGTTTATAATGTCGCACCATATCTTCGGCAGTGCATGGACAGCATTATCAATCAGACCTATAGGAATATTGAGATCATCTGCATCGATGATGGCTCGACAGATGAAAGCGGAGAAATTCTCGACGAGTATGCGGCGACAGATGACCGTGTGCACGTGGTTCATCAAGAGAACCGAGGGCTTTCTGCTGCACGTAATGCCGGTTTTCTGCGTGCCGCAGGAACGTATGTCATGTATTTGGACAGTGATGATTGGATCAATTGGGATACATGCGCAATTGCAGTCGATTTGGCAACGAAATATAATGCAGAACTTGTCTTCTGGCCATATATCAGAGCTTACGAAAATAAAGAGTTGCCCAAGACTCTTTTTGATGATGAACTGATTTTATTTGATAAGGATACTTTCCACCAACTTGTTTATAAGACAATCGTTGGATTGCACGATAGCTTTTTGCGCCATCCCGAGCATGCCGACACATTAGTGACAGCATGGGGAAAGCTGTACAGAAAAGAAATGCTGGATTGCTGTAAGGCGGAGTTTGTAAGCACAAAAGAAATTGGTACGGAAGATGTGCTCTACAATGTTGAGGCACTAAAAGCTGTTTTCTCTGCCGTTTATGTACAGAAGTATCTGAATCATTACCGCAAGACAAATTCTGGCTCGTTAACAAAGACATATAGGCCGCAGCTACGCTTGCAGTGGAAAGAGCTTTTTTGCCGGATGAGAAAATCAATTCTAGCAGACAAGCAGTCAGATGACATCATATCGGCACTTAATAACCGTATTAGTTTAAGCATTATCGGTCTGGGGCTAAACGCGCTTGCACTGCCGAATCAGGAAGCGCTGACTGAAATACGGAATGTTTTATCCGATCAGGAATACCGTGCGGCGATCAAGACGCTGCCGATGCGCTATTTCCCGCCGCATTGGTGGGTGTTTTTTGCCTGCTGCAAGCTGAATTTTTCTGCTGGTGTATTTCTGCTGTTGAAGTGCATAGAAAGGATGAAGGGATGAACGAAGATATTACTCAGTATCCGATTCGCATTTTGAACCTCTTTACCATCATGGACCGCGGCGGAGCTGAAACCATGGTAATGAACTACTATCGGCATATTGACCGAACAAAGGTGCAGTTTGACTTTCTTGTTCACCGCGAGCAGCCTGGCGCGTATGAGGACGAAATCAGATTGATGGGCGGCAGGATATACCGAATGTGCCCGATTTACCCACAGAACTTCGCTCGGTACAAACGAGATATCCGAGTCTTTTTTCAAGAGCACCCGGAATACAAGATCGTTCATTCGCACATGTCTGAGTTGGGCTATTTTGCATTCGAAGAAGCTGTTGAACAGGGAATACCCGTCCGGATTTGTCATGCGCACAATGCTCCACACGGTTTTGATATGAAAATGATCATGCGTACTTACTTTAAAAAACGCATGATGCCATACCTGACGCATTTGTTCATGTGCGGCCTTGAGTCCGGAAGGTGGCTTTATGGCAAGCAGAATGAAAGCAGATTTATTATGCTCAATAACGCAATTGACGCTGCCGCGTATACCTATGCTCCGGCAAAGCGCATGGGAATGCGGCGAGAACTTGGAATTGCGGACGAGTTAGTTATCGGTCATGTTGGCCGGTTTAATCCACAAAAGAACCACCCGTTCTTACTTGCCATTTTTGCTGCGCTGCTGAATAAAGAGCCGAACGCCGTACTTCTGCTGGTGGGCGGCGGAGAGGATATGCCGAAGATACAGGCAAAGACGCAGAAGCTTGGCATTGCGGATCACGTCCGCTTTTTGGGAATCCGCAGTGACGTTGCCGATTTGATGCAGGCCATGGATGTGTTTGCGTTTCCATCTCTGTATGAGGGACTTCCCGTTACCATGGTGGAAGCACAAGCCGCAGGGCTTCCGTGCCTGATTTCTGATAAAGTTCCGCCAGAGTGTATTCTGACAGAGGGGCTTGTGGACGTTATGCCGCTATCGGCTGGGGCGGAGGCGTGGGCTGACGCGATCCTTGAAAAGCGCAATACACCTCGCACGGACCGCAGAGTCGAAATTGCCGCTCACGGCTTCGATATCACCACAGAGGCTGTCAAACTACAGGAGTTCTACTTGAGTGCTTATGAACAAAACTGCTGATCCGATTCTCACCATTTTCACCCCCGCTTACAACCGCGCGCATACCCTCCCGCGTACCTATGAGAGCCTTTGCCGCCAAAGTTGCAAGGCCTTCATCTGGCTCGTTGTGGACGATGGTTCCACGGACAACACAGCCGCGTTGGTGCAGCAGTGGCAGAGCCGCGATAACGGGTTTGAGATTCAGTACATCTACAAGGAAAATGGCGGCATGCATACGGCCCACAATGTTGCCTACGCCAATATTCACACCGAACTGAACACCTGCATTGACTCGGACGATATGCTGGCAGACGGCGCGGTGGAGAAGATCCTGAGCAAATGGGCGGAGGTCAAAGATAAAGGCTATGCTGGTCTTGTCGGGCTTGACGCTGATTTCACCGGGAATGTTATTGGAAAAGGCTTTCCGGTCAATATGACGGAGACAACCATTTCCGGCTACTATGCTGCCGGGGGGGCAGGCGACAAAAAGCTGGTCTACCGCACGGATGTGATCAACGCTTACCCGGAGTACCCTGTGTTCGAGGGTGAGAAGTATGTCAGCTTGTCTTACAAATATCTCCTGATCGATCAGAATTATAAGCTGGCTGTGCTGGACGATATCCTGTGCAACGTGGAGTATCAGCCGGATGGATCCAGCAACAATATGCTCCGGCAGTACCTGAAAAATCCGAAGGGGTTTGCCTTCTGGCGGACGGTCAAGATGCAGTACCCGGAGTCCTTCAAGCGGCTGGTTATGGATTGCATCCACTACTGCTCCAGCAGTCAGATTGCCGGAAACCGGCATTATATCAAGGAATCTCCCCGTAAGCTGCTGACGGTGCTGTGTATACCGGCTGGATGGGCGCTGGCGGGGTATATCAGGAGAAAGGCGAGGAAAGCATGAATAACAAAAAAGTCTCTGTTTGCCTTCCGTTTTACAATATCGAGCCTTATGTGAGCCGCTGTCTTGATTCTGTTCTGGGCAATACATATCAGAATCTGGAGGTCATCTGCGTAAATGATGGCAGTACAGATGGAACGTCAGCACTGCTGCATAAATACGCGAAAGAAGACCCGCGGGTGATCGTCATTGATAAAGAGAACGGCGGCCTTGTGTCGGCCAGACAAGCCGCGATCAGCATTGCAACGGGAGATTTCCTTTCATTTATTGACGGAGACGATTGGGTGCATCCTCAATTTTTCGAGATCCTGTTGACTGTTCAGGAGAAAACAGGAGCAGAAGCGGTTGTTTGCAATTACGCGGCTTGCGCAGAGTTTGCGGAACCACACGAAATCGAGGCAGATAAAGTTCCCTTCCAAGTGGCTGATAATCTATCTCTACTGAATGACTGGCACGCTCGGACGCATATTTGGGGCAGAATATATTCAAGAAAGTTATCACCCCAAACAGTCGTACCTCGCAATATCAATATGGGAGAGGACACGGCTTTCAATCTATCGTTTTTGTGCAGCGAACAGGACACTCGTGTGGCAAGAGTGTCCGAAGCACTCTATTTTTATTTTCAGCGTGAAGATTCAATCGTTCATACTGTGTCGCACGCGGGCAAACTTGATGTTGCGCTTTTCTTTGTTGAACAGTATGCCGCCATTAAGGATACCGATAAATATGGCATCGTTTTGCATGAGATTTTAAGAAATATGCTGACCTATCGGTATCTGATGTCTTTTTCTGGAGATCAGGATTCAATCCGAAAAACATGTAGATCAATTTATGCCTTCTGCAAGAGAAACTGGGTAAGCTCGTTTCCTGTAAAAGAAAAAATGAAATATTCCATTCTCTACTACTGCCCGTTCGTGTACCGCCTTTTCCGTATTATTACAGACCCGACAATGCTGGATTGGGAACGTATTGAAAAGAAACGGCAGCAGGAAAAAGTGGAGCGGTGAGAATGTCTAAACACACCATTCTCATCTTCTCCCAAGCCATGGAACTTGGCGGGGTGGAGCGCAGTTTGCTGGGGTTGCTGGACTCCATCGACTATGACCGCTATGATGTTGACCTTTTCCTGATGCGGCACAGCGGCGAATTGATGCCCTATCTGAATCCGAAGGCAAGGCTTCTGCCGGAAATTCCGCAGTACGCATCGCTGGCAGTCCCTATGGCGTCGCTGCTTAGAAGTGGGCAGATCGGCGTTCTTTGCGGGCGGCTGAAAGGGAAGCTTGTAGCCAAGCGCTTTGACAAGCGGCATCCCGGCGGCAAGCCCTCTGTTACCGCGCTGACCTACAGCCACAAGTACACGCTATCTGCCATGCCGCAGATTTCCGATAAGACCTATGACCTTGCCATCAGCTTTCTGACGCCGCATTATTTCGCGCGGGAGCGGGTCAAGGCAAAAAAATACGCCGCGTGGATTCATACGGACTATACCGCTCTGTCGTTTGATCGGTCGGCGGAGCTTGCCATGTGGAGCGGATATGACGCGATTTGTGGCGTGTCGGAGCAGGCGTCCCGGAGTTTTCGGACGGTGTTTCCGGAGCTTTCCAATCAGGTTCAGACCGTCGAAAATATCCTGCCGAGGGAACTGACCACCAAGCAGGCAGAGCAGCCGCAGACTGATATGCCCTCCGATGGCGCTGTTAAGATTCTTTCTGTTGGCCGTTTCTGTGACGCAAAAAACTTTGACAACGTGCCGGATATCTGCCGCCGTCTGGTGGAGGATGGCTTGAACGTCAAATGGTACCTCATCGGCTACGGCGGAGATGAGCCGCTGATCCGGCAGAAGATCGCCGAGGCCGGGATGCAGGAGCGCGTCATTATTCTCGGCAAGAAGGACAATCCTTATCCCTATATGCGGGCCTGCGACCTGTATGTGCAGCCCTCCCGCTACGAGGGTAAGGCCGTTACCGTGCGGGAGGCACAGCTTCTCGGCAAGCCGGTTGTCATCACAAGCTATGCCACTTCCGCCAGCCAGCTGGAGGACGACGTGGACGGCGTGATTGCCCCGATGGACAACGAAGGCTGCGCTGCCGGTATTGCGGCTCTGCTGCGCGACTCTGCCCGGATGCAGCAGCTGTCGGAGAACTGCGCAAAGAGAGATTATACGAACAGCGCAGAGGTGGAGAAAATCTACGCGCTGATGGAGGACTGACCCATGATCCCAAAGATCATCCACTACTGCTGGTTTGGCCGCGGCGAAAAGCCGGAGCTGGCGAAAAAATGCATTGACAGCTGGCAGAGGCTCTGCCCGGATTTTGAGATCCGCGAGTGGAACGAGGACAACTGCGATTATCTTGCCATGCCCTTCATGGCTGAGGCGTATGCTGCCAAGAAGTACGCGTTTGTGTCAGATGTCATGCGGCTTTTGGTGCTGGAGCAGTACGGCGGCGTGTACTTCGATACCGACGTGGAGGTCGTGCGGGATATCGCGCCGCTGATGGATGACGGGGGCTTTATCGGATTTGAAAATGACCAATATGTCGCATCGGGACTGACCATTGCATCCGTGCCGCATCACCCGGTTGTGCAGGCGATGATCGAGGAGTATCGGAAGCTGCATTTCACCAATGCAGACGGTACAACGAACGCGGTGGGGTGCCCGCATCTGAATACGGATGTGATGGAGCGTTTCGGCCTTGTGCGCAACGGAAAAGAGCAGGTTGTATCGGGTATCCATGTCTATCCAGAGGATTACTTCAACCCGCTGGACAGCGTAACGGGCAAGCTGACAAAAACGAAGAATACCTACTCAATCCACTGGTACTCTATGAGCTGGTTGCCAAAAGGGGTGCGGATAAAGAGTAAGATCGGGCGTCTGGTAAGGCGATTTGTGAGAGAGATCAAACGATGAAAATATGCACAATCACCTGTCACGATGTGTATAACGTCGGGGCATCCTTGCAGGCATATGCGCTGCAAACTTACATAAAATCGCTGGGGCATGACGTCAGAATTATTGACTACAAGCCGGATTATCTGTCGCAGCATTATCGGCTGAATATTGTCAGCAATCAAAAATATGATAAGCCATTTCTTCGGCAGGCATATCTTCTGGCGAAGCTGCCGGGCAGACTGCGTATTCTGCCGAGAAAAAAGGTATTTGACGAGTTTACTGCGAAATATCTCACGCTGACGAAGCGGTATGCATCAAATGCAGAGTTATCGGCCGACACTCCGGAAGCAGATGTTTACTTCGCGGGAAGCGACCAAATCTGGAACCCGCTATTCAGGAACGGGAAAGATCCTGCGTTCTATCTGGATTTTGTGCAGCATGGCCTTCGGGCTTCCTATGCAGCCAGCTTTGCTGTGGACAAATTTCCGCAGGAGCTGTGTGATGTTACAGCGCGGTATCTGCGCCGATTTGATCATATTTCTGTGCGGGAAACTTCCGGTCTCGCCATATTGCAATTGTTAGGCATTCGGAACGCAGAAACCGTCCTCGATCCGGTGTTTCTCTTGGATAAAGCGCATTGGGAATCCATGGCGCGGCTTCCGGCAGAAGCGGAAAAGCCGTATCTTTTGGTATATGATTTTGATAACAGCCCTGCTGTTCGAGTGTTGGCAGAAAAGATTGCGCGGGAACGCGGATTGAAGATCTATTCGGTCTTCGACCTTCCGTATGCCCAGCGCTGCTTTACACTCAGCGGCCCGCAGGAGTTTTTGGGACTGGTGCGGCAGGCGTCTTTTGTGCTGTCAAATTCATTTCATGCAACGGCATTTTCCGCAATTTTTGAGCGGGAGTTTGCAGTGGTGGAGCGCACAGAAAAGATCAACACGCGGATGCGGGACTTCACCGCCTTGCTGGGGATTCCGGAGCGTATCCTCTCTGCGGATAGCCCAATTCCGTCTGACATTGACTGGAACAGCGTGCATCGCCGTCTGGATGCAGAGATTGCCGGTTCCAAGGCGTATATTGACCGGGTGTTGGGGAGTGTGAAGCGCAATGATTGACCGCATATCTGTTGAGCAGTGCACGCTATGCGGCAGCTGCTACAATGCATGTCCAGTAGATGCAATCTCTTTCAAAACGCTTTATCTGGATTTCCTGTATCCTGCGATTGACAATAGTCGATGTGTTGGATGCGACCGCTGCGAAAAATCTTGTCCAATATTGGCAGATAAGCAAGAACCGGAATCCGGCTATCCCATTGCCTTTGCCGCAAGAAGCAGAGACGAGGAAGCACGAAGAAAAAGTAGTTCCGGTGGAGTGTTCTACGAGCTTGCATCCGAAATTTTATCTGAGGGCGGGTACATTTGCGGTGCGGTATTTGACGATCACTTTCATGTGAAGCACATTGTATCCAACACGCAGAAGGACCTTTACCGTATGATGGGGTCAAAGTATGCGCAAAGTGATATGGGGATGTGCTTTCGGCAGATTAAGACGTTGCTGGATGAAGGAAAGAACGTGCTGTTTACGGGATGCCCCTGTCAGGTCGCGGGCTTGCGGACTTATATTGGAAGAAAGCATCCTAATCTGCTCCTTGTTGAGCTGATATGCCATGGGATTCCCAGCGACCATATGCTGCAAACGTATATTGGTATGCAGGAAAGAAAATATGGCGCAAGGCTTACAAGAATGGAGTTTCGTAACAAGAAGAAGGGCTGGCATAATAGCTCTGTACGAATGGAGTTTGAAAATGGAAGAGTCCATTCGGAACCCATGACGTTTGACACATATATGCAAGGCTATTTTCGGGGTGTGACCCTAAAAGAAAGCTGTTTTTCTTGTCAGTTTCGGGGTTTTAAAAGTGGCAGCGACTTAACAATTGGCGACCTTTGGGGTGCAGAGATTTCGATACCGGATATGGATGACAACAATGGCCTTTCGGCGGTTATTGTTAATTCAGAAAAAGGAACTCTCTTTTTGAACAGAAACAAGATTATTCGTCGCCAGTTTGAAATTGATAAAATCCTGAAATACAATCAAAGTTTGCTTACATCTTTTGATGAAGGGGCGCAGAGAACTGCGTTTTATGCCTATACAGAGAAGTATGATTTAGAAAGAGCAATTGAGACTTTTTTTCAGGAGACGCTGCTGCAAAAAGCAAAGCGTAAGTTCAGGTTTTTCCTGCGCTATGCTTGGTATACCCTGCAAGGAAAAGGAAAGCCGCTTTATTAGGAGATTTGGAGATTGACTCAATGGGAAACAGCCGTTTGAAGAATTCTGCACTTAACTTGGCAACGGGCTTGCTGGGAAGACTGCTCACAATTATTCTTAATTTTGCGGTTAGAACTATTTTCATTCACTGCTTGGATGAAGCCTACCTTAGTGTGAATGGATTATACAGTAACATTCTGACGGTTCTTTCCCTTGCGGAATTAGGCTTTGGCTCAGCGATGGTTTATCACATGTACGAGCCAATGGCTAAAAAAAATTATCAGAAAGTTGCGGAGCTTCTTTATTTCTATAAAAAAGCGTACTTTGCGGTGGGAATGGCAATCGTGGGGATAGGCGTTTGCATTATCCCTTTCATGGATGTCATCATCAAGGATAAGCCAGATGTCCCATGGTTAACACTGTACTATATAATTTTCCTTTTGAACTCCGGCTTGTCATATTGCTTTGCGGCCTGCAAGGGAACACTTTTTTTAGCAGATCAAAAAGAATATGTGCAAACGAATGCCCGGAATACCATTGCGATTATTCAAACGGCACTGCAAGTTTTATTGCTCCTGCTGTTTAGAGCCTACTTGAGTTATCTTCTAATTCAACTTGCGGGAACGCTTTGTGTTAATGCCTATGTAGCACATTTGGCAGAAAAACGATATCCGGAAATATCGAAATATAAGAATGATAGGTTGAATGGAGATGAAAAACGGCAGCTATTGAAAGATACAGGTGCCCTTTTTCTGACAAAAGTCGGTCATGTTGCGCTGAATGGAACGGATAACATTATCATTTCTGCCGTTGTCGGCGTTTTATGGGTCGGGCGACTGTCAAACTATACGCTCATATGTGATTCTGTGACCAGTGTGCTTTGCCAGATCACAGCAGCCATTACGGGAAGCCTCGGAAATTTCTTTGCAACGGAAGATAAACATGCGGGCTATGCACTATTCAAGAAAGTTGAATTCCTGAATTTCTGGCTGTATGGCTTCAGCTTTATCGCACTGCTCATTCTGCTCGACCCATTTATAAGACTGTGGGCTGGGGCGAGATTTGTACTTGGACTTCCGGTTTGTTTTGCAATTGCGCTCAATTTCTTTGTGGCTGGCTACATGAACACACTTTGGGTTTTCCGATCCACATTAGGATTGTTTAAGCAGGGAAAGTACCGCCCACTGATTGTTGCGGGGTTAAATATTGTACTGTCGATTGCTCTGGGCAAGATTTGGGGTGTGTTTGGAGTCTTGTTTGCAACATTCTTGTCTCGTGCCGCAGTAAATCTGTGGTATGACCCAATTGTTCTTCACAAATACGGATTCGGTGTCTCGGCAAAGCCTTTTTTCTGTGAATACGCAAAAAGGCTACTGCTTGTTGCGTCGCTCTCGATTCTTTTGCTTGCAGTTCGGAAATTCGTTTTTTTGACCGGAGTATCAATTCTCGGTTTTGTTATAATGATGGTTATAACAGCGATAGTTCCCAACGCTATGTTTTGGATTGCATATCATAAGAAAAATGAATATCTATACTTTGAGGATATTCTCAAGAATCGAATCATTGCACCGCTAAAGAAGAAACTACACTGATGCTTCACTTCATTTACGCGCAGCCCCCGTTACTGATCATTTTCCTGATGGCCGCAGCGCTTGCGCTGTGGGGCTGTCGCGTTGCAAAAATTCATATGACGCTCCACTGGAACCGGGGGAACCTCATTCTAAGTGTTCCGATGGCGATAGCCATACTCTATACGACCATACTTAGCCGCTCGGAGGGGAACACAGGACTTGTCCTCACCCCCTTCGCCGCCCTCGCGGCCGCGCGGCAGCAGCCGGAACTCTACCGCGAAATGCTGATGAACGTCTTCCTCTTCTTCCCACTGGGGCTGACACTGTCCAACGCCCTGCCGCGCACATGGCACCGCTGGCGGCGGCTTGCCCTCACGACGCTGACCGGCTGCGTCCTCAGCGCGGGGATCGAGTACGCGCAGTACCGCTTTGCCCTCGGCATGGCGGAGACGGATGACGTGATCTGCAACACGCTGGGGGCGTTCGTCGGCGCGTCCTCGCTGCTGCTGGCCCACGCCATGGAAAAACACAAGGAAAGGCCCACGACCATGACCCTGACTGCCACCGAAACACAATTTCTGCATATCGCCAAGACTGCCGTCTCCGGCGGGGAACTGCCCACGGAGGCCGTGGACTGGCCTGCCATGTTTACGCTGGCAAACCAGCAGAAGCTGCTGCCCATCCTCTTCGAGGCCGTCCGCAAGACGCCCGCTGCAGGGGAGAACGCCCCACTGTTCGCGGCCATCAAGCAGCAGGTCATCGGACAGGTGCTGAACCAGACCGTGCGCTCGGCGGAGTTCGCCGACCTCTACCGCAGCCTCCGGGATGCCGGGCTGCACCCTATCGTGGTGAAGGGGCAGCTTTGCAGCAGGCTCTACCCCCTGCGGGACCACCGCATCAGCGCGGACGACGACCTGTTCATCCCGGAGGGTGAGTTTTTCGCCTGCCATGAGGCGCTGCTGGCAAACGGCCTGACCACCGACACGCCTGCGGACGAGCTGCCCACGGCGGACGAGGTGTCCTACACAAAAAAAGACAGCCCGCTTTACATCGAGCTGCACCGCCACCTGTTCGACTCCGCCCAGGACACCCATGACGAACTGAACCACTTCTTCGCGGACATCGCCCCCGTGGAGGTGGACGGCTTCCTGACCATGCCGCCCCATGAGCACCTGCTGTACCTGATTCTGCACGCCTACAAGCACTTTGTGTACAGCGGCATCGGCCTGCGGCAGTTCTGCGACATCGGCCTCTGGGCGCGGGCGTACCACGATCAGATCGACTGGCAGCGCCTGCATGATCAGTGCGCCGGGGTCCACGCGGCGACCTTCGCCGCTGCGGCCTTCCGGATTGCCCGGACGTATCTGGACATCGACTTTGACCTGCCCGGGCTGTGGGACGGCGACGTAGACGTGGAGCCGCTGCTGCACGACACCCTTTGCGGCGGCGTGTACGGCTCCAACAGCTACACCCGCCTGCACTCGTCCACCGTGACGCTGAACGCCGTCAAGGCCAGCCGTACCGGCGGGAAAAGCAGTGTCCTGCGCACGGTGTTCCCCAAGCGGGCGTATCTGGAGCGGCGCTATCCGTACCTGAAAAAGCGTCCGTACCTGCTGCCCGTGGCGTGGGTGCAGCGCATTGTCCACTACGCGGGAGAACGGTCCGGCGCGGACAACAGCGCGTCCGGTTCCCTCAAGCTGGCCCGCGAGCGCATCGAGCTGATGAAGCGGTATGGGATCATGGATGAGAAGTAAATAAGCAAAAGGGCTATCCGTTTCGGAAAGCCCTTTTGTTGGAATATGGGGGTTGGCGCAGGAAAACCTGCTCCTTGCATCAAGAAAAATGGATAATGTACAATAAGTTGCGCAAGAGGAGGCCCTCATCGAGATGTACCTGGCGGGCGTCTCCGTGCGCCGTGTGGAAGACATCACCGAGGCGCTGTGGGGCAGCAAGGTCTCGCCCGCCACCATCAGCGAGCTGAACAAGAAAGCCTACGTTCACATCGAGGACTGGCGGAACCGCCCCTTGCAGGGCGGGCGCTATCCATATGTCTCCGTGGACGGCATCTACCTGCGCCGCAACTGGGGCGGAGAGTACGAAAATGTCGCTGTTTTGGTGGCTATTGCCGTGAATGAGGACGGTTTTCGTGAGGTTTTAGGTGCCGCCGAGGGCATGAAAGAGGACAAGGCCAGCTGGGTCAATTTCTTTCAGTGGCTTCGCGGACGCGGCCTGGACGGCGTAAAGCTCATCGTTGGGGACAAGTGCATGGGGATGCTGGAGGCCGTGGGCGAGGTGTTTCCGGACGCCAAATATCAGCGCTGCACGGTGCATTTTTACCGCAACGTTTTCTCTGTTGTGCCCAAATCCAAGGTCAAAATTGTAGCGAAAATGCTCAAGGCGATCCACGCCCAGGAGAGCAAGAAGGCGTCCTGCGAGAAGGCGAAAGCCGTGGTCGCCGAGTTGCGCGCCATGAAGCTGAAGGAGGCCGCCAAGAAGGTCGAGGACGGCATTGAGGAGACGTTGACCTACTGCGATTTTCCCAGCGAACACTGGACGCGCATCCGCACCAACAATGTGATCGAGCGGCTGAACCGTGAGATCCGCCGCAGGACCCGCGTGGTGGGGACATTCCCCGATGGCAACTCCGCCCTGATGCTGGTCTGCGCGAGGTTGCGCCATGTGGCGGGCACCCAGTGGGGCAGCAAGAAATACATGAACATGAAGCATTTGGAGGCGGCTCTGGATGACGCCTCTATTGCCGGCTGACTTCATTCAGCCGGAGCCTGCAAACAAATTTGCGCATAAATCTTGACGGGACCGGAGAAACCGGACGCTGCCCATGGCGCCAGCGCCTTTGCGGCCAACGGCTGCCCGCCGACGACCGTATATGCCGCGCCGGTATTTGTGCCGGTGACCATGGATACGGACAGCCTGCCCCTGCAGAAGCTGTATGATCATCCGGATTTTGTGGACCTTATCAGCGCCCGGGAGTTCGGCCTGGAGCAGACCACCCATGACCGGCTGCCGCTGTGCGTGGCGCTTCTGGCCGCCATGCAGGAACGGGTGCTGCCGCTGCCGGCCGCCCTGGCGGCTCTGACCACCTGGTGCACCGGTTATGGCTGCACCCTCTATGAGGAGGCGGCATCGTGAACCGCCGCATCGGAGGACTGATCCCGGCGGCGGGACTTTCCAGCCGGATGGGGGATTTCAGGCCTCTGATGCCCCTGCGGGGCAAGACCCCCATCGAAAACACCATCGACTCTCTGCTGCTGTGCGGCGCTGCCCCCAATGTGGTGGTGCTGGGCCGCCGGGGCCGGGAGCTGGAGGCCATCCTGAAAAGCCGCTATATCGGCGACGGTGTGATCACCGTCTTTAACCCCGACTACGCCGCAACGGATATGCTGACTTCGGTGAAGCTGGGGCTGGACGCCCTGCCGGAATGCCGGGCCTTCTTCCTGCTGCCGGACGGCTATTACTATGTGGACCGCACCGACGTCCCCGGCGAAAACAACGTGAACATCGTCATGGACGACACCCCGGTTTACGCCCGGGAGACGGTGGAGTACATCGGCGAGCCCATCGGCATGGTCTGCGGCCCCGACGAGGCCGTGTGCCAGGACATCCTCAGCCGCATCCAGGTGGAGTTTGAGGCGCTGGAGACCATGCTGGACCTGCGGAAGGCGGACGAGGCCTTCCCCTCCATTCTGGGCTGTCAGGTGGCCGTGGCCGCCAAAAAGTGCGGCAAGCCCGTCCGATGCATCTTCGACCGCCGGGAGGACCTGGAGTTCACCTCCAAGCGCCACCCGTCCCTGTGCACCTATAAGGTGGCCGCGCCGCAAGCATAAGGAATACGCCCAGCCCCTTCTATCTGGACAAGTTCCGGGGCGACGCCTAGCAGAGAAATATAAACCCACGGACACGCGGGGATGAACGGAATGTGAAATTTGTTTACCCTCAGGTTACATTTTCGTGGTATAATCCCCGGTAACAGGAGGTGAGGCCGGATGTTCAGCATTCTGGTGGTGGAGGACAACGCCGATATGCGGGAGCTTTTCTGCACGGTGCTGACCGACGGAGGCTACCGCGCCATTCCCGCGGCGGACGGGCAGGAGGCGCTGGAAGTCATGGAGCGGCAGTATATCGACCTGATCGCGGCGGACGTGATGATGCCCCGGATGGATGGCTATGAGCTGACCCGGGAGTTGAGAAGCACATCCAAAAAGACCGGCGGTCTGCCGCACTTGCAGGCCCTCTCAGTCACCTTCGGTGACAGCTCTCCCGGAGGGAGAGCCAGGACTGTCAAAAAAGTCTGCAAGCCCTTTTTTGACAAGCTGAGAAACGGAGCCGGGATCATCTCCCGGCTCCATTCCTGTTATGCGGTTTTCCGCGTCCGGCGGGTTACTGTCTTGCCTTGGAGTCCACGATCTCGTGGAGCTTGGCGGCGAAGTCCGCCAGGGACATGGCCCCCAGGTCCTCGCCGGTGCGGGTGCGGACGGACACGGTGCCCGCCTCCATATCCCGGTCGCCCACCACCAGCATGAAGGGGATCTTCTCCAGGGTGGCCTCCCGGATCTTCTTGCCGATCTTCTCGTTGCGGCCGTCTACCTCCACCCGGAAGCCCTGGCTGTCCAGCTGGGCGGCGACGTTTTTGGCGTAGTCCATGGCCCGGTCGGTAACGGGCAGGAGCTTGACCTGCACCGGGGACAGCCATGCCGGGAAGGCGCCGGCAAAGTGCTCGGTGATGACGCCGATGAAGCGCTCGATGGAGCCCAGCAGCGCCCGGTGGATCATGACGGGGCGGTGCTTCTCGCCGTCCTCGCCCACATACTCCAGATCGAAGCGCTCGGGCATCTGGAAGTCCAGCTGGATGGTGCCGCACTGCCAGGTCCGGCCCAGGGAATCGGCCAGATGGAAGTCCAGCTTCGGGCCATAGAACGCGCCGTCACCGGCGTTGATGACGAAGTCCTTGCCCATTTCGGTGATGGCCGCCTGCAGGGTATCCTCGGCGAACTTCCAGTCCTTCTCGTCGCCCATGTGGTCCTCGGGCATGGTGGACAGCTCGATCTGATAGGTCAGGCCGAAGGTGGAGTAAATTTCGTCAAACAGCTTCACGACGTTCTTGATCTCGTCCTTCATCTGGTTGGGGGTCATGAAGATGTGGGCGTCGTCCTGGGTGAAGCAGCGGACGCGGAACAGGCCGTGCAGCGCGCCGGACATCTCGTGGCGGTGGACCAGGCCCAGCTCCGCCATGCGCAGGGGCAGATCGCGGTAGGAATGGGGCTCATTCTTATAAACCAGCATGCCGCCGGGGCAGTTCATGGGCTTGATGGCGTAATCCTCGCCGTCGATGACGGTGGTGTACATATTGTCCTTGTAGTGATCCCAGTGGCCGCTGCGGTGCCAGAGCTCCTGGTTGAGGATGATGGGCGTGGAGATCTCCACATAGCCATAGCGCTTGTGGCACTGCCGCCAATAGTCCAGCAGGGTGTTTTTCAGCACCATGCCCTTGGGCAGGAAGAACGGGAAGCCCGGGCCCTCCTCGGTCATCATGAACAGGCCCAGTTCCTTGCCCAGCTTGCGGTGGTCGCGGCGCTTGGCCTCCTCAATGCGCTCCAGATAGGCGTCCAGCTCCTCCTTCTTGGGGAAGGCCACGCCGTAAATGCGCTGGAGGGTCTGGCGATTGCTGTCGCCCCGCCAATAGGCGGCGTTGCAGGCGGTCAGCTTGATGGCGTTGCCCTTGATGCGGCCGGTGGAATCCAGGTGGGGACCGGCGCACAGGTCCACGAACTCTCCCTGCTTATAGAAGGAGATGTGGGCGTCGGCGGGCAGGTCGTTGATCAGCTCCACCTTGTAGGGCTCCTGCCGCTCCTCCATGTATTGCAGGGCTTCCTCCCGGGGCAGCTCAAAGCGCTCCAGCTTCAGCTTCTCCTTGCAGATCTTGCGCATTTCGCCCTCGATCTCGGCCAGGTCCTCGGGGGTGAAGGCAAAGGGCGCGTCCAGATCGTAATAAAAGCCGTTTTCGATGGACGGGCCGATGGCCAGCTTCACCTCCGGGTGCAGGCGCTTGACGGCCTGGGCCAGGACGTGGGAGCAGGTGTGCCAATAGGTCCGGCGGTATTCCTCGTTTTCAAAGGTGTACTTGTTTTCTTCGCTCATGATGATTCCTCCTTGATATTGGGGTCGGGAAAATAAAAATCCCCACCCCTGACAGTGATTCAGGGGTGAGGTAATCGGCATTACTCCACGGTTCCACCCTGCTTACGGGACACGGGTCCCGTCGCTCGTAGCTCCTCTGTAACGGGAGGGCCCGGTCCGGCCTACTGGGGCCATGGCCCGTTGGGCGGACGGCTCGGAGGCGGTACGCATCCTGCTTTCAGCCGGGACCCTTGCACCAAGATGGGCCCCTCTCTGCTGCCTGCCGCAGGCGGCTTCCTCGTCAACGCCTTTTGTTATCCCTCAATATAGCACGCCCCGTCCCGGTTGTCAACGGGAAATTCCCGGGACAGAGGCGGGAAAAATGAAAACAAAGCGCATTTTTCCGCCGGACCCATTGCGCATCCGGGCCGCATGGGGTATAATAAAACGTCAAATCTCTATAGAAAAAGGGGAGATCCATATGCAGGCAATCATACTGGCGGCGGGCATGGGCAAGCGGCTGAAGGAGCTGACCCAGGACCGGACCAAGTGCATGGTGCAGGTCAACGGGGTGGCCCTGATCGACCGGATGCTCCATCAGATCGAAAGCCGCCATCTGTCCCGCATCGTCATCGTGGTGGGCTATGAGGGCGAGAAGCTCATGGAATATATCGACACCCTGGGCATCCGGACGCCCATTGTCTATGTCCAGAACCCCATTTACGACAAGACCAACAACATCTATTCCCTGGCCCTGGCCAAGGACTATCTGTGCCAGGACGACACCCTGCTGTTTGAGTCGGACCTGATCTTCGAGGACGCCGTCATCGACCAGCTGCTGGACGACCCCCGGGAGACCCTGGCCCTGGTGGACAAGTACGAAAGCTGGATGGACGGCACCTGCGTGAAGCTGGGGCCCGACGACAGCATCGCCTCCTTCGTCCCCGGCAAGAACTTCCGGTTTGCCGAGGCCCACGAATACTACAAGACCGTGAACATCTACAAGTTCGGCCGCCACTTCTCCCGGACCCACTATGTCCCCTTCCTGGAGGCCTATTCCAAGGCTCTGGGCAACAACGAATATTACGAGCAGGTGCTGCGGGTCATCACCATGCTGGACGACCCGGAGATCCGGGCCAAGCGCCTCAGCGGCCAGCTGTGGTACGAGATCGACGACATCCAGGACCTGGACATTGCCTCCTCCATGTTCGCCCAGGACCCGGACTTCCGGGTCAGCCTCATGCAGGGGCGCTACGGCGGCTACTGGCGCTATCCCCAGCTGCTGGACTTCTGCTATCTGGTGAACCCCTATTTCCCGCCCCAGCGGCTGATCGACGAGATCCAGGCCAATTTCACCCCCCTGCTGACCCAGTATCCCTCCGGCATGCGGGTGAACGCACTGCTGGCGGCCAAGAACTTCGCCGTCCACCAGCAGAACATCCTGGTGGGCAACGGCGCGGCGGAGCTGATCAAGGCCCTGATGGCCCGGCTGGAGGGGGTCACCGGCTTCATCCGCCCCACTTTCGAGGAGTACCCCAACCGTTATCAGGACCGGCCCAACGTCTGCTTCACCCCGGCGGGCCCGGACTTCCGGTACACCGCTGACGACCTGACGGCCTTCTTCGGCCCCCAGGACATTGACAACCTGGTGCTCATCAACCCCGATAACCCCTCCGGCAGCTATATTCCCGCTCCGGACGTGCTGCGCCTGGCGGACTGGGCGCAGGAGAAGGGCATCCGCCTGATCCTGGACGAGTCCTTTGCCGACTTTGCCGACGAGGCGGACAACACCTTCATCCGCCAGGACCTGCTGGACCGGTACAGGAGGCTGTATGTGGTCAAGAGCATCTCCAAGTCCTATGGCGTCCCTGGCCTGCGGCTGGGGGTCCTGGCCTCCGGCGACCAGGACCTGATCGCCGCCCTGAAAAAGGACGTAGCCATCTGGAACATCAACTCCTTCGCCGAGTTCTATATGCAGATCGAGGAGAAGTATAAGAAGGACTATGCCCGGTCCCTGGAGCTGATCCGGGCCGAGCGGGCCCGCTTCCGCCGGGAGCTGGAGAAGCTCCCCAACCTGCGGGTGATCCCGTCCCAGGCCAACTATCTCATGGTGGAGCTGCTGGGCGGCCTGTCCGCCCGGGCCATCACCCGGGACCTGCTGGTAAACCGCTGCATCCTGGTGAAGGACCTGTCCCCCAAGCTGGGCGGGCAGCAGTATCTCCGGCTGGCCGTCCGGGACACCCGGGACAACGACCGGCTGCTGGAGGCCCTGCGGCCCCTGTGCGGCGCATAACGGAACAAACGGAACCCCCGGAACCGGGCCTGCGGCCTGATTCCGGGGGTTTGTTATGTATGCGCGGTCACGCCTGCCGGTCCGCCTGGATCAGCAGCTTCAGGGCCTCCACGCCCACCTCCACGGCGGAGGTGGTGTCCTCGCTCATGTCCTGGTCCAGTCCGGCGGCTTCCCGCTCCTGGTTCCAGATCACATGGAAGCAGCTGCCGCAGCGGCAGCCCAGGGCGTCGGCCACCACGAACAGGGCGGCGCTCTCCATTTCGCTGGCCTTCACATGCAGGCGCTTCCAGGCCTCCCACTTGTTCAGCAACTCATAGGACACCGGCATTCTGGCGGGGCTGTGCTGGCCATAGAAGGCATCCTTACACTGGACCACGCCGGTTTTAAGGGGCTTATTCAGGTTTTTGGCGGCCTGCACCAGGGCGCAGGTCACGTCGAAATTGGCCACGGCCGGGTATTCGATGGGGGCATACTCCCGGCTGGTGTGCTCAAAGCGGATGGCGCCGGTGGCCACCACCACGTCGCCGGAGCGCACGTCCAGGTCGATGCCGCCGCAGGTGCCCACCCGGATGAAGGTGTCGGCGCCGATGTTGTGCAGCTCCTCCATGGCGATGGAGGCGGAGGGCCCACCGATGCCGGTGGAGCAGACGGAGACCTTTTCCCCCAGCAGGGTGCCGGTATAGATGGTAAACTCGCGATTCTGGGCCACAAAATGGGCGTCGTCGAACAGGGCCGCGATCTTTTCGCAGCGGCCTGGGTCGCCGGGCAGGATCACATAGCGGCCCACATCGCCCTCCACGCAGTGGATATGGAACTGTTTGTCCAGCTTTTGCATAGCTGTACCTCCTTGGTGATCGATTCGTTGGATTCGGTTATTATAACACAGGGGACTGCCGGGTGCAAATGGAATGCCCTACTGCGCCCGCTCCGCCGCCTGGATGGTGTGTTTGCAGAGGATGGCGGAGGTGACGGAGCCTACGCCGCCGGGAACCGGGGTCAGGGCCAGGTCCAGCCCGGCGGCCTCCGGGGCCACGTCGCCGCAGAGGGTCCCGTCGGGGCCCGGGTGGACGCCTACGTCCAGCACCGTCTGCCCGGGGCGGAGGAAGTCCGCCGTGATGAGGCCCGGCCGTCCGGCGGCGGCAATGACGATGTCCGCGTCCCGGGACAGGGCCGGTATGTCCCGGGTGCCGGTGTGGCAGACGGTGACGGTGGCGCTGCGGCGCTGCAGCAGCAGGGCGGCGGGCTGGCCCACCACCAGACTGCGGCCGATGACCACCGCCCGGCGGCCTGCCGGGTCCACGCCGTAATAGTCCAGCAGCTCCAGGCAGGCCTGGGCCGTGCAGGGGGCGAAGCCGCCCCGGCCGGTCAGCAGTCCCGCCAGGGAGCCGGGGGTCATGCCGTCCACGTCCTTGTCCGGGGACAGAAGCCGCCCGGCGGCTTCCTCCGCCGCCTTGTCCGCCAGGGGACGCAGCAGCAGGCAGCCGTGGATGGCGGGGTCGTCGTTCACGGACCGGATGACCTCCGGCAGGGAGGCGGCGTCATCCAGATGGATGCGGCGCAGGTCGATGCCGCACTTGGCGCAGCGGGAGGCCGCGCCCTTTTCATAGGCCAGGCCGCCGGGGTCCCGGCCCACCCGGATGATGGCCAGGGTGGGGGTCACGCCCCGCTGCCGCAGGACGTCGGACCGGGCCTTCAGGTCCTGGGTCAGGCGCTCCGCCACGGGAGCGCCCGGCAGAAGTTCAGCCATAGGGGTTCACCTCGCTTCGCTTATTCCCCGGAAAACCGGAGAATATCCCGGGAGACCGGGGTGTAGAACAGCTTTTCCGCCTGGGAGAAGTCCCGGGTCTGGCCCAGGATCCACATGAGCTTGCACACGGCGGACTCGGTGGTCATGTCATAGGCCTCCAGCACCTGGAGGGTGTGCTTCAGGTGGCCGCCCACATGGTATACCGTCAGGTCGCTGCCCTCGTTGGGCACCTGGGTGGTCATGACGATGAGCTTGCCCGCCTCCGCCGCCTGGCGGACCACGTCGTAAAACCCGTCGTATTCCGGCAGACCGCCTACGCCGAAGCCCTCGATGACCAGGCCGTCATAGTGGTCGGCCATAAAGGCCAGCAGCTCCCGCCGGGTGCCGGGGATCAGCTTCAGCAGGCCCACGCTGCCGTCCAGGGCGTCGTAAAACCGGGGGGCGGGGCGGCTGCCGGTGGTGATATACTGCAGCAGGCGCTCGTCCTGGATCAGGGCCAGCTCCGGATAGTTGACGCTGGAGAAGGCCTGGAAGCTCTTGGAGAAGGTCTTGCGGGCACGGGTGCCCAGAATGACCTTGCCGTTGAACACGATCTGCACCCCGCCGCAGCCCCGGCAGGCATACAGGAACGCGTCGGTGAGGTTGCGCTTGGAGTCGGTGCCGTCGTACCAGATGGGCTTCTGGGCCCCGGTGAGGACGATGGGCTTGGGGCAGTCCTGGATCAGATAGCTCAGGGCCGCCGCCGTGTAGGCCATGGTGTCGGTGCCGTGGCTGATGACGAAGCCGTCATACTGGTCGTACCGCTCCCGGATGGCCCGGGCCAGGCCCAGCCAGTGACAGGGGCGGATGTTGGTGCTGTCCAGGCTGTACAGCTGCAGGCAGTCCACCCGGCACAGCTGGGCCACCCGGGGGGTGTCCCGCAGCAGCTGCAGGGGGTCCAGCTCGGGAGCAAGACCCTCCGCCGTCTGGCCGGAGGCGATGGTGCCGCCGGTGCCGATCATGAGGATGTTTTTCATATCAAAGCTCCTTGTTGTCCATGGCGGCCAGGCCGAAGCGCACCGCCTGCTCGATTTCCTTCTGCCGCCGGGGGTCGGCGGCGTCATATTCCCGGCGAAGCCGGCGCAGAAACAGGCCCCGCAGGGTATCATCGCCGCAGCGGTCCCACAGGTCCCGGCGCAGACGGGTGTCGTCCGCCAGCTCCAGCTGGAAGAAGCCGCCGGACAGGGCCTGCTCCAGGGCGGGCAGGGTCAGCGGCTCCGCCGTTTCGCCGGTCAGGCGGATGCGGTAGATATCCCGGGAGGTGTCCGGCGGCAGACGGCGGCGGATGGCCTCCAGGGCGTCCCCCTGGGACACGTCCACGGTGAGGATCTCATAGCGGCGGCGGGCAAAGGGGACAAACTGCATATCCACCCGGCCCGGCTCCACGTCGCCGAACAGGAAGCCCCGGTCGCCGGTCTCGTCAAAGCCCCGGCCCTGGGGACAGCCGGGATAGGCCCACACGGTGCTCCCGGCCCGGTTCATGGCCGAGGGGGCGTGGACATGGCCCAGGGCCAGATAGTCCAGGCCTGTGGAGGCGATCTCCTCCGGGGCGATGGGGCGGTAGCGGCCCTCCCGGCTGCCAACATCCCCGTGGAGGACCATGATGCGGGCGTTGCCGTCAGGCTGGGCATAAAAGCCCCGCAGGCCGCTTTCCGGCTCCTCCGGGGCGGTGAAGGCCGCGCCGTATACGGTGCAGCCCAGCTCCGGCAGGGTCAAGCGCTCCATGCCCCGGCCCAGGAAGATGCGGACATTCTCCGGCCAGATGGGCTGGCGGTAGGGACTGGCGGCGGAGAGCCAGTCGTGATTTCCCGGGGCGATGACCACCGTGCCCCGAAAGCGGGACAGGGCCTGGGCCAGCATCTGGGCCGTCTGACTGAACAGCCGGTCGGAGTCGAACAGGTCCCCGGCCAGCAGCATCAGCTGGGCTCCGTGGTCGTTGGCCCAATCCACCAGGCGGCCGGGCAGCTCCCGGCTCTCCTGCCGCCGCAGACGGGCCTGCTCCTCCGGCAGGGAGCGGAAGGCGCTGTCCAGGTGGAAGTCCGCCGCATGAAGCACCTTAGCCATCCGTCTCCTCCTGCCAGCCCTTGCACACGTCCACCCAGGAGACAAAATTGGTCCCGCAGCAGCGCTCCAGCTGGTCACAGGTCAGCTCAATGGCGCTGGCGGCGCTGCCCACGGCGGGAAACACCGTGTCAAACCGCCGCAGGGACAGATCCAGGTAGGTTTTCACGTCCTCCGGCAGGGCGAAGGGGCACACACCGCCTACGGCGTGGCCGATGCGCTCCACCGCCTCCTCCGGGGTGAGCATCTTGGCCTTCATGCCGAAGAAGTGCTTATATTTGCTGTTGTCGATCTTGGCGTCTCCGGCGGCCACCACCAGAATGGGGTCCTCCCCCAGCTTGAAGCTCAGGGTCTTGGCAATGCGGGCGGGCTCCACCCCCACAGCCACGGCGGCCAGCTCCACGGTGGCGCTGGACACATCGAACTCCCGGATGCGGTCCGACACGCCGAAATGCTCCAGATAGGCCCGGACTTTTTCAACGGACATGATACGGTTCCTCCTCTGTTTTTATCGGATATCCACGCGCTCCACGACGGTGCACAGGCCGGTGGAGGACTCTAAGGTAAACAGGGCGCCCTGGGCCTTGCAGGGGCCCTCCGCCGGACGGTACCGGCCCGGCAGGCCCCCCAGAAACGACTCCACCGACTGCTCCGGACGGATGCCCAGCACGGACTCCACCGCCCCGGTCATGCCCAGGTCCGTGATATAGCCGGTGCCATGGGGAAACACCCGCTCATCGGCGGTGGGCACATGGGTGTGGGTGCCCCACAGGGCGGACACCCGGCCGTCCAGATAATAGGCCATGGCCAGCTTTTCGCTGGTGGCCTGGGCGTGGAAATCCACCAGGGTGAAGGTGGGCTTTTCCCCGGCCTTCAGCAGGCGGTCCGCCGTGGTGAAGGGGTTGTCGCTGCCCCAGGCCAGGTCGCACCGGCCGATGAGCACCATCACCGCCACCTGCACCCGGCCCAGGTCATAGACCCCGCAGCCCCGGCCCGGAGTGCGGGGGGAGAAGTTGGCAGGCCGGAGGATATAGCGGTTCTCCTCCAGATAATCGGTAATCTGCATTTTGCCCCAGGTGTGGTTGCCCAGGGTGATGACGTCGGCCCCGGCGGCAAACAGGTCGTCGGCCTGCTGGGGGGTCAGACCGGTGCCGGAGATGTTCTCGCCGTTGATAACGGTGAAGTCCACGCCCTTCATTTTTTTAAAGCCCGGCAGATGGCGGCGCAGGTGGGCAGTGCCCTCCTCGCTGGTGACGTCGCCAATGGCCAAAACGCGAAATTCCATGGCTTTCTCCTTTTGGTTATACCACCTGGAACAGGTAGAATTTCAGATAGCTGGTCTCCTCCACACCCCAGAGAATGGGATGGTCGGCGGCCTGCTGCCGGGCCTCGATCTGCCGCAGCTGGACCCCGGCGTCGTGGGCCGCATCGCGGAGCATTTTCCGAAACAGCTCCTCGGTGGCGAAGTGACTGCACGAGCAGGTGGCCAGGTATCCGCCCCGGGGCAGCAGCCGCATGGCCCGGTAGTTGATCTCCTTATACCCGGCCATGGCCCGCCGGGTGGTCTGGCGGCTTTTGGTGAAGGCCGGGGGGTCCAGGATGATGAAGTCATACTGCCCCTTCTGCAATTGGGGCAGCAGGTCGAACACGTTGGCGGCCACGCAGTCCACCACCTGGGACAGGCCGTTGCGCGCCGCATTTTCCCGGGCACATTCCACGGCGAACTCCGACACGTCCACGGCGGTGACGCGGGCCGCGCCGCCCCGGGCGGCGTTCAGGGCGAAGGAGCCGGTGTGGGTGAAGCAGTCCAGCACCGTTTTGCCCCGGGCCAGCCGGGCCACCGCCTGGCGGTTGTACTTCTGGTCCAGGAAGAAGCCGGTTTTCTGGCCGTTTTCAAAGTCCACGGTGTAGCGGATGCCGTTTTCCACAATGTCCGTGCGGGTGAAGTCCGGCAGAGGCTCCCCGGCCAGGGGATACCAGCCCTTGTCCTGGGCCATGCCCTCCTTGTCCCGCAGGGTAGCGTCGTTGCGCTCATATATCCCGGCGATGTCCTGGCCGTCCTCCCGCAGAACCCGGACCAGCTGGGAAAAGATCGTATCCTTCACCCGGTCCAGCCCCAGGCACAGCACCTGGGCCACCAGCACCGGCCCGAACCGGTCCACCGTCAGGCCCGGGAAATGGTCCGCCTCGCCGAAAATCACCCGGCAGCAGGTCAGCTCCTCCGGGGCCATGACGGTCTTGCGGTAGTCCCAGGCGTATTTCACCCGCCGGGCCCAGAAGTCCGGGTCGAACCGGTCGTTGGGGTTGCGGGACAGAAGGCGCACCCGGATCAGGGAGCGGCTGTTGTAAAATCCGGCGCCCAGCCAGCTGCCCCGGCGGCTCACCACGTCCACCAGGCCGCCGTCGGCAGGCGTGCCGGAAACGGAGGTGACCTCCCCCTCATAGACCCAGGGGTGGCCGCCGGTCAGGGCCGCCTCCCCCTTGGGGGTGATGGCGATCTGGGGATAGGGTCGTTCAGCTTTCATAATGGGCACCGTCCTTTTGTCGTATGAAGCCATTGTCAGCTTGTCAAAAAAGTCTTTTTTGACAAGCTGCGTGCGGTTTTTCAGAACTTTTTGAGTTCTGAAAAACCTGTGATTGCAAACGAAAGACACCCCTGATGGGTTTCTTTCGTAACGATCTTCCTTTCCGATGGCGGAAGACTTCCGAGTTTTTCGATAACCTCTATTATATCACATGCGCCGGGGAATTACCAGTGTGCGGCGGCGACATTTTGGCATAGAATGACCAGGAAAGGAGAATGCCCATGCCGAAAATTTATCTGAGTCCTTCCACCCAGGAATATAACCCCTATGTCACCGGGAACGGGTCGGAGGAATATTTCATGAATCTGGTGGCCGACGCCATGGAGCCGTATCTGCTGGCCAACGGCATCCAGTTTTCCCGGAACACCCCGGATATGACCGCCGCGTCCTCCATCCGCCAGGCAAACCGCGGGGACTATGACTTCTATCTGGCCCTGCACTCCAACGCCTCCGGGCCCGGCAGTGAGGGGCAGAACCGGGGGATCATCGCCTTTTATTACCCCACCAGCCGGAACGGCCGCCGGGGGGCGGAGATCATCGCCCGGAATCTGCAGGAGATTTACCCCCTGCCGGAGCGGGTGGTGACCCGGTCCACCACCAGTCTGGGGGAGGTGCGCCAGCCCCGGGCCCCGGCGGTGCTGGTGGAGATCGGGTATCACGACAATGAGGCCGACGCCCGCTGGATCGAAAGCCACATCGACGCCATCGGCCAGAGCCTGGCCATGAGCATGGCGGAGTATTTCGGCCTGCCCTTCACCTATCCCGGCCCCAGCCAGCCCGGCGTCATCGCCACGGAGTCCGGCGGGCCGGTGAACCTGCGGGGGGAGCCGTCGGTGTCGGGGCAGGTGCTGGCCCGGATCCCCAGCGGGGAGACGGTGACGGTGTTCGGCCAGTATCGGGGGTGGTATGTGGTGCTGTATGACGACATTCTGGGCTACGTCAGCGCCCCATATGTGCAGATTTAGACACCTGAGCGAAAAAATAGCAGGGAACATGCGAATATGCTCTTGACAGTTTTGTGCAATCCGATTAAAATTAATAAAGATTATCATCGGGGGAGCAGGGGATTCTCCCGGTTATTGTCTGCCCAAGAACGGAGTCATCCGTTTCCATACACAAAAAAGAATAGGAGGAACACCAACCATGACACCTACCGGTTGGATCGTAGCAGCGGCCGCCTTTGTTGCGGCGGCAGTGCTGTTTTTCCTCCTCGGTATTCGCTATCGCAAGCGCGTGGCCGAAAAGGAGATCTCCAGCGCGGAGGAGGAGGCCACCCGCATCATCAACGAAGCCATCAAGAGCTCTGAAAGCAAGAAAAGAGAGGCCCTTGTGGAGGCCAAGGAAGAGATTCTGAAGTCCCGCAGCGAGTACGAGAAGGAAGTGAAGGAGCGGCGGGCCGACCTGCAGAAGCAGGAGCGGCGCCTGCAGCAAAAGGAAGAAAACCTCGATCACAAGATGGACGCCATCGAGAAGAAAGAGGAGACGCTGGCAGCCAAGCATGCCGCCGCCGACAAGGCAAACGAAGAAATTCAGATCATCAAGCGCAGCCAGACCGAGATGCTGGAGCGCATCTCCGGCTTCACCGCCGACCAGGCCAAGGATTACCTCATCGCCCAGGTGGAGTCCGAAGTGACCCACGAAACGGCCCTGAAGATCAAGGAGATCGAGACCCGGGCCAAGGACGAGGCCGACAGCCGCGCCCGGGAAATCGTGGCCACCGCCATCCAGCGCTGCGCCGCCGACCATGTGGCCGAGATCACCGTCAGTGTGGTTCCCCTGCCCAATGACGAGATGAAAGGACGCATCATCGGCCGCGAGGGCCGCAACATCCGCACCCTGGAGACCCTGACCGGGGCGGACCTGATCATCGACGACACGCCGGAGGCCATCACCGTCTCCTGCTT